>Ga0209594_1000740_pt1 | contig 17936 bp, 20 predicted proteins | sample AshMeaCrysSpring_FD_184126 | JGI IMG/M metagenome (GOLD analysis project Ga0209594, IMG submission 184126) | Groundwater microbial communities from Big Spring, Nevada to study Microbial Dark Matter (Phase II) - Ash Meadows Crystal Spring... | ecosystem: Environmental > Aquatic > Deep subsurface...
TTTTTGTGGTAATATTGTTGGATTTACTCCACATTCAAATCCAGCTTTTTGCAAAATATCTAATACTATATCTGGATATTTAGTCCATATATCAGGCATCGCTAAACCTCCATTCATTTATTTCCATGCTGCCGAGCATAGTCTTGACAATTCTTCATCTATTTCAAAATCTTCTGTAGGTTTTTTCTTAGTTCTGTGTACATCTGCTAATCTGCGAGTCTCTCTGATTTTACATAATAAAACTTCTTCATCATAAGTAAGGCCTTTCTTTTCTAAATCTCTGGTATCTATCCCAAATGATTGCATCACATATTTTCTTAATCTTTCGCTTGTCACTGTTTCATTTGTCATCTTATCCTCCCATTATATTAGTGTCTGCATTGTTAAAAGTTTGATAAGCTTTTTTAATCGCATCATATTATGCCCAACCTTATGGTGCATGAATAAACATGATTGTTACGTAAAGTTCAAATACTAGATTTCTTTTCTTAATCTTTGTCAATACTATATCTCTCACTTTCTCCGCAATAATATATATGCGTCGGATATCCTTTTATACTTAGATGGCGTGTTAATGTATTGATCCAATAATATCGATCTGTTGGACGCATAAATCCATACCAGAAATCACATTCTTGTTCATCTATTTTACATTTTCTGTTAGTTTTTCTCATTTCAAACTCTGATATAATGCAGATATCAAAAATTCGTCTGCAGATCGATCTCCTATTTTTATAGTTCTGTACAGATTGTGTTGCAGAACTGCGCATAACGTGGATTAGGCACAGTTCTTTACTTTTCCTTCATGGGAAATATTCTATCAAAACTTTTTTTACCAAACTGTCGAATATATAAACCCATCGCTTCAGATATGTTTTTCGTTTTATCTATATCTAATGAAAAAGCTGTTTGATCTTGACTATCAATGGTGGGAATGTTCTCTTTTATTTTTTGCTTGACACTATCAAAATCGCTAGTGATACGTTCTAGGATATGTTGAGGTGATCAGCTCTATTAAAGTGGTCAGGAATCCGATTAGTGCCGCTAACAGGGATGGAAGAAATGGTATAGTGTCAATTACGGGTTCCATTCTTTCCACGAATCCCGACAAAGTTATCATGAATCTCAACGATTCCGTGTCTTTCGAGATTTTCTAGATATTTCTCAGTCTCGTCTACACCTATACAAAGCTCTTTTGCAAGAAATTCTACAGGTATATCTCTGTTATAATCTCTCAATACATCTACTATTAATGTATTTGTTCCGTTTATACGTATTCTATTTACCATATTACTTCCTTTATTTGTCTGTTCATCATTTCTTTATTTGTCTGTTCATCACTTCATCTTTTTGGATATACGTTCTTTTGCAAATCTAGTAGAACCGTGTCTTGAGATCGGTTTTGTCCAAGACAGAAAACTAAGCGGATCTTTATTATTAATGATTTATTTTCTTTCGATGCATTTTCCATCTTTCCATAGACAGCCAGCTCTTTCGCATTCTTCTCTAGTCTTATAATCTTTACATTTCTTCCTAAATAATAAGGCGCCTATTAAAAGTCCTCCTAAAAGTGTCATTCCTGCATTTCCAAATCCCGCTTGTACTACAGGAATCACAGTTACTAACGCTGTACCAATGACAGTATCACTTGTCGCTGTTATTATTGTTATACCTTCAGATATTCCAGTAAATAATCCTGTGTCTGATATCATTCCTTTGGTTGTGTCTGATACGCTCCATACTATTGTGGGACATGTTATCTCATTATTGTTTTGATCTCTACATGTGACACTAAATTGTTGAGTTTCACCTATAATAACGTTTGCGCTTGAAGGAGATATTTCTATTGAAGTTAATATTGGGATAAATAAAGGATTGATTGTTATTTCAGTAGATCCAGAACCTTCAAGATAACCCTTAGAGACATTTACTAAAATCGTAAATATTTGAGTAGTGGTAACCGTAGGTGCTGTATATGTTGATATAAAATCTCCATTTATATCTGTAATTCCTGTTATCGGATCCAGAGTCCCATCTGGCACTGATATAGTTATGTTAGCCCCTTGTACAAATGTTCCAGTAGCATCCGTAACATGAACGGTTATTTGAGATGTATTTCCAGAATTTATTACGTCAGGAACATTAGATACTGTGACATTTAATAGGGAAGGTTCAGTTGGACAAGGTCCAGCCGGTCTACAAACTGTACCCTGTATTATCTCACAGTCTATTGGTATCGACTCCATTATATCTATTTCGACATATCCTGGTTGTGTTGCTGATAATATTGTTTGTATTATTACATATCTTCTCGTTAAATTGAAAGATCCTTCAAATAAATAATGAAGATACCACCAATAGTCTGGCAAGCTATTACTATTTACTGAAAACAGAATTTCAACATCAGGAGGTATTGTTTGAGTTGAGCAATCACCTAATGAGTCTGTCTGATATATATTTAATGTCCCATTATCTCCACCTATATAAGCTTTAGAGAATAGAGCATATACGTGGATGGCATTATATCCTTGAGCATCTATAATCATCATGTCGCTTCTTCCAACGTCAGCTATCGAGGACTTTAATGAAGATTTGCCATAGTACTTAGAATTACCATCTAGTGGAACCGGAGAATATGGAACTAATGAAAAAGTTGAATTGCATATATGTGTTACTGGATCTAAGAATGGAACACCAATTCTTCTTTCTAGAATTATTCTTCTATTTATACCACCACCTATTGGCATGTCTATCTCTTCATCATAGTCTACATAGCCTACAAGTCTTAGACCATACTTGTGATGACCTAATAAATTGAATATTTGTAATGGTGTTGAATTTCCTGTATCTACATCGTCTAAAAATATCCTTGCTGAAGGACAGCTATCTATATATATGCTATCTTCTATTGGTGTGAGTATTGGATTTGCTGTGAAGGTTGTTTCTGGTAATAAACATATTTGACAAGTATATGTATTAAAATTATCTAATATCAAATCATAAGTATGAAGTCCTTCTATTACGTCAGTCAAAGTGGATGGAGTAACCATTCCTGTATCTGTACCATCTAATATTATCCTAGCACCACTGGGAATACTTGAAATAGAAATACTTCCTACTTTAAGGACGAGATTTTCAGTTACGTTCTCTCCTATCAAGTTATTGGTATTAACTGTGCCAGAAACGTCGTAATAATGTAATAATGAAAGTCTATAATTATATTCGACCAGGTTTGATATTAATGGGTTTAACAATGGGCTTATCAATGAATCTAAGCATATCGTCCAAGGAGTTACTCTTCCAGTGTTTATGTTATTAATAAATATTTTGGCTCCTTGAGGATTACTATCAAATAATACACAATTAGGTGCTGGAAGATCGGTTTTTGATTCGAAGATACGAGTAATAAATACACTCGATGATACTCTTGGACGTATAGGAATTTCTCCGGTTATGTCATCAGTACCAGAATCAAAATCTTTATAGCCTAATTTTCTTAATAGATATGGATGTGATCCCGGAGCTAAGGAATTTTTATTTATGGGAGATTTGCCTAAAAGAATATTGTCAATATATACATCCGAAGAGCATTCTACTACAGGATTATCTTGACATGGACTATATGGCCCAGTACAAAGGCTATCAATAGTAGCAAATCTTTTTGGAGTTGGAGTGTTTAAAATATTATCTATCCAAACATCTGATTGCATTCCTTGCCATAGATTACATCTTACATAAAAGAGAAATCTTGCACCTTTTCCTATAAATTCTGTTACATCTTCCTCGAAATGAGTCCATTGCAAATAGGACCTTCCATACCAACTTTTAACGTTTCCTTCAACTGTTAAATTCCATCCGCCCTCTCTGGCATCATTCAGAGCTGTTGTCATATAAGAGAATGTTAATACGGGTTTTGAAATTACAAAATCTTGATATAATTCGATATAAGCGCCATTATTGCCATATAAATGTGCTGTTCCATTGTCAAATTGTACAAAACCGTTTCCTGTTATGTTTGAAGTCCAACCATTTATATCTGTATTAAATGTCCCATTTGTTATTGATTGTGGTTGATATAGAGTAGATTGGTCAAGAGATACTGATATTTGACGGGTTTGATCAAGTATTACGCTAATAATTATGTTATAATCGTAATATCCATCTAAAGATAATATGCAATCATGTATACCAGTATTAATATTAACCGTATCTGGAGTAAATCTTCCTGTATCGATACCATCTATTACTATTTTGGCACCTACTGGATCACTGTTAAAGGATATATTTCCGGTTTCATGAGTTAAGACTTGGTCTATTATAAAGCCTTTCTGAGAAGGTATTACTATGGTATCTATTTTTGGAATATAATTCTTTAAAGCCATAATATATGTGTGTGAATTTCCTGGTACCAAGTTACAAATAATTGTCGGGGTCTGTCCTCTATCTATATTATCGATACATATATTAGACGGTGGATCAGAAATGAATTTTATACATCCTTCAAATAAAGCGGTTAGAGTAATGGGTTGACATGGTATTACATTAACAGTCTCATTATAGTCTGTAAACCCTGCTAATTTAAGAGTAATTAAATGACTACCTGTCGATCCTGTGTTGACTGGTATAGGGATATTTTGGGTTGTTAGACCTGTATCAACATTGTCAACAAATATCTGTGCTCCTATAGGATAACTGTCTACAAATACATCATAAGGACTTGCTATTGTTGAGACATTATCTATGCCAAGACCGTGTCCTCCTCTATTATAAAATAATATTTTGGCTTTATGCCCGATATAATCACTTACGTTAATACTTTCTCTTCCTGTAGTCGCAGAATTTGGACTTGTTTGATAATATAAAACATTATCTATATAAAGTTCCCATCCAAAATTATCATAGAACCCAGTTGAATAATCAAATTCTAAAAAACATTTATCTATTACAAATCCTTGAAATATCTCTGTTGGACCAATATAACGATAATAATACATTGCAAGAACATTGCCTGTACCAAATCCCCAACTACTACTGGGTTCTATGGCCAAAGCTCCATCAGAAGCTAATGCCGGATTATAAAACCACTCTACTAGTCCTTGTTCGAAATCGCCATTTGTAATTCCAGGGACATAATTTTGAAATATAACATTGTCGACCCATAAAGTAGTAAATGTCCAGTTTCTATTATAGAACAAAAGTTTGATAACCTGTCCTATACGATCGCCTAGATCAATTCTTACATGACCAAATTCTGTTCCCCAACCAGATCCAGACCCAAGAGGACCTGATGATATTAAAGTATCACCAATGTAAACCTGATAGGCAGCACCTCCATTTGTTCCTCCTACTTCCCAATCAAATTCTAATATATCACCAGTAATATCGAAAATCTGAGATAGTTCCCCGTTCATTACCAGACGAGCTCTTCCGGTATCCCAATATGTATTCGCATTTGCAGTCCATCCATTTAAATCTGTATCAAAACTTCCATTTTTTATTCCGGGAGTGGATATTAGATTTGTTGATATTATAGTAGTTTGCCCAGAGTTTATAGTGAAAGAACCTGTCCTATCTTGATAATTTAGCAAAGTAAGTCTATAAGTATGGTCTCCCGCAGATAGACCTGTAATAGTATTTGGTGTCAAAATGTTTTGATCTATATTATCTATAAATATTCTTGCTCCAGAGGGAATAGAACTTATGCTCAGGTTGCCTGTTGTCGAAATCATCTGTACTGATATTTCGGTGGTTGATGCGGCGACAATTGAAAATAAACCAGTATTATCTAAATATCCTGATAATGTCAGTTTGTAATTATGTTGTCCTGGAGATATACCTCCTAAAGTTGCAGGTGTAACTGTTCCTTGGTCTATATCGTCTATAAATATTCTTGCAGTTGGCGGAGAAGATGATATATTTAAACTTCCTACTGATAAATCCATTGGAACAGAGACTGTAGTAATCGCTTCAGGTATAATAGTAAACGTTCCAATAATGTCTGGAAATCCTACTAATGTCAGTCTATATTCATGACTTCCTGTTGATAAACCTGTTATAGTACTTGGAGTGTTAATTCCTTGATCTATATTATCTATGAATATTCTAGCACCTGATGGAGAAGATGATATATTTAAAATACCTGACGCTTCTTCTTCTACTCCTGATGAGCCAAATGTCGGTTCAGGCAGTACATAATTACGGACACGAATATCATCCACATAATATATTCCTCCCGCTCCAGGTCCTGCAATTGATAGATAAATATTTGTAGACGACGATAAATCTGTCCATGTGACGGTTGTACCATCCACTATGTCATCTATATATCTAGTTATATTTCCACTATTATCTCTTATGATTCTATAATTATGAAATGATGTATCAAGAGTAGGTGAAGTGGACGATTCTGCTGTAAAACCGCCATTTACAAATTTCTCAAATCTACGTAAAGATTCCCCGTAATATGTGTTAATATAATAAGAATCTGTTGTGGGAGAATTGCCAGGAACAATAAAATGTAATCTTCCTTGAATCCTATTTGCGAAATTATTAAAATTTGTTCTTTGTTTCCATTCCCAGATGCCAACCATAGTCGTGTTCGGTCTTCTGATAAATTGGCCAGATCCTCCTGTATCATTGACCTGGAGGACCCCGTCGTTAATAGACCAATTGCCAGATTCAATTACCCATCCATTTCCAGGAGGACCATTTGGTCTATCAAAATCATCAAAGAATAAAAAGGTATTGGAGGCGTTGCTTGTAGAAACTGAAGAAGGATTATTGTAGTATATATATATGGTAGTGTTTCCGGGGGATGAAGGTATTGAAGGGATATTTATCCATACTATAGCGTTTAAACCAGGAGAAAATGATTCTATCCAATAATTAAGTAATGTAGTACCATCAGAGAGAGTAAATCTTAAATCGCCAAAATCTGTTCTTACATTCTCTCCTAAATAGATTGTATTTTCTGTATCTGTCCCGGGGCCAAAATTAATTGTCAATTTCATCTGATAATTAGTTTGATTGCCGGCAGATGTTCCATTGACAATTTTTGACTTTCTTTTATTCCATCCTGTCAACCATACCATATACATTTCTCCTATAAACGTTATTCTTTATAAAATTATTCTCAAGTCCTATTCTGATGTGTTATGCCGTCTCATAATTGAAGGGCAGTACATATTTATTTGATCTAACTTTTGATCAAAAATATTAAGTAATTGTTCGGGGACAAAAGACCGTCCTTCCACTATCCCAATAAGTAATATTATTACCTGTAAGTGTCCATCCGGACAAGTTTGTATCAAATGTTCCGTTAGTTATTGCCATATATAATCATTCTTTATATTTCTATCTTCTTATTCTTTCTATACTAACACTCTTCCATTTTTCCGTTGCAGGAACTAAATTTTTTAATTTATCTGATAGCTTCATCTATTATCTCCTAATTATATTTATTTTTGATCTCAATAAAGATTAAGATGATCAAACATATTCTTTATGGCCGCAAGTATGATAGTCTTTAACTAACTCGTCACTATCATCTACTTGCTTCTTATTTCCTGTCTTTATCTTCCACAAACTAAAAGGTCTTACTATTCTGTAATATGATTTATCATATAATCCATATTTATCATCATATTTAATTTTAGATTCGAAGACATGTAATGACTTAGGTTCTTCATCATATTTTTTAATAGATATCCAATTACAGAAAGGACACACTAATTCTTTTATATAATACCAATTTTCAGCATCACTAAATACCGCAGTTCTCATAATATACCAACCAAGACCTAAATAACTCTATCATGGACAAGCTCTTCTAAGTTCTTCTGGTAATACATCTCCTGATTTTCTACGTCTTATTATCATTATATCATCCATTTTTCTATCAACATATATACCTTGATCAAATAGGCCATACTTAAGTCCTCCAGTATACGATGGTAGGGCTTCTTCTGATAAATTATTGTCCTAATTTAACTTGCAGCGTAGGTATGTCTATCTCAGCTTCTCGTATCAATGTACGTACGGTCCTCGGTCTTTCAGATACTTCTTTGAGGACTTCATCTATATAAGGTAGAACTTCTTTAGCTGCTTTCGCCTATTTTGTGCAAAAATCTTATCTATTTGCCATAATTACTTATTCAAAATGGAAATTTTTTGATTTCCAGCGCATATAATCGATGCTTCGTAGCAACAGTTACCTTTATATCTTCTAAAAGGACATCAAGAGTTCTGAGAAATTCCTCGAATTCTGGAAGTTCTTCCTCTCTTCCTCTCCAAGGAGGAAATAGATCTTATCTATGCATGACTATACATACCTCTAATCCATCTTGAGAATCTGCCCACGCACATTTTTCGACCAAATCACTTACTGCAAGACTGTCTGGAGTGGGCAGACTGGCCATTTCAAATGCTGTTCTAAATATTTCTTTCATCAGATCTGGCATTGTACGCGATAGATCTAATGCTAATCTCCAATTTCTTAACCTATGTGCCATTGCTATCACCTCAAATTAAGATATCTCTTCTAAACAAAAATGTTTGTACCAATAATTTGGTTGTATTATCTACCGTATTATTTCTCCTGTCCATTATTTATTTTAAATTTGCGTGATATTCCCATTAACCTCTTCTATTAATTTTTTTGAATCATGCCAAATCCATTCATTTCCGTTCCACATATATACATCTTTAATCCCAAACATAGGTAAGAGAATTGCACATGTTTGGCACCAAAATCTTTTGAATGGATAGTCATTACCATCAGGCGTCATACAATAAATGTATATATTCTTTGTTATCCCACCTTTACCTTTCGAACCTTTTGATAATATCCCCCATTCAGCATGATTTGCCTTGCAATCTGGATATGATTGTTCTATGTCTCTTCTTTTACAATCTTTACAATCTGCGTAAAATTCTCCATTATGTGAATAAAATTCTCCATTATGTGAATAAAATTCTCCATTACTTGCAGAGAATTTTATAATTCGACAAGGCGATTTAGCTGCCTCTTCTCTCATAATTTCTACATCCATAATTTTCCTTATGTCACTTCCCATTTCATTAAACTCTTTATTTCTTGTAACTTCCAAGTTCGCCTTCAGTATGAGCATTTAGTAACACTATCCATTTCTTTCCTATCGTATTGTACTGTGTTATCTTTATCCTTTTAGCCGTTGCGATTATTATATTTTTTTCTTCTATATCTTCGATATTTAATATCTTTTCTATCTCTTTATCTATTATTTGTTGATATATACACTCGTTTACAAGTACTGCATCATCTTCATAGCCTAGTTCTGCAAACTCATATCTTCCGTTTATCCATTTCTCAGGGGGTGGAGGAACTGGTTTGAACGTTGTATCAGATATCTCAGTTTTGAATCTAAAAAGAGTACTTACCTTTCCATTTTTGGGTCCAATTTCCAGATAAATGGCTACTTTCGGATATAACTCTAATCTAAGAGCGTCTAATATGTCAGAATCAGAATATTTTTCAAGTTCGGGAATATCTTTTTTGATCACAAGCAGATGTAGGTCAGCCAGGATTGGACGCTTCTCCATCCATGGTATATAATAATTTAAGAATTTGTCTCGAATAATCTTTCTCAATTCATTATTATAGTAAGGAAGATGTGGTCTTTCTATTACACAAATTTCTGAAAATAGTCCAGAGAAAATTCCTCCAATAAAAGGATACCTTCCTGGTATTCCCAACCTTTTTTCTTGAATCGTTAGCAATACAAGTTTCCTAGCTTCAATACTATTTTTAGCTCTTTCTTTTGGTACCAATATAAATATTGCCTCATTTCCCATTATAATCACCTCATAATTATTTAATTTTATCTTAGTTAGGAACTGGGCATATACTATGATTTCCTGTTAGTAAAGTTGGAGTAGTAATAGCTCCGGAAGATGCGCTTCCAAGAGATGGTATCGTTATCTGGGCACCATATGCTTGGGTAGTTCCATCTATTAGAATAGTTGGAGTAAAGTTTATTATATTAGAATTTCCATAATTATACCATGTCACAAAGGCATTTACGGTACAGGTGCCCAGACATGAATATGTGCCTAATGCCATATCAGTTGCAGTTATATTAAGTTCTTCATTACCAGACGAACCGAAAGATGGTTCTGGAGACGCATATCTACGAATAAGCAAATCATCCCATCTGCCATCTGCTGTACTTCCTCCCCATGATTTTGCAGTTACACCAATATATGTATTATAAGGTATTGAATAACTACTTAGATTTACCCAACCAGCACCTATATTATAGTCACAATATATAGTACTACCTAGTTTTCTCAATCTAAATTTTCCTGATGTAACCGAAGTTGATATCGCATAAATATTGCTATTATCTAACCTAGACCATATCTGATTTCCTGTTATAATAGACTCTCCGCCGGCAGCGTGTGCTCGAGCAATTTCTACGAAGCCAGTCCCACCCGTTAAACGAGTTGTATCCCTTACCTCAAATGATATTCCAGACGATCCTAAAGACCCTACCAAATTCCAATCTATTTCAGCACTAAAACTTGAAGGAAGTTGTGTACCATCACCTTGCACAGAATACCAAGTGCTACCTCCTGGCCATCCTTGATATACCCTTAATTTTCCAGCTTCTGTCACTCCAATATTTGCAGAGCCAGCACTAGATCCATATTCATATCTTGGAGTCCATAATGCTGTATCGGCATTACTGTTAGTATAATTGAAGTCATCATATAAAAAGAATGTATTTGCGCCATTACTCGTAGTTGTTGCAACCGGATTGTTATAATATATGTATATATTCTTTCCTGCGGGACTTGCAGGTATATTAGGTATATTGATCCATATATTGGCTATCGCTGCGTCTCCTGTACCAGAGATAGATTCTATCCAATAATTTATCAGTGTCGTTCCATCTGAATCTGTAAATCTTATATCACCAAAATTATCTAAACAATTACCGCCTAAAAATGCATCAGTAGGGCCATCTAATCCTGAACCTTTATGAATTGTTATTTTTAATTGATAATTTGTCTGAAATCCAGCAGATGTGCCAGCCACGAATTTAGTCTTTCTTCTAGTCCAACCTTGTAATGTTCCTAACCATGACATAATTTATCTCCTTAAATTATATTATTCCATGAATTTAATATCTGCATTGTTACATCCCAGGTACAGGTCTTACACAGAACTACGCCAACAGTAATTATACGTAGTTTTATCCTCGTCAGAAGACCCCCGCCCGCAATCGCTGCCGCGAGCGCGGGTTCTGCTTCAGGCGGAGGTTCAATTGAGTCAATGCAAGATTAACGAGCTTGCAATCGTATTCTTTATATCTATCCCCATGCATTCTCTATACTCCTTTGAACGGTACTTTCGTCCTGTTCTTCTTTTTCTTTAACCATGTCACCCATCTCCTTTATCTTCTTGGGAAGTTGAAATAATAATCCTGCTCCATATTTCAATAATTTCACTTCTTTGATATTCACATTAATATCATTACCGCCAGCAATAGGATTTTTCAATCTTACAGATTTCCCATAATTGAAAACTCCTTTTACTGTATATATCTCAACATTTCTCCTATTTATCTTATCTCCCCATCCACTTTCTTGTAACAACGGTTTTCTCTTTATCACAAGATCTCCAGGAGAATACTTATATCTCTGTCTCCTAATTGATGGTTTATATCCTTTTCTATTCGTCTGAAGAGATCTATCGTTCCTTCTTATTTGTTTAACATGATATCCTTTTGATCTAATAATATTACCAATATTCTCCAGTTTAGATCTATCTCCTATAGTCGAAATCACAAATGCATCATTAGCATGTGTTTTCTCAATCCCACTTTTTATCCTCCAATATTTTGTGACATATCCATATGTCGAATTTATCTCATAATTAGGAAATTCTTCTTTAAGAATCCCTAATAATCTGGCTCTAACAATATTCATAAATGCCGCATCTTTCATTGACTTTTGTGCCAAAATTTGTACCTCAGGATGTCCAAACTCTGCAGCAGTCATATTCCCTTTCTTTTGATTACAATCATGACATGCTATCGTCAAATTGCCGACTCGATTACTACCACCTATCCTTCCAGGTGGAATAATATGCTCAACCTCAAACGGCACTTCAGTCTTACCACAATACGCACATTTTCTATCCCATTTCTCAAGCAAATATTCTCTAACTTCATACCCAGCCAAAGTACCTTGCTGATACTCTATGCCTGATATCTCTGGATTCTGCATCTTCTGCGTATCAAACGGAGAAACTTCGACAGTAATACCAGTTATAGGTAATATCTTTTCAAATTTTTCAACCATTCTGACATATGTATCTAACTTATGTTGGATCGAAGGAGCTAACCATCCTTTTGGAATACCTCTATTATCAAATCTAGCTTCTCTATATCTGGTATTTCTATTTCTTCTATTCCTTCGATATGTAGCCCTTTCATCTAACTTATCAGGAATATCAGTTCTAAGAACAACTTCTCCGCATATCAGTTCTCTCTTATCTGTCGTCGCTGAGAAACCAACATGCTTATATCCAGTATCTAATGCCAATGTAATTGGTTGTCTATTCTCTCCAGCTACATACTTCAACTGAATGGTAAAAGGACATCTGCATATCACATTGGCTTTCTTTTCCTTCAATAATATTCTGGCTTTTGCTGGAGAAGTTGGCATTATGGGCTGTCCTCTCATATTTAATACCATGACGCAGATCTGTTCTTTTCCATTCTTGATTATCTTGGCATAGCACTTTTCTTCTTTTTCTTTCACCTTCTTATCTTTTATGTCTTTCTCTTCTCTAATCTTCTTTACAAATACATCTCTTTCTGCCCAAGACATTTGTAGATATTGGAATTTCTGAGCAGAGCTCATTATTTCCATATCTCTTTTCTCTTTTAGAAAAAGCTCCTTCTGCTGCTGCCCAAAAGATTTCTCTTTGACGACTTTCTTTGTCTTGCCAGAGGTTTTACTTTTACTAGATTTTTTGTCTAATTTTTGAGTCATAGAGACCCTCAAGTTCTATTTTCTCATTGCTGGTTGGTCCACATCGGAGAGTTAGAAAAGGTTTTTAAACCTGACACACTGAGATCTGAAATCAGCTCCCAACCTTTGAATTGGTCATAGCTGACCTCTTAAATCTCTGTTTAATGCCAGATCATAATCCCTGAACTTGTGGAGCATTCAGTGGTATGTATGTATATCTCAATTCTAACGTTTGCATCTCATCATCCAGTTGGATTCGATGCCTCCTAATCAACTGTTCTTAGCCTTGCTCCTTACGGGCAAGCCGCCCCCTTCAGGGGGCGGTAGTTGACGGAATCTCCCTTCTTCTTCTCATCGTTTCTAATGTCATCTTTTCTTCAAATTTTTTAATAGTTTCTTCATCTCTGAGAGAATGTTTTGCATCATACATAGCTGTTGCGAAAACAGGTATTCCTTTACCTATAAATGGTAATACATTTTCTGATACACAATTACAAATAGATTTCCCAACCTCATCTATATCATCTGCTTTCTTTCCTGTATATCGCTTCTTTAGAAATTCTATCGTTCTATGACATATTCTATCAAAATCTGATTTATGTACAGGTGCTGTATATTCTTTTACTGGACCTGGACTTAAAACAGTTTTTGCCGCATCATTCATTGCATGTGTCACTCCAAACATAGTTCCCCAAACAATGTATAGATCTCTATTTGCATGTGGAGCTATACAATTACATACAGACTTTCTAATATTCTCTTCTACTTTGGCAACTTCCAGTCCATGTTTTTCTCTAGTATTCAATACTTTCTCTTCTACTTTAGAGCGGCATCTGTTTTCAAATTCTAGTCTATAATCTTTAGTCTTAAATAGATCTACCATATATTTATTCCTCCTATTTTAATTTCGTTTATCGATTTTATTTAGTCATTATTATAAAAACACAAAAATGGTGTATAGGCAGTGATCGGTGTAGCCGAGAATTGTATATAATAAACATAAGACGCAGTTGTGAACTACGCCCGCCTGCGATCAGCTGGCAGTGATCTGCGCCAGCAGAGAACTGCTCTATTTAGCTGAGAGCTACCGCCGGCTTGCCGGCACTAAAGGCGGGGGACTTCTTCAAATGTTAAAGATCACTCAACCTTTTTCTTGCATTCACATTTCTGATTGGCATTTTTTGCTAACTTTACTATTTCTTTTTTAAATGTCCAATATTCATCATTAGAAATTTCATCTTTACGCCATTCTGCCTCTGCATATGTCGCAGCCCTTTCCATTGCTTCCCCAACATTAGACATATCACATCTCTTTATGTTATCTCTTATATTGGTTATATGACTATCTAATATTCTTTTAATATACTCTTCTGTAACTCTGGGTCTTTTCATCCTCTCTACCATGACTTATTCCTCCAATTATATTTATATAAACTGTATCTTTTATGTCAAAGGCTTTACCATTAATAGGATGCAGTTCTTAAAGTTTAGTCGCTGCATTCTTCAGGATCAAATTTATGATAATATTCTTCCAATTCTTCATTATATTTTTTATATCTTTTTAATGCTGGGTCTTGAGGATCTGGATGCTTTGTATCAACTTTGTATTCTGCTATCTCCATATTTGTTACAATGCTTGCCATTCTATTATTCTCTTCTGATATGAAATCGCGTCTTTTTTGATAACATTTCATATCATCTTTAGCCCCTAAGCACGATAGAAAATTATCAATCCAGTCATACCAATCTTCTGCAGAAGGAAGACCGGACGGAAAAGGTGGTATTTCATGGGCATGAGTATGAAAGTCTCCTAACTTTATTTCTCCTTGATCACAACCTTTTTCCCTATCTACAATGACACGGCATCTACCTCCTACACAGATATTTCGTAGATTAGTCTTTTTATATCTTCTTGATTTTTCATTGCACAATTCTCCTTCAACTATTCACTAGTTCTTTTCCCTATGTATTCATCTACATTTTAATCTCTGCCATAAAAGTGTCTCATAAAAACTTTCATAGAACTATAAAAACACATATTACAAACATGAAAGTCATATTTGTTGTCATATCTAATTCTTTCGAAACTTTCACATATATTGAAATACTCCGTTGGCATATCAAATTTACATTCTTCACATTTCATATTTTAATTCCTCCTCATCTAATATTTCTGTTATTTCTCATTAGTAAATTTTTGGTGAAGAAGAGAGTTGTATCAGCCCATCTTTTATTAACAGACTATCAACATCAGCCGGAGTTATTCTCTTGTGTGACACTCCTATCATTTCAATTTTTTTATCTAATTTCTTTAAATATTTACGGAATTGTTCTATATCTCTATCCAGTTGCCCTGTGTTTGGATTATCTACCATAACCTTTCCTCCTATTTCTTTTCATCTATCTTATTTATTGTCATCTTGAAAATTCTTTCACACTTTCGAATTTTGGTACTGGCATTTTGCTAAAATCCGTCTCCTTAAATTTTTTCAAAGATTGATATCACTATTGATATTGATTATTTATCTAATTTACAATCATCAGGAGAAAATTCATCAAAATCCATCTCTAATATCATATCTCTTCTTCTTCTATCATCTTTAGTAAAAACTTTCTTTGTTTCGATATCTCGTATTATTTCATCTAATATCTCTGTTCTTCTTTTGGCCAATTCAGGACCAAAGACAGTAAATTTGCGATGATAACAATTTATTTTATTTTGACTATCTTGTGGTGCTCCCACACATATTATATTGCCAATGCTTTCAAATCTTCGTAGATCAGCCGGAGAAGGTTTTGCTGATCCGCTTGGATGTGTATGAAATTCTTCTATAAATTCTTTTTTTGGCTTTCTTATCAATTCTACTGTACATTCAGTTCCTGTACATTCTATACCTGTATTTAATATACCTTTGTCAAGGTCTCCTTCTATTATCGCACCATATTCTATACCAATCCTACGTGTTTTATCGATAAGATTATTCATATTCCTTATGGATCTATCTGTAAATCTCCAAAAGCTAAGAGGACATTTATTAGACATTTTAATATCACATCTTTATAAGGTTAGGGTCTGATATAAATTACATATAATTTACATTATGTATAGCTCTTATTTTCTTGTCCTTGGTAAATATTCCGTAGCAGAAGTTAGAAACATATCAATGAGATCCCTTAGAGTTATTTTTTCTCCGTGGCCAAGTTTATAACTTGACTTCTCGCTTTCTTCTGTTGTCATAATTACATATGATTCTTTAGGTGAGAAAACTCTAGCGTCAAATGAAGATCTTCCAGGATATTTTATAAATATATACTCGTTAAAAATAGATATTTCATGTATTTCTTCTACATTTAATAATGTCATCACACCTTCTTTAACGAAGATGTCAATCTCTCTTTGAAAGAATTCAGCAGTTTTTGTCTCTTCTTTAGGGCCAGGCATTATCTGGATAAAGTTAAGTCCTACTTCTCCTTCTTCTGGCGCATATAAATGATCAAATATTAGAACAGATCCCTTATCTATAAATCCGTTATCGTGAGGTGGTTTTATGGGGGTCCAACCTTTAACCTTATATTCAGGCTCAACATCAACGGCTAGCCATATTGGCTTCTCTATACCTAAAATTAATTTTTCATCTTTGCTAACTTTCATATTTCACCCAATATATATTTTATTTATCGACACTATGAATTATTCGTGAGTATGATGTTGATATCATTATAAATATGATACAGATCCTGACGCAGAACTGCGCCTAGACAGTGACCGGCTCAGCCGGGAACTGTACATAATTAGTATTAGGCGCAATTCTTATTCTGCAACTTATTCTGGGCAATCAACCGTTGTATCCCATTTCTTCTCGTATTCTTTCTTAAGTCTAGGATCCGATTCAAATATTTTACACGCATCGGATCTCAAACCTTCTGGTTTTATATTTAATAAGTCTTCTTTTTTCATTCTACGCCTCCTAAATATTTATTTATGTCATATATTCATGACTTTAATATTGACCATCATTATCAAATTTATCAATTATTTCTTCTTTGCGAAATTCCTATGTATCACTTTCGCCCGAGGTTTATACTTTCTTTCCTCATTATGCATATCATCAAGCCTTTTGTCATCAATCAATACTTTTCCTGCTCTTTCCTTGGGCTTATTCGGGGTGTTCCTTCGCGGCATCAATCCATAAAATTGTTGGCTCGACGGATGAAATGCTGCGGCCACAAAAGGACCTGGATGGTCATCAGTTCCGGTTTCAGAAGTTGCTCCTGACGGAACTACTATCGGTGTTGAATCAAGTTCTCCTTTTCCAACCTTATCTCTAAATATTCTCGGCGTTTCTCCTTGTGTCGCCATATCTACCTCTTTTATATATTATTTTGTTCACTATTTATGTTCTTTTCCAGTAAATCTGCATTGCTTGCATTCTTCAATAGAATCTATAAGATTTGGAGGAATACAATTGATTCCCGTATTAAAATTTCCATCTAGTCCTCTTGATGTTATTTTAAGCTTGATATTATAGCAATTATTTCCAAATTTCTCTCTTAAATATTTGTCTATTTTTTCTGGTTCTATATCAATCTGATTCAGAGTCAATGATATATGTTCAGGATTTGAATGTGACCACCATGCGCATGAGGCATCCTTATCTGTAGTCGCCCATATAACCCTTCTTTCGGGATTTTTAATTTCTCTTATGGTACCTCTCACCCTATCACCTTTTCTTCCTTCTGTTGTGAGAAGTTTCTCTTTTCCAAAAAATCGTAAGGCATCTATTATGTTTTTTCTTTCATCTATTGGCGTTCCATAGGCACAAAATCCTTCTTTCTTTATTTGCTCAGGAGATTTTTTAGATCTCATTCCATGGTACAACGGATAGTAAGGGACTTCTTCTGGCATAATAATCTAA
>Ga0209594_1000742_pt1 | contig 17885 bp, 18 predicted proteins | sample AshMeaCrysSpring_FD_184126 | JGI IMG/M metagenome (GOLD analysis project Ga0209594, IMG submission 184126) | Groundwater microbial communities from Big Spring, Nevada to study Microbial Dark Matter (Phase II) - Ash Meadows Crystal Spring... | ecosystem: Environmental > Aquatic > Deep subsurface...
TGGTCGATCACATCGTCGGGGCTCACCACGTTGCCGCGCGACTTCGACATCTTCTCGCCGTCTTCACCGAGAATGAGGCCTTGGTTGACCAGCTTGTGGAAGGGTTCGTTGTGCGACACCTTGCCCAGGTCATAGAGGAACTTGTGCCAGAACCGGGCGTACAGCAGGTGCAGAACCGCGTGCTCCGCGCCGCCGATGTACAGATCCACCGGCATCCAGTAGCTTTCGGCCTCTTTGGACACGAACTCTTTGGTGTTCTTGGGGTCGAGATAGCGGAGGAAGTACCAGCTCGAACCGGCCCACTGGGGCATGGTGTTCAGCTCACGCTTTTTACCGCCCGCGTAGTTCACCCAATCGGGGGCCTTGCTCAGCGGGGGCTCGAACGTGCCGGTGGGTTTGAAGTCGGCCAGCGCGGGCAGTTTGACGGGCAATTCCTCGAACGGGACCACCTCGGGCCCGTGGTCGCCGTGGACGATGGGGAACGGTTCGCCCCAATAACGTTGGCGGCTGAACAGCCAGTCGCGGATGCGGTACTGCACCTTGGCGGTGCCCAAGCCCTTTTCACCCAGCCAGGCGAGCACCTTCTTTTTGGCCTCGCCCACCCGGAGGCCGTCCAAAAACCCCGAATTCACCAAGGGGCCATCGCCGGTGTAGGCCTCTTCCGCCACGTTGCCGCCCGCGATCACTTCGATGATGGGGAGGTTCATGGCCTTGGCGAAGGCGTAGTCGCGCTCGTCGTGCGCCGGCACCGCCATGATCGCGCCCGTGCCGTAGCCCATCATCACATAGTCGGCGGTCCAGACGGGCAGGCGCGCCCCGTTGACGGGGTTGATGGCGTACAGGCCGGTGAACACGCCGGTTTTCTCTTTGGCCACGCCGCGCTCCAGGTCGCTTTTGCCGGCGGTGGAGTTGATGTACTCGGTGAGCGCTTCGAGCCGGGCGACGTCGGCCTCGGAGTCGTCGCGGTACAGCTGCCGTGCGGTGACGAGCTCCGGGGCGACCACCATGAAGGTGGCGCCGAACAGGGTATCGGGCCGGGTGGTGAACACGGTGATGGTGTCGCTGCGTCCTTCGATGGCGAACTCAACCTCGCCGCCTTCGGATTTGCCGATCCAGTTGCGCTGCATGATTTTGATGGACTCGGGCCAATCGAGCGGGTCGAGTTCGCCGATGAGGCGTTCGGCATAGGCGGTGATGCGCAGCATCCACTGGCGCAGGGGGCGCTTCACACACGGGAACCCGCCGCGCTCCGACTTGCCGTCGACCACTTCTTCGTTGGCGAGCACGGTGCCCAGCTCTTCGCACCACCACACGGGGGCTTCGGAGAGGTAGGCCAGGCGGTAGCCGTCCTTGTACTTGGCCACCGCCGCGGGGCCTTCAGCCTGAACCTCTGCCGGAATGGGCAGCTCGCTGATGGGCCGGGCCTTGCCGTAGGTCCCCACGCTCGGGTCGTACCAATGCTCGAACAGCTGGGTGAAGATCCACTGGGTCCACTTCACGTAGTCTTCGTCGGTGGTGCTGATCTCGCGATCCCAATCGTACGAGAACCCCAGGGCGCGGATCTGCCGGGTGAAGTTGGCGATGTTGTTTTTGGTGGTCTCCGCCGGGTGCGTGCCGGTTTTGATGGCGTGCTGCTCGGCGGGCAGGCCGAAGGCGTCCCAGCCCATGGGGTGCAACACGTTCACACCCTTCATGCGCTTGTAGCGGCACAAAATGTCGGTGGCGGTGTAGCCCTCGGGGTGGCCGACGTGCAGGCCGTTGGCGGAGGGGTACGGGAACATGTCGAGGCAGTAGAACTTCTCGACGCCGGGCTTCATTTCGGCCTTGAAGGTCTTGTTTTCAAGCCAGTACTGCTGCCACTTGGGTTCGATGGACTTGGGGTTGTAACGGGGCATGGAGGGGAAAGTTAGCGAATTTTAGATACCTGAGTAAGGTCGTAAGCTTTCCCCATAGGTAGTCTATCCGGATTTGGAGTTGTCTGGCAATTTCTAACCATATAGGAGGCTTCATGAAATTATCGAAATTCATCGAGACGAAAATCGTCTCGATCCTCAAACAGGCCGACGCTGGCATCCACCTCAAGGACATATGTCGGCTGTCTGGCATCAGCCCGGCGACCTAGGACCTGATTGCAAAAATGCTCTAGAGCCGCCGCAAAGTCGGGAGTTCATGCAGCCTTGTCGAGGTGCATAGGCGTCAGTTGCGGCCGATTTCCAGATTGAGTTTAATTCGAAGTAGTTACAGTGAAGTCCATCATTTCCGCCTCTGACTTAAGACTCTCCCTCGTCTCATGGTCTCGCATGCCCAATTTCCCATCTCGTTGGACAACGGCGTATCGCGGCATACCGACGTCAATTTGCAGCTACCAGCAGCAGTTCGCGATATACATCCTTTTGAAGCAATGACAGGTTTTCGTTGCGAGGATAAAGATCAACGCCTTCCCTCATGCGCTTATCCAAATGCCTCAGCATTTCAATTTTTTCGCTCTTAATTCTAATACCACGCCTCACCCAAGATAAGCCTTGGCTACCTAAAACATGGAATGGGTAGGGATCCTTCTTCCCTCTCGAGGCAACAAGTCCTTCCAAAATACTCTGCGCCTCATCAGCAAATTCAGACGCTCGCAGCGCGGCAGGATTTTCATTCGCTTTTTTATACAGAAGGTAAGCCCAGGCATTCTCGACGAATGGATCGTCCTCGCCTAAAGCTCGGGCCTGCCCCAAAAAATTTTCCGCTTCATCCAAAACACCAACTTCGATCTCAAGACTGCCTCTCTGGAGCCAATAGTGGTGATCCCAACTAAGAAGCCCTTCAACTACAATATATACGGATCTAGCATCATCTACACCTAAAGTGCGCGCCAAAAAATCATGGTTGATAATAGTCCTTAACATTCTCCAAGGCAGTTCCGTTCGCCCCATGAGTTGATCGACTTTTGTCGCAGATAAAAAGGCAAGTCCGGCGAGGATATCCTTTAAATTGCCGGAAACCCGCAAATGCTCCAAAACTACCTCTGCTATTCTTCTATGACGAGCCCGCACGGAATTGGGCTTGTCACCCACAACCAGAATCTTCCTCCTTAAAAGGTTATCAATTGCGTTCATCATTATGTTGTCGGACTGACCAGTCGCGATCAAGACTTCGGATCTTAAAAGAGAAAAGCGTAGCGCAGTAGCCACGGCAATAGTCGCATAAGCCAACTTTGATTCGGCAGGAAGCCCATCTAATTCGTCATGAATTTTTTCCTCAAATCTTCTGTTTGAGGTGGCTTCAATCATGGCAACAAGTAGCTGCCTTCCTGCCTTCAATCGGAAAACTTTTTCTTGCTCAGCCCTAGCTTTTCCTTTAAGGACTCCCAGCCTGTTTTCTCTATCCAACACATCAAGGAGCGCACCGATGTCCTCATCTTCCAAATGAGGCATCACCACCTCGTGAACAAATACGCCTTCAAGTGAGGCGGGATTAAAAACAGCATCAAGCCTTCCCGACCTGACCGCCACTAAAACAAGCGGTTTCCGAGGCAAATCTAGCAGCCTAGACAGCAAAACAGCCAATTGGCCACCATACATATCTGCATCATCAATTACTAAAACATCAGGAGCTCCCTCAGCCACCATTTGCCGTTCTATTCCCGGGATCCCAATTTCGACGTCCTTACTTATCCAGCCAACCTTAACACCCAACTCAGAAGAAATACGAAGAGCAGCCCTCATTAAAGAAGCGCTCTTTCCCGAACCCGAAGTACCCGTAACCACAAAAACTTCTTTTTTCCTACCTCCGTTTACACGGCCAACCACGTCGCGCCATAGTTGATCGTCGCTGCGCCTATTAATTGCTCGACCGGTTTGAATATCTGCCCATATAGGCTCTTGTCCCTGCAAAAAATCAGAACCTTCATTCGGCTTATTAGCCAACTCGGAAACGACCGGAATTGCCTTATCTACCCCTTGGAAAACAGATGATTGCCTCGAGATATACTGCTGTCCGGGAACGAAAGAATCCTCCACCTTTTTTAAAAGTTCCTCCGAAAACGTCTGAACATCCATAGGCAGCCATTCAATATTATAATCCGCCAATACTCTCTGACGCGCCTTATCCAAAGACGGAACCACTAAAAATGATTTTGGCCGAAGCTCTCGCAACCCTTTTGCTGGCCCGGTTTTGCGGGCTTCGATGTGCTGCCACAAAGAAGGCTCATTTAAAGTTGAGCCGATAAAAACAAACGAATTACTCACAAGATCCGCAACCATACGCGTATATGCGGCATCTGGACGAGTTAAGCGCGATGAATACTGCTTTGCAGAGAATGTTATTTTATCGGGTATTCCGGATAAATCACCGTTTACATGAATTTCCTGGAGCACCCTAATATTTGAATCCGATGAAATCGCCACATGTTCATCTCCAATCGCTGAAACTTCCTTCAATGATCTAGGCAATGCGAATTGCGAATGCGCTACGGAAGAAAGGTTATCCAGATTTAAGGTGTATATTCTCGACCAAGGGGCCGAAAATATCCGCCTATAATATTCTGGAATCGTTCCGTTATCAACACTCAAAAGTTTCGTAAGCAAAACTGAGAGTTCGGTTTTTTTGGAAGCCAACGCGACCTCAAAAATATTCTGAAGATCAGATTCGGGCTCAAAAGAATCCCCGGGGAAAGCGATCTTCCAAATCCTCTCCTTTAACTCTTGTACTGTCGGAAGATTTTCCTTGAATTTATTCTTCGCTCCTGAAGAAAATCCGGAGCCAGTAAACAATATGATTCGACCTTGCGAAAAACGGCTTCGCAGGTAATCTAAAACTGGCTTTTCTATTGACATAACACCTCCAAAGCCGCTCTTATGCACTCAACGGCTTCCAAACTAAAATGTCGCAATCACTCTTCCCGATGCACCTTGTCATGACACCTCGTGCAAAGCGTGACCAGATTCTCGACCCTGTTCTCCCCACCATCCACATGATGCACCTTATGATGCAGCTCCAGATGCCGCGGGTCCGACGGGCTCCACAGGTTGTGATTCCACCCACAGTGCTTGCAGGTGTTTTTGTCCCGCTTTAGAACCTCCATCCGTACTTCGTCTTTGATCTTCCGATCGTGAACCGGACTTTGCCGATCCTCCTCGAGGACGTAAACCCCGACCGGTAAATCCGGGCGGCCGGCCATCTTGGTCGAAACCGGCCAACCATATTCCGTCCGCAATTCACGCACGCGCCGTGCCCACTCCGTCTTGTTGTTGGCCACGTAGCGCAGCTCCTCACCAGTGACGTTCTTCCCCACGTTCTCGCGAAGCAACGCCAGGATCTTATCTCGAACCGCTTCGGAACCGCGGCGGATGACATTGGCACGGTTCCAACGATGGGCGGCCTCGCGGTCTTCCCGGTCGTCCAGCAAGATGTAGCGGTCCGGCTTCATGCCGGAGATGTCGGGCCAGAACTCCGGGAACTCTTCTCCCTTTTCCTTGGCTTCGGCCACCAACTCTTTCGCCGTTAAACCGCTGATCAGCGGCCACCCGAACTGCACGCGCAACTCGCGCACGCGACGCGCCCACTCGCCGATGCCAGACACGACGTACAGCTCATCTCCGGTCACGATGGTTTGAGGGTACTTACGCATGTAGAATAGAATCCGCTCCCGGGCGCTGGAGGCGTCCGTCTCCGCAACCAGAGAACACCCGAGGTCGCTCAGCTTGTGGACGACCGGTACAAGGGCTTGAACCTTGGCCCGAAGTTCGGGATGCCGAAGTTCCGCTTGCAACCCGGTCACGAGAGCGACCAGCTCTTCACGCAAAGCGTCGGCATCGGCTGATTTCGTCCGTCGCGTCAAACCCTCATCCCTTTCATTCCGTCTCGGCCAAAAACCTCTTGAGACGCCGTTCGGTCTTCTCAAGGCCTGTTAACTCGCAGGTCCAGAGTGTCAGGACACCCCACCCCGCCTTGCGCAAGGCCCGCGTCGTCCTGCGGTCCCGCTCGATGTTCCTATCGATCTTGAGATTCCAGAAATCCGCATTGCTCTTTGGACGCCGGGCTTTGGAGCAGCCCCCGTGGCCATGCCAAAAACAACCGTGAACAAGGATAACTTTTCGAAAGCGGGGAAGAACGATGTCGGGGCGGCCCGGCAGGTCCTTGCGGTGCAGCCGGAACCGGATTCCCATGGCATGGAGCAGTTTTCGAACCGCTATCTCGGGCTTGGTGTTCTTGCCCCGGATCGCAGCCATCACCCGGCTGCGCTCGCTTTTCGAAAAAACGTCCGTCAAGACCGTTTCTTGGACAAAAGCATGGCGAACACCGAGTCCGCCACCCGGGCCGACATGCCCGGCGGAACGGCGTTCCCAATCTGCTTGGCGATCTCGATCTTGCTCCCGACGAACTCGAAATGGTCGGGGAACGACTGAATGCGAGCCGCTTCGCGGTGCGTGATGGGCCGGTGCTGCACCGGGTGCAGATAACGCCCCTTCTCGGGCTTGAAGAACTCCGTCCGGATCGTGAATGCAGGACGATCCCACCACAGCCGACCGAACAGGTCGGTGCCGCCCGACTTTTTGCGCACCCAGCAATCGGGAGTGAGTTCGGGAGCGTTCTTGAGCAGATCGAACCGGTTCATCCCTTCCTTGGGGATCGCCTTATAGCGGGCCAAGCTCTTGGGGGTCGGCGAACGACCGAAATGCAGATTCAACGGCGCCGCATCCGAACGGATCTCGGTGCCCTTGGGAGACGGCAAGTTCCCGATCACATCGCGCACCGTACGCCATGGCTCGGGATTCTCCACGCATTGTTCGAACAAATCCATGAAGGACTTCTTGCCCACATGTTTGGGATTGTAATGCGTCTTCTTGGGCGGGAAGTATAGCCCTGGGTCGGCGAATTTGCAGCCGACTATGAAAGCGCGTTTGCGAACTTGCGATACGCCATAATCGGCCGCACAGAGCACGTCCCAACTGACCTTGAACCCCATCTTGGCGGCCGCGCGCATGATTTTCTGATGCTCGACCGTCCCGATGAGTTGCGGAACGTTTTCCATGACGAAAACTTCCGCCTCGGAACGCTTCACGATTTCGAGATACGAACGCCAGAGCTCGCGCCGGTCGTCGCCGTCTCGGTTCTTGTTGAGCAGACTGAACCCCTGACACGGCGGCCCGCCGATGACGATATCGGCCTTCGGTATCACGTTTTTAGGGTTTTTTAGGTAGGCGACGATGTCCCCGACCTGGCAATGTTCGCCGAAGTTCCGATTGTAAGTGGCAACCGATTCCTTGTTGAAATCGTTCGCCCAAATGGATTCGAAACAATGCCCGCTGAAATGCGTGAAGCCTACGGTCAATCCGCCGGCACCGGCGAATACGTCGATGAGACGAGGCTTGAGCCCGTGCTCATGGAGCTTGTTTTGCAGCCGTTGGTGGTAGATGTCGACATCGGAAATGCGCGATGATGCTGTAAAAACCGGAGATTTTTCCTTTACGAGGCTTTTCACGGTTTTAGCCGATTTCATGGTTCAAACCTAACCTTTCCGGGAAGGAATATCCCTCAAATTTTACGGAAAAACGGGGTTTTTGCAGTTCCTTAGGAATCAAGAGCTTAGACCTCTCTCCTGAACGGATAGAAATATAGAAAAAGTGCTTAATTGTGCAGTGCTTTTTTGAAAAGCACCCCGTTCGGACAGATTAACCGAGAAAAATCCGGTCTCGATGGAATTGCAGAAAACGAATGTCCGGTGAGAATCGGCTTGGCACTTCGATGGTGCGGTTTTTCAAGGGATGAAAAATGGTTTGAATGAATTCGTCGCATCTCCTCATTAGTTCATCGGAGAGTAGAACCTGCAATTCGTCGGATAGGGTGATCAGCCCCATATCGAATGCCTTGTCATGTATAGCGGAAAGACACAGACCGTTCCTCGGATTGAGTCGATTCGCCTTATCCTCGACCCAAGGCACGATATGGCTTGCGACCAGTAGACGAGGTTCGGAGACACCTGATAGGCAGCACCGTCCTCGATAATTGTTCAATACGACTCGCCGAAAAAAAAACCCTGTCTGAGCCTTTGTTCGATCGTAGTCGTCCGCGTCTCACCGATGAATGAGATTGCGGAAGATTCTGATTCAACCTCGGAAAGGATTGGGACGACGTCCCGGGCAAATCGCTTTTTAAGGCCTTCACACTCCTCTGCTAGCGCTTCCCAGTCATCATGAAATTCATTCCACACATCACGATCCAGTTTTGAAGCGCCCTTCAGGCCGGAGCGACCGGTTCCGGTAATCGAGGGATCAAGGCTGGCGAAGTTGACCAACTTCATGGCAACGGATGAAGGAGTTCGCCCGAGTATTTTTGCAAGCTCGATTATCTCGGGACTTTTACTGTGCAAACGTCCGAAAGGCAGCTGGAAATAGAGATAAAACGCGAGCTTCAATTCATCCTTGGTCCATTGCTTTTTTAGACCACCTGCCGGCTTCACCATGTGCAATCATTCCAATGCTGTGACATGGAATGCAAACTAGTGAAATTAAGTGAATTCGAGTGAAATCCGGTAGGGTTCAAGTACGCCGTTGGAACCGCCCCAAAAACTCCTCCACCGTCCCCCACGGCTCCTCGACCCGCTCATCATCCATCAAGCCCCGAAACCCGTGGAACTCATGAAACCCATGATCATCCTCGGTCGGTCCGCCGCTGAGGGCCCACAGCTCCCGCTGTAGCGACGGCACCCCAACGCTCTCCGCCACAAAGAACACCTCCGAGTCAAGGTGCTCCCGCAACGCCCGCTCGTCATCCGCCGAAACAAGCCCCGTGAGAACCACGTGCCCCCACGCCTTGTAATTCCCCGCATCGCGGTACAGATATTCGAACACCGTCTGTGCCATAAGCGCGAAACTAGATTCCAGGAATCGCGGAATAAAGCTGCTCAAGGCTCCTATATTCCTTCACTATGCATCCCACCCGCCCCCTCCACTACCAGATCAACATCACCCTCGACGGCTGCGGTAGTCACGAAGTCGGCGTGCCCGACATGGCCACGCACCGCTTCGCCGCCGAGGCCGTGGCCAGCCACGACCTGCTCTTCGGCCGCACCACCTACGAGCTCATGGAATTCTGGCGGCCACTCGCCAAACCCGGCGCGGCCGTGCCCGAGGGCATGGAACCATGGATGATGGACTTCGCTCGCGACATCGACCCTGCGAAGAAATACCTCGTCTCGCGCACCCTGAAACCCGGCACCGAGCTTGGCTGGAACACCACCTTGCTCCCCGGCGATGACGCGCTTGAGCAATCCGTCCGCGCCCTCAAGGCCCAACCCGGCAAACCCCTGCTCACGGGCGGCATCACCCTCGCTTTTGATCTCGCCAAGCTCGGCCTCATCGACGAATACGTCTTCCTCGTTCAGCCCCGCATCGCCGGGCGCGGGCCGTACGTGTTCGCCGGGCTTGCAAACGTTGTCGACCTCAAACTCATCGACGTCAAAACCTTTCCCGCCAGCGACTGCGTCGCCCTGCGATACAGACCCGCAACCGGTTGACCCGATGAGCCTGTCACCGACTCAGGTAGAGTATTGCCCCGGCTGCGGTGCCGTATACCCGGCTTTAGACGGCCCCGTGCACGCGTACATGCACTCCTCCCCCGCCTGCTTCGCGGCTTTCAATACCTTGCTCACCGCCGAATACAGCGGGTATGACGACCACGCCTTGCGCAACGTCCACCGCCTCACCGTCGACACCTGGGCCGTGCAGCACCCCGGCTCGCCCACCGACCGACGGGCCGTGCAATCGGTCGGCCTGCACCTTGCGCGCCTGTGGCTTCAGCTCGAGCACCCGCGCCCGCCTGCGCACACCAACGCCGTCATGCTCGATTTTTCGCGTCACAAAGCGACGCTGCCTCCGTTAACCCCACCCACGGCCTTTCGCATCACCGTCGCCGACGTCGCCCCCGACGCCGGGTCGCCGCAACATGCCGCCAAAGTAAGGGCTTGGGCCGAGGCCACCTGGCACGACTGGGCAGCCCACCACGCCTTCATCCGCCAGTGGGTCGCCGACCATTCGTCGCTCGCCCGGTAACCGCACGCACACTCAACCCCGCACAAGGCCCAAGGGCACGCCGCCTGGTAACCCCTGAACCGGCCGCTCACTCCTCGTCGTCGCCGTCTTCCTCGCGCAGGCTCTCGAAATACCCCCCGCCCTCGCGCTCGCCGAGGTCGCCCAGCTCGATCACCGGCTCCTCTACCTCCGCATCGTACTGCCCCGGCTGCCCCGCCGCCTCCTCGCGCGCCGACTGCTCGCGGATCGCCTCGGGCGTCAGATCGTGATGCAGCGCCTCCTCGTCATACCGATCATCCGGTTCCACCTTGCGTGGTCGCCCCATCGTGTGCTCCTTTAAAATCGTTAACGCGGTTATCGCCCCGTCTTCACCAAAGCGCCGCGCCCCACACCTTCGCGCCACCAGCTCGTCAATGAGGCCATCCTTGAGGAGGGACGAAAGTCGGGGGGATTTTCATGGGGGTGGGCGGGGAGTCCTCGGGGGGTGCGGGATCAGGTCCAAGATACGTTCCGGAACCGCCTGCGTGAACCTGATCAGCGGGGACGGACAAGTGGGCACGCGCGTTGCAACCGGGAGCGAATCCCTCTCGGAGCCTCGAAAATGCCGCCAGTTTCCACATTTCAATTGCGCTTCGGTGAATGCGCATTCACCAATGTGCGTCCCGACATTCACCACGTCCTGACGTCCCGACACACCTCTTGTCTCGCCACACCCTCTCGTGCCCTCTTGTTTGACTGTAGCGCATACGCTACATTCTTATGATCGAGCTCCGCAAAACCCGGGAGTTCGACCGATGGCTTCTTCATCTGAAGGATCGTCAGGCTCGGGCTAAAATCGATATCCGGATCAGGCTTTTATCCGCAGGACATGCGGGTGACCAAAAGGCCGTGGGAGAGGGTGTCCATGAGCTTCGGATCCATTACGGTCCCGGGTATAGGGTTTATTTCACGCGTAGAGGAACCGAGCTGGTGATCATTCTGGCCGGTGGAGATAAGGGCTCCCAGGCCAAGGACATTCGGCTGGCGCAACGACTGAGCCGGGAAATTTGAGGAGTAGCCATGGGCAAAACCAAAACGACCCCTTACGACAGCGCGGACTATCTTCGCACACCCGAGGATCGCGCGCTGTACCTCGAGGCCATGATCGAGGAAACGGGTGGGGACCCTTATTGGATCATGGACGCACTGAACACCATCGCCCGCTCTGAAGGCATGACCAAGGTCGCGCGCAAGTCGGGCCTCTCGCGTGAGAACCTGTACCGCGCCCTCTCCGGCACCACACGCCCCGAGTTCTCCACCATCCTCAAGGTCATGACCGCCCTCGGGCTTCAGTTCCATGTGGTCGCCAAGGCGACGTGAGACCGAAGCGACCCGTGCAGGCGGGCCCGGCGAACGGTTTGGCGGATGGCAACGAACGCGCGTGGCCTGCGAACCGCCGATGCCGTTTATTTTGACGCCATGCCTGACAACACCTCCCCCGCCCGCATCTTCATCACCGGTTCCTCTGACGGGCTCGGCCTGCTCGCCGCTCAACGTCTCATCGCCGAAGGGCACCGCGTGGTTCTGCACGCCCGCAACGCCGCACGCGCGGCGGATGCGCGGGCCCGGGCCCCGGGCGCCGAGGGCGTGCTGGTGGGCGACCTGGCACACACGGACGAGGTCAAACAGCTTGCGGAGCAGGCCAATCTGCTCACCGCTTACTCGGGCGCGTTCGATGCCGTCATCCACAATGCCGGGGTATACGAAGCGCCGAACGACCTGGTGTTCGCCGTCAACAGCCTCGCGCCCTACCTTCTGACCTGTCTCATGGACAAACCCAAACGCCTGGTGTATCTGAGCTCGGGCCTGCACCGCGCCGGTAAGGGACGGCGTCCCGATATCGCGCACGAAACCACCTACAACGACAGCAAGCTGCACGTGGTGCTGCTCGCCAAAGCGGTGGCACGCGCGTTCCCCGGTGTGTTGGCCAACGCGGTCGACCCCGGCTGGGTACCCACACGCATGGGCGGCAAAAACGCGCCGGATGATTTGGATGAAGGTGCGGCCACCCAAGCATGGCTGTGCGTGAGCGACGAGCCGGCCGCGCGCGTGAGCGGGAGGTACTTCCACCACCGCGCCGAGCAGCAGCCCTCACGCCAGTCCGATGACGAGGCCACGCAAGACGCGTGGATCGCCGCCATGGAAGCGGCGAGCGGGGTGACCTTCCGGTAGAGACAGGCGCGCGGCACAGTCTTTGCCGTGCACGAAGGCTCCCCGCATGGAGCCTTCAAAAATGGTTGGGAATCAAGAATATCGAGGGATTTGGCGACGATCCGGTGAACGGTTTCACGTCCGCACCTTCACCAATCCGGCTCGCCCGACCTCAAAAACCACCCCACTTTTCCGTAGCCCGGATTGTAGCCAGTTGGCTACATTTGACCCATGATCGCGCTCCGGCAAACTCCGGAGTTCGAGAAGTGGCTCTCCCGGCAGGACGACAGGTCGCAAGCGAAAATCGAAGTTCGTCTGAAAAGACTGCAACAAGGCAACCCCGGCGACCACTAGAGCGTGGGGGAAGGAGTGTTCGAACTACGCATTCATCACGGGCCGGGATACAGGGTTTACTTCGTACCGCAAGGCACGACAGTCATCATCATCTTGGCAGGCGGAGACAAATCGTCTCAGGACAGGGACATTCAGCGAGCCTTACGATGGGCAAGAAACCTTTGAGGGACTCATGACAAAAACAAGAACGACACCCTACGACGTCGCCGCTTACCTGACAACCCCCGCCAAACGCGCTGCCTACCTCGAAGCCACGCTTGAGGAATTCCAGGGAGATGCTCAAGCGCTTATGGAGGCACTCGGCGACATCGCCCGCTCCGAGGGCATGGCCAACGTCGCGAAAAAGTCGGGACTTTCGCGCGAGAGCCTTTACAAGACCCTGTCGGGCACGCGCAAGCCGGGCTTCGCGACCATCCTCAAAATCATGACCGCGCTCGGGCTGCAGATCCAGGTAGTGGCGCGACCATGAGTTTATTGGGGCCTTCCCGCGTCTTGTAGCCTTGCGCCACACAACCGCCCGAATGTCCCAAATTGCCCCGCAAAATGGGTGTTCGTGCAGACCAAGCCCCGCAAAATTCCGCGTGAAAAGCCCCAAGGAACTAGTTTTTCCCCGCTTTGTGCCGTAGATTCGGCGCATTCACCTCTCATCGATCCAGAACCGGAGCAATGCTCATTGAGCACTGTTCACTGAACTCAAGGACATCCATGAAAAAGATCGGCATGATCGGCATCGGCCTGATGGGCCACGGCATCGCGAGCAACCTCGTCAAGAAGGGTCAGACGCTGACCGTTCTCGAACACCCGGGCAACCAGCCGCTCGACGGGCTCAAGGCCGCGGGGGCGAAATCGGTGGCCACGGTGGCCGAACTGGCCGCGGATGCCGACGTGCTCATCCTCTGCGTCACCGGCACCCCCCAGGTGGAAGCCGTGCTGCAGGGCGAAGGCGGCCAGCCCGGCGTGCTCAAAAGCATGCGCCCCGGCACCATCATCATCGATTGCTCCACCGCCGTGCCCGCCTCCACAGAGCGCATGGCCAAGCTGGTGCACGACGCCGGCGGCCGCTTTGTCGACTCCCCCATGACCCGCACGCCCAAGGAAGCCGCCGAAGGCCGCCTCAACCTGCTGGTGGGCGGCGAGAAGGCGTTGTACGAAGAAGTGCTTCCCATCCTCTCGTGCTTCGCCGAGAACATCACCTACTCCGGCCCCGTGGGTTCGGGGCACATCATGAAGCTGCTCCACAACTACGTGTCGCTCGGCACCCTCACGCTGATCGCCGAAGCGGCCGCCAGCGCGAAGCGTTTGGGCATCGACACCGAGACCTTCGTGCAAGTGCTCGAGCAGGGCGGCGGCCACGGCGCGGCCCTGACGCGCATCAAGCCCTACCTGCTTTCGGGCGACGCGGGCAACATGCGCTTCAGCATCTCCAACGCGCACAAGGATCTCGGCTACTACAACCAGATGACCGAAGACGCCAAGCTCGACAACACCATCGCCGCCGCGGTGATGGAGACGCTGGGCGAAGCCAAGGAACAGGGCGACCCGAACGGGTTCCTTCCGGAGATGGCGACGCGCATTGCCGCGCGGTAGTTGACGGAGGGTACTGGGTACTGGGTACTGGGTACTGGGTACTGGGTACTGGGTACTGGGTACTGGGTACTGGGAGAGAAATCGAAAGCCGGTCTCACGCACGTGGGGCCGGTTTTTTTTGTGGGGGAGTGGCCGGTGGGTGGTGGGTCGTGGCCAACACAGAACTCATCGATCGCCTGTCCGCGTACGACTCCTTCTGAATGATGACTCTCCCGGAACAGACATCCCCGCGTTTTTTGCCACGACCCACTACCTACCGGCCACTACCCACCACCCTCCTGCCACCTTCTGTCAGCAGTAAAGGGAGTGTAACAGTTATAGACGCGTCCGTCGAACCGTCTTTCCTAGCTTTTCCCGACTTTCTTTGTCCGGAAAACGTTATGCCTCGCTCATTTTATCATCTGCTGTTCAACAACCTGATCGCCAACGTCACCAACTTCTTCATTTGGGCGACGGCGATTTACTGGGCCTACCTCTCCACGAATTCGGTGCTGGCCACTTCGCTGATGGCGGGCATTCATCTGGTGATCACGGCGGCCTGCGGCCTGTGGTTCGGCACCTTGGTCGACCACGCGCGCAAGAAAACCGCGATGCTGATCTCGAGCCTCGCGACGTTCTCGTTTTTCGCCCTTGCTTTGGGTCTTTACAGCCTGAACGACCCGGCGTCGTTCAAACACATCGACAGCGTCCCGCTGTGGGGCGTCATCGTGCTCATGCTGCTGGGCGCCATCGTGGGCAACATCCGCATGATCGCCTTGCCCACCGTGGTCGCCATCGTGGTTCCGGAAGACCAGCGCGACAAGGCCAACGGCATGTCGGGAATGGTGTTCGGGGCCTCGTTCGCGGTGTCGAACGTGGCGGCGGGCGTGGGTCTGGGGTTTCTGGGGTTCTTTTGGACCATGGGCGTGGGCATTTTCCTCACCGCCCTGGCGGCCTTGCATCTGGTGCTGATCACGATCCCGGAAGACCAGGCGGCGACGGAAACACGGGCGCCGGAACCTGTGGCGACCGAAGCGTCATCCCCCGCCGATGCGGTCGCCGCCCAGCCCAAGAAATCAAAGCTCGACCTCAAGGGAACCCTCGCCATCGTGCGGGCCGTGCCCGGCCTGTTGCCGCTCATTTTCTTCACCACCTTCAACAACTTTCTCGGCGGCATTTTCATGGCGCTGATGGACGCCTACGGCCTGTCGCTGGTGAGCGTGCAGTTCTGGGGCACGCTGTGGGGCGTGCTCAGCCTCGGGTTCATTTTTGGGGGCCTGTACATCTCGAAATACGGGCTGGGCAAGAACCCGGTCAGCACCATTTTCAAGGTGAACGTGGTGTGTTGGGTCACCTGCATGGTGATGACCTTGCAACCCTCCATCTGGCTGTTGGCGGGGGCGATTTTCATCTGGCTGTGCATCATGCCGTTCATCGAAGCCTGCGAACAAACCGTGCTGCAAAAAGTGGTGCCCACCGACCGCCTCGGTCGCGTGATCGGGTTCGCGCAAAGCGTGGAGATGTCCGCCGCCCCGCTGACCGCCTTCCTCATCGGCCCCATCGCCCAATACGTCTTCATCCCGTTCATGACCACGGGCAAGGGCGTGGAGCTGATCGGCTCGTGGTACGGGACCGGGCACGGGCGGGGCATCGGCCTCGTGTTCGTGGTGGCGGGAACCGTGGGACTGATCGTCACCCTGTTCGCGTGGCGCACCACGGCGTTCAAACTTCTGTCCGCGCGGTATCAGCAGTCGTCGCACGAGGGCGGAGAGAATCCCCCGGGGGCGAGCGCCCCGTCGGCCGCCGGGCCAACGGGCGTGGTGGAGACGATGAAATAGGGACCAACAAATTTTCATCACAGTATCACAGCAATAAAAAACAATGAACCATCTGCCTATCCGCGCAGTTTTAGTGCTGTGATGCTGTGATGTTCTGATGCCCTATACTTGACTTTTCTCCTGATGCACTGTCTCCACCTGAGACCTACGCTTCATTTCTGATTTTTGATTTCTGATTTTTGATTTCCGTGTTCAGAGTTCAGAGTTCAGTGTTCAGAATTCTGAGTTCCCGTTGGCACACCCTTCGCATTCCTTTCCCCCGGGCACTCATTCACCCGCCCGATTCGAAAGGATTCGCCATGTATACGTTACGCGATGTGAAAGTTTGGGAGAAGTCCCATCACCTCAGTCTTCACATTCACAAGCTCACAGCCGCTTTCCCTCCCGAGGAACTCATGGGTGGCCTGGCCACCGAAATGCGCAAGGCATCGCTGCTGGTCTCCGGCAAGATCGCCGATGGCTGGGGTCGCGGGTCCGACAAGGATCTCGCCCGCTGCCTGTCGTACGCGCAAGGGCACGCCGCCGCGCTCGATACGCTGGCGGTCATCGCGCGCGACCTCGGCTATTTCACGGCGGAGGACTACGCCGTGGTCGAAATCGAGATCACCGAGATCCAGAAAATGCTGTACGGGTTTCTCAAGGCCGTGAAGGCCCGACTGGCGGACAAGCCGGGTGAAAAATCGGGAGAGAACCCGGAAGACCGGGAGGCGGAGCGGGCCGAAGCGGCGCGTGCGGCGGCCTGAGCGGTCGCGAAGGCCCTCGGTCACTCAGGGAGAGAACCGCCGCCGGTTCGGGACGGATCAGGAAAACAGGCGGACTCTCCCCTCACGGCCAGGTTTCGTGGTATCTTCCCTTCATGAAGAAGAAAAGCGTCCCCTCGAAATCCCGCACCACCAAGGCCCCTGTAAAGTCCGTCGCGAAAACAGCCGGAAAGTCCGTCGGAAAAACCACCGGTAAGTCCGCGCCGAAGGTCCCCGTAAAACCTACCCGGAAACCATCCGCGCCTTCCACGCGCGTTCTTCCCGATGACGCGCTCGCGCGCCTGCAGGAGGCCGTCAAGCACAGCCCGAGCTACAAAAGCGCGGCCGACAACGACCCGGCCTTTCTGGCCCACCCGCTCACGCGCGGCGTGCGCCTGCAGCTCGATTACTACAAACCCGAAGTGATCATGCGCGAGCACCGCATCGGCGGCGGCATCGTGGTGTTCGGAAGCGCGCGCACGCCTTCACCCGAGCAGGCGCACGAGCGCTTGCGCCGGGTACAAACCGCCCTGAAAAAACCACACGCCGCCGCGGCAAAGCCCAAACTGCGGAACGATCTGACCCGGGCCCAAGCCGACATGCGCATGAGCCGGTACTACGAGATGGCGCGCGAGTTCGCCCGGCTGGTGAGCCGCGACGGAGCGCGCCGCAAGGGGGCGCGGCTGGTGATCATCACCGGTGGCGGCCCGGGCATCATGGAGGCGGCCAACCGCGGCGCGCACGACGTGAACGCGCCCAGCGTGGGGTTCAACATCTCGCTGCCCCACGAGCAGTGGCCCAATCCGTACATCACCCCCGAGCTGTGCTTCAACTTCCACTACTTCGCGATCCGCAAACTGCACTTCGTCACGCGCTCGCGCGCCTTGGTGGCTTTTCCCGGGGGCTTCGGCACGCTCGACGAACTGTTCGAAATCCTCACTTTGGTGCAGACCCGCAAAACCCGTCAACGCCCCGTGATCCTGATCGGCAAGGCGTTCTGGGATCGCGTGTTCAAGCTTGAGGCGCTGATCGAGGAAGGCATGATCGACGCCTCCGACCGGGATCTGTTCCGCTATGCCGAAAGCGCGCGCGAAGCCTGGGACCTTATCCTGCAGTGGCACGAGCAGCGCGGACAGCCGTTGATCGACGTCGAGAACGCGGTGCCGGTGGTGGGATAA
>Ga0209594_1000743_pt1 | contig 17881 bp, 15 predicted proteins | sample AshMeaCrysSpring_FD_184126 | JGI IMG/M metagenome (GOLD analysis project Ga0209594, IMG submission 184126) | Groundwater microbial communities from Big Spring, Nevada to study Microbial Dark Matter (Phase II) - Ash Meadows Crystal Spring... | ecosystem: Environmental > Aquatic > Deep subsurface...
GGCATGCTTGATCAGGGTCTGGGCGTCGCGCCCGTCCTGCGGAAAGAGGGCGATGCCGCCGCTCCAGGTCACATAGGTCTGGTACTCCCCGATCCGGTAGTAACGGCCCACGCAGCCGAACACCCGCTCGATGACGCCCGCGACCTCCGCGGCGTCGGCCAGGCCCTCGATCAACACGATGAATTCGTCGCCGCCGAGGCGCGCCACTGTGTCGCCGGCGCGCACGTGGGTCTTGAGGCAGCTCGCAACCTCCTTGAGGAGCAGGTCTCCGAAGTGGTGGCCGAAGTTGTCGTTGATGGCCTTGAAGGAGTCGAGGTCGATGAAGACCACGGCCGCGAGGGTGCCGTTGCGCTGGGCCTTGGCGAGCGCCAGCGTCATGTGGTCTTCGAGCATCGCACGGTTCGGCAGGCCGGTGAGCGTGTCGTGGTGTGCCATGAACTCCGCGCGGTCCTTCTCGTCCTTGAGTGCCTGGTTTGCCTCCGCCAGGCGCTTGACCATCACCAGGAAGAACTTCGGCATCAGCACGAGGCCGAGCAGCAGGCCGGTGATCAGGCCCGGCTGTTCCGCCAGGGTGCCGTTGGCGAGCGTGGCGACGATGAAGCTCGCAAGGCCCAGCAGCGTCGCCACGCGCAGGTAGTGCACGCCGAAGCGCAGGCCGTTGCCCACCATGATCCAGAGGAAAAGGGGATAGAAGGCGAGGCCGGGGAGCCCGAGCTCGTAGACGATGTAGCCGGAGAGCCCCAGGTCGGCCGACATGCCGAGGTAACGCCGCCAGGGGAACCGGTCGGGCCAGCGCCGCACCACGAGGTAGTGCAGCACGCTGACGGCGCCGTAGGCGCAGGCGGCGAGGAGGTGATGCGTCGGCGCCCCGCGAACGACCTCGACCGCGAACAGGGCGATGAGCAGGCCGACGATGACGACGCGAGCGAAGGACTGCGCCTCTTCGTGCGTGACCTGGGGCGAGGCCTGGAAGAAGACGTAGTTGAGCGCCGACCGCGTGGGCCCGCTCTGGATCAGCAAGCCGTCGAGGTCGTCCGGTGACCGGCGTCCGCCGCGGTGAACCCTGTCTTGTTCTCCCATAGAAAGTGCGATCGCTCCGCGCAGGGCTCGCCCGGGCCGGCATGACGGATGCCCGGCCCGGGGGTCTCGCCTGTGCCTCTAACGACCCGGAAGGGGCTTCCTTGAGCAGCCGCGGGGACGCGGGCAGAGGCCGGACCTTGAAAAACCCGCCCCAAAGACCGACTGTTTAACTTGGAAATTCACCGGGGGCCTGTGTAGAATCGCGGCCCTCATTGCTTAACCCCACGATCGTTACCCTTTTACCGGACCGGCCCGCCGCGGCCCCGCAGGAGACCCGAGACATGGCAGACGTGACCAAAGAACAGATCGAAGAGGCTATCAAGGGCTACGTCGAGCCCCACCTCGAGAAGGACTTGGTCGCCGCCAAGGCGGTGAAGGGCATCGACGTCGCCGGGGGGCAGGTCAAGGTCACGCTGCACCTCGGGTTCCCCTGCGACGGGGCGAAGCAGGCGATCGCCGACGCCGTCGCCTCACGCGTGCGCGCCGTCCCGGGCGTCACGGGCTGCGAGGTCGACCTGAGCTGGAAGGTCGTCGCCCACTCGGTGCAGAAGTCGCTCAAGCCCATCGACAACGTGAAGAACATCATCGCCGTCGCCTCCGGCAAGGGCGGCGTCGGCAAGTCGACCACCGCCGTCAACCTCGCCCTGGCGCTCTCCGCCGAGGGCGCAAAGGTCGGCCTGCTCGACGCCGATATCTACGGCCCGTCGCAGCCGCGCATGCTGGGCGTCACCGGCAAGCCAGAGAGCAAGGACGGGCGCACCCTCGAGCCGATGCACGCCTGGCACCTGCAGGCCATGTCGATCGGCTTCCTGATCGACGAGGAGACGCCGATGATCTGGCGTGGCCCGATGGTCACCCAGGCCCTCGAGCAGCTGCTCAACGACACCAACTGGGCCGACCTCGACTACCTCGTCATCGACCTCCCGCCGGGCACGGGCGACACCCAGTTGACCCTGGCGCAGAAGGTCCCGGTCTCCGGCGCGATCATCGTCACGACGCCGCAGGACATTGCGCTGCTCGACGCGCGCAAGGGCTTCAAGATGTTCGAGAAGGTGGAGGTGCCGGTGCTCGGCATCGTGGAGAACATGAGCATCCACATCTGCTCGAAGTGCGGCCACGAGGAGCACATCTTCGGCGAGGGCGGCGGCCAGCGGATGGCGGACCAGTACGACGTCCAGTTCCTCGGGGCGCTGCCGCTCGACATCCGCATCCGCGAGGAGACCGATGGCGGCAAGCCGACGGTCGTCGCCGAGCCGGAGTCGCGCATCGCGCAGATTTACCGGGAGATCGCCCGCAAGGCGGCGGCCAAGCTGTCGCTGCAGGCGAAGAGCTACGCCGCCAAGTTCCCGAACATCGTCATCCAGAACAACTGACGCCGGTGGGAAGCCCCCGCGAGAGCCCCCGCAACGGCGGGGGTTCTCGTTTGCGTCAGAGGTATACCGCCTCGAGCAGCATCGCCCGCGTCCCGGCGGCGTCGAGGAGCTCGAGCGTGTTGCCCAGGATCTGCCAGCGGGCGGCGCGGTCGAGCGCGTCCCGCAGCTTCGCCTCCAGCGCGTCGAGCGGCGCCGGGCAGGCCATCCGGGTGGCGGCGGCCGGCGCGATGCCGATCAGCTCGCCGTCGAGGGCGAAGCTCCCGGCGAGCCGGTTGCAGCCGACCGTCGCCGTGTAGGCCTGCTGCTTGCCGTCGCCGCGCAGGATGAGGTGCGGCTCGCGTCGGCCCTCGGCCGCAGCCACGGGCTCGCCGGCCAGCCGCACGATGCGCCAGTAAGTGTTGACGAGGGAAGCGTCCGCCATCGCGCGCTCGCAGCGTTCGTTCGGCCAGGCGGCGATGAACCGGTTCACGACGACGGTGGGCTGCCGCCCTTCGCCTTCCCTCTTGGGACGCGGCACGATGGCCCCCTCGAGGGTGACGTAGAGCGGTGCGGCGGGGGCGCTGCGTGCCGCAAGATAGGCGCGTTCGGCATCGAGGAAGGCGCCCTCCATGGCCATGGGGTAGTTGCGCCCCGTCAGGCACTCGGTGAAGCGCGCCGCGTCGGCGAAGTACACCATCTCGCCCGCAAGCGGCAGGCTGAGCTCGGTTGGCGTCAGGCTGCCGTCGCTGGCCAGCTCGTAGGGCAGGGGGGACGCGATCGGTTGGCCGTGGCGGTCGAGAAGTCGCAGCCGGTCGGGCCCTTTGATCTCGAACTGCAATGGCGTCTCGCCGCCGTCCTGCAGGCGGATCGCGCGGCGCGCGGGCTCGGCGTGCCAGCGGCCGAGCGCGTCGTGCTGCAGCTCTCGGCCCCGCCACTCGCGGCGCAGGTGGAACACGCCGTCCGGCCACAGGTCGAGGTGGTGGCGGATCGACTCGCAGTCGGCGCAGGGCAGATCGCCGCGGAAGGTGGCCGGCAGGCGCAGCGCGTGCGCCGCGGCTGCTCCGCCGGTGCGGCCGGCCCCGGCAGGGGCGTCGCCCGCCCGGGTCGCGGTCACCTGCAGGGCGCCGTCGGTCGCGCGCAGCTCGAGTCGGTTGCCCTCGACGCGCAGCGTCGCAGCGCGCTCGAGGGCGGCGAGAAAGGCCGCCTCCTGCGCCATCACTCCCTCGGGCTGGTCACAGGCGCGGCGTGTGCCGCCGACCGCGCCGACGGTGATGCGTTCGCCCTCGGCCGAGTAGCTGGCGAGGTACCGGTTGCAGCCGGCCGCGCCGCTCAACCGCCCGCCGTCAGCGAACGCGAGCGTGAGCGTCGAGCCCTCCAGGACGCTGACGACCGCCTGTCGGCCGTTGTTGTAGCCGGTGACGTTCCAGGTGGTGCCCGCCAGCGCCTGGGACTGCGGCGTGAAGCTGACGCGCGGCGTCCCGCTCGCGTCGAGCAGCTCGAGCTTCTCGCCTGCAGCGCGGAACGTGCGTGCTGCCACGAGCGCGTCGGCGAAGGCCTGGGCCAGCTTCGTCACGGGCTCCGGGCACGCCATCCGGGTGCCGACCATCGGCCCCGTGAGCATGATGCGGTCGCCCTCGGCGGCGTAGGGCGCGGTGAATCGGTTGCAACCGTCGCTGCCCGAAAGACGGCCGGCGTCGAAGCGCAGCGTCGCCGGGTGCTCCGGCAGCGGGGCGTGGCCGGGCAGGCTAGCGAGGGTCCAGGCGGTGCCGTTCAGCGCCGTGGCGCGGGGGGCGAGGTCTTGGCCCGCGTGCGCGCTGCCTGCCAGCGCGAGGCCGAGGATCAGCGGCAGGCTCATCATGGGCATGGGCATCGGCTGCCTCAGAAGGTAAGCGGCTGTGGAATGTCGCCTGGCCCGCCGGCCGCGCGGGGGGTCACATGCGATTGCCCCTGAGCCTACGCGACGAAGCGGCCGAAGAGCCAGCCCGTGAGCGTCGCCATCGCGACGACCAGCGCGACGTAGACGAGGGTCTTCTTCGTGCCGAGGACCTGGCGGATCACCAGCATGCTCGGCAGCGACAAGGCGGGCCCCGCCAGCAGCAGGGCGAGGGCAGGGCCATTGCCCATGCCGCTGCCCATCAATCCCTGGACGATCGGCACCTCGGTGAGCGTCGCGAAGTACATGAAGGCCCCCACGATAGAGGCGACGAGATTGGCACCGAGCGAGTTGCCGCCGACCACGGCCTCGACCCAGGCGGAGGGGATGATCCCCTCGTGGCCGGGACGGCCGAGCAGGAAGCCGGCAACGAGCACGCCGGCCAGCAGCAGCGGGAAGATCAGCTTCGCATAGTCCCAGGACGACGCGCCCCAGGCCGCGAGCTCGTCCTTCGCGAACCAGCGGCCGACCACGAAGGCGAGGGCCACGGCGAGCCCGGCGCTGATCCACCACTTGGCGTCGTACACCGCGTGCCAGATCGCGCCATCGCCGCCGTCGGGGGCCCCCCAGTTCAGGAACACCAGCAGGCCGACCATCAGCGCGAAGTAGACGACGGTCTGGCCGAGCGTCCGCCGCGGTGCGTCCTCCGGGATCGTCGGCATGTCGCCGAGCCGCTGCAGCTCTTCCTTGCGGAACAGCCAGGCCATGAGGGTGCCGATCACCACCGAGAAGGCGACCGCGCCGACGGCGCGGGCGACGCCGATCTGCAGGCCGAGGATGCGCGCGGTCATGATCATCGCGAGCACGTTGATGGCCGGGCCGGAATACAAGAAGGCGGTGGCCGGGCCGAGCCCTGCGCCGCGGGCGTAGATGCCGGCAAACAGCGGCAGAACCGTGCACGAGCAGACCGCGAGCACGGACCCCGAGACGCTCGCGACGCCGTAGGAGACGAGGCGGTTCGCCTGCGCACCGAGGTAACGCATGACGGACTGCTGCGAGACGAAGACGGCGATCGCGCCGGCGATGAAGAAGGCGGGGACGAGGCAAAGGAGGACGTGCTCGCGGGCGTACCACTGGGTGAGCGCCAGCGCCTCGTGGATGGCGCCCTGCAGGCGCGGGCTCTCCACGGGCAGGAACCAGAAGCCGAGGAAGGCGGCCACGAACAGGGCAAAGGTCTTGCGGTCGGACATGGGGATTCCCCCGACGAGGTGGCTTATATCCGCGGTTGCAAATATAACAGACAGCGAATATATAAGGCGCCGATGCCGGATCTCGACGCCTTCTTCGCCGCACTGGCCGACCCCACCCGCCGGCGCATCCTCGCGCTGCTGCGGGAGGGCGGGGAGCGCTGCGTCTGCGTGCTCTACGAGACCCTCGACCTGCCCCAGCCCAAGGTCTCGCGGCACCTCGGGGTGCTGCGCACCGCCGGCATCGTCGCCACGCGGCGCGAGGGACTGTGGATCCACTATCGCCTCCATCCCGACCTGCCGGACTGGGCGCGCAGCCTGCTGGCCGCGGTCTCGGAGTCGACCGAGGCCGCGGGTGGGCAGGCAGCGGCCTGCGGCGCCTGCAGGCCCGTTCGCCCGTCTACCCAACGTCGAGGACACCGCAATGCCTAGACTCTGGTCGCTGCTCCTGCTGGGGCTGCTGGTTTTCGCGCGGCCGGTGCTGGCCGATCGGGGCTTCCTGGTCGACGCCGACTGGCTCGCCGGCAAGCTCGACGACCCGAAAACCGTCGTCCTCGAGGTGCGCTACCACCCGCACCGCTACTTCACCGTGGGCCACATCCCGGGCGCGGTGCAGGTGCAGCGCTTCAAGGACCTCGGCGACAACGACGGCCGCTCGATCATGCTGTTCCCGGACAAGGACAGCTTCCAGGCGACGCTGAGGCGCTGGGGCGTGAACGACGACTCCACGATCGTCCTCTACGACGACTCGCGCAGCGCCTTGGCGGCCCGCGCCTACTACCTGCTCGCCCTGTACGGCTTCGACATGAGCCGGGTGAAGATCCTCGACGGCGGCACCCAGGAGTGGATGGCGTTCAACGAGCTGTCGAAGGACTCGGTCGCGCGCCAGCCCGGCAACGTCACGCTGAAGCCCGCTGATCCGAAGCTGTCGGTCGAGTGGACGGCGGTCTACGACGACGTGGTGTCGCGGCGCGACCCGGCCGTCGTCCTGGTCGATGCCCGACCGCACGACATGTACACCGGCGCGGTGGTGCGCCATGCGGTGCAGGCCGGGCATATCCCGGGGGCCATCAACGTGGTCAGCCTCGACGGCACCGACGGGCCGAGCCAGAAGTGGCTGCCGGCGGATCGCCTGGCGGAACTGTACAAGAGCGTCCCGAAGGACAAGACGGTCTACCTGTACTGCCACGACGGCTTTCGCATGAGCCTCGGGTGGGTGCAGTTGAAGAGCCTCGGCTACCGGGACGTGCGCGTGGTGAACGGCGGCTGGGGCATCTGGGACCGCGCCTTCACGCTGCCCGTGGTGCTCGGAGACAAGCCCTACGACGACGAGTTCGCCCTCTGACCCCTTTTTTTCCTTGGAGTTTTTTCAATGAATTCGACCCCCACTGTGCTCGTGCTGTGCACCGGCAACTCGTGTCGCTCGCAGATGGGCGAGGCACTGCTCAACCACGACCTCGCGGGCAAGCTTCGCGCCCTGTCTGCCGGCACCCGGCCGCAGCCCAAGGTGGCCGACGGCGCCATCGAGGCCCTCAAGCTGGCTGGCCTGCCGACCGACGGCCTGCATCCCAAGGACATCGACGCGGTGCTCGACGAGCCGATCGACCTCGTGGTCACGGTCTGCGACAACGCGAAGGAGGCATGCCCGGTCTTTCCGCGTCCCGTGAAGTCGATCCACCTGCCGTTCCACGATCCGCACGGCGAGCCGCTCGAGAGCTTTCTCGCCGTGCGCGACGACATCCGCGCGCATCTGGTGCCGGCCGTCCGGCAAGCGCTGGGGCTGTGAGCCTGTGGCCTGCGGCGACCCATCGCGTCCTGGACGTCGCTCCTACGGTGCGCTTGCCGCCCCGCTCGGTAGGAGCGCTGTCCACAGCGCGATCGTTCCCATCTCCGCGTGCATCGACCGCTGAACGAGAGACACCATGTCTGCCCAATGCGAAGTGACCGCCAAGCGCGCCGCCGGCGCCCCGATGAGCGTGTTCGAGCGCTGGCTCACGCTCTGGGTTGCGCTCTGCATCGTCGCCGGCGTCGCCCTCGGCCAGTTCTTTCCCGCGCCCTTCCAGGCATTGGGCCGGATGGAGATCGCCAAGGTCAACGTGCCCGTCGGGCTGCTCATCTGGGTGATGATCATCCCGATGCTGATGAAGATCGACTTTGGCGCGCTTCACCAGGTGAAGGACCACTGGCGCGGCATCGGGGTGACGCTGTTCGTGAACTGGGCGGTGAAGCCGTTCTCGATGGCGCTGCTGGCGTGGCTGTTCATCCGCCAGTGGTTTGCGCCATACCTGCCGGAGGAGCAGCTCGACAGCTACGTGGCGGGACTGATCCTGCTCGCCGCCGCGCCCTGCACCGCGATGGTGTTCGTGTGGAGCCGCCTGTCCGACGGCGATCCCTACTTCACGCTGTCGCAGGTGGCGCTCAACGACACCATCATGATCTTCGCCTTCGCGCCGATCGTGGGTCTGCTGCTCGGGCTGTCGGCGATCACGGTGCCCTGGGACACGCTCTTGACCTCGGTGGTGCTGTACATCGTCATCCCGGTCGGCCTCGCCCAGCTGTGGCGCCGGCAGTTGCTGGGTCGGGGGCAGGAAACCTTCGATCGTGTCCTCGGCCAGCTCGGCCACGCCTCGATCGTGGCGCTGCTCGCGACGCTCGTCCTGCTCTTTGCCTTCCAGGGCGAGGCCATCCTCGAGCAGCCGTTGATCATCGGCCTGCTCGCGGTGCCGATCCTCATCCAGGTCTTCTTCAATTCGGCGCTCGCGTACTGGCTCAACCGCAAGGTCGGAGAGAAGCACGCAGTCGCCTGCCCGTCGGCCTTGATCGGCGCGTCGAACTTCTTCGAGCTGGCCGTCGCAGCCGCAATCTCGCTGTTCGGCTTTGAATCGGGCGCGGCGCTGGCCACCGTCGTGGGCGTGCTCATCGAGGTCCCGGTGATGCTGCTGGTGGTGAGGGTCGTCAACGCGACGAAGGGCTGGTACGAGGGCGGCGCCGCGGGCCGCGCGGCCTGAGTAAAGATCTTCACTGCCTGGCGGGCGATGCCGGCCGGCGCTATCAGTGTTTCGGCAATGAGCCACAGCCACCATCACGTCGGGGGTCACGGACAGGCGCAGGTCCCTCTCGCGCGCGAGGCGACCGCGGCCTGTGGCAAGCCTGCTCCGCCGCTGCTAGCCGCCCTGTTGCTGACGGCAGGGTTTGCCGGGATTGAGGCGTTCGCCGGCTGGTGGGCCGGCTCGCTGGCGCTGCTCGCCGATGCCGGCCACATGGTGACGGACAGTGCATCGCTTGCGTTGGCGCTGATCGCGGCCTGGCTCGCACGTCGCCCGCCATCGCTGCGGCACAGCTACGGGCTCGGCCAGGCGGAGGTCCTTGCGGCGTTCGTGAATGCATTGGCCATGCTCGCGGTCGTCGCGGTCATCGCCGCGGAGGCCTGGGAGCGGTTCGGCACGCCGCGGGCGATCGATGGTCCGATAGTCAGCGTCGTTGCCGTCGTCGGGCTGCTGGTCAATCTCTCGGTCGCCTGGGCCCTCTCACGAGGCGAATCCAGCCTCAACGTGCGCGCGGCCCTGTTGCACGTCGTCGGCGATGCCCTCGGGTCGGTGGCCGCCATCACGGCCGGCCTCGTGATCTGGACGACCGGATGGACCCCGATAGACCCATTGCTGTCGCTGCTGATCTGCGGGCTGATCCTCTCGTCTACGATGGGGCTGCTGCGTGAGTCGACGCACGCCCTGATGAACGGCGTGCCCCGCGGTCTTTCGCTTGACGCCATCGGTCAACGTCTCGCCCGCGTGCCTGGCGTGAAAGAGGTGCACGATCTGCACGTCTGGTCGCTGTCGTCGCAGCGCATCGCGCTGTCCGCGCACGTGACGGTGCCGGACCTGACGGCGTGGCCCGCCACGCTCGCCGCGCTGCGCCAGGCCGCGACGCGTCTCGGCATCGATCACGCCACCTTCCAACCGGAATCCACGGTGCAGCCGATCGTCTGGCTGACCGAGCGGCCCGGGGTATCACAGCGCCCGACGTGAACGCCCTGCTCGTGGCCGGCTGGGCCGGGATCCGCCGCCGCGCCCACGCGCGCGTGACTTCAACTGCTTGAGGAGATAGACGCTTGAGTGATTTGCACCCTTCCATCGTGGCCCTGGTGTCGCTTGCCGCGAACATCGCCTCCAACCATCCCAAGCAGGGGCTGTGCCAGATTGATCGACTGAAGACGTACGGCGTTTCGAAGAGCCAGATCGACGCGGTGATCGAGATCGCCCGCCATATTCGCGACGAGGCGGCGCAGAGCCTGGACGCGCAGTTCGACGCCGAGCTGGCGACCCGGTTCGCGCCGAGCGCCCGCGTGCAACTCGCCAGCATCGCCATCGCTACCCCGGCGGACGGGGTCTGCTGCACGCCCACCCCGTCCGGTCAGTCCTGCTGCTGAGGGAAGAACCATGAAGAACATCAAGGTCCTCGGGACCGGTTGCCGTAACTGCCAGGTCACCTACCGGCTCATCGACGACGTCGCGAATGCCAAGGGCGTGGCGATCGAGCTGGAAAAGGTGGAGAAGATCGAGGAGATCATGCGTCTGGGCGTGCTGATGACGCCGGGAGTGATCGTGGACGGCAAGATCGTCCACTCCGGCGGCGTGCCCGATCGTAAGAAGGTCGAATCCTGGTTGTCGGGGTGAGCGCCCCGTTGCCGTCCTTGCGGCGTTGAGCGGCGGCTGCCCGGTTCAGGCGTCGCCAAGCCTGGTCTGATTCAGGCGTCGCCCAGCGTGGTCTGACCAATCTCGTTGAGCTTCTGCTGCAGTTTGAGCCGGTCGAGCGAGGCGAAAGGCAGGGCGACGAAGATCTTGATGCGGTTCTCGAGCTCCCGCAGCGCGGTCCGGAACGCGTTGAGGCGGGTGACCTCGTCGCCCTCGACCGCCGCGGGGTCCGCCACGCCCCAGTGCGCGGTCATCGGCTGGCCGGGCCAGACCGGGCAGACCTCCTTGGCGGCGTTGTCGCAGACCGTGAACACGAAGTGCATCTCGGGCGCACCGGGAACAGAAAATTCCGCCCAGTCCTTGCTGCGCAGGCCCTCGGTCGAATAGTTGTTGCGGCGGAGCAGCTCCAGCGCGAGGGGGTGCACCTCGCCCTTGGGGTGGCTGCCAGCGCTGAAACCCCGGAACCGCCCCTGACCCCAGCGCTCGATCAGTCGCTCGGCAAGGATGCTGCGCGCCGAGTTGCCGGTGCACAGAAAGAGCACGTTGAACACCTGATCGGTCATTTGCTTGATTCTCCGGTCGGGACGTTGGTCTGCCTGGCGGCGAGTGCACGAGCGGCGCCGACAGGCACGACACGGCATGATGACCGTGGGGGATGACGGTTTCGTGACGACGCGTCGCGACGGTGCGCCCGGCGGGCACGGAACGGCAGATTCCAATCGGCTATTGTTTCGAGGAATGGTGCACTTGGCGAACCGAGGCAACGGGCATTGACCGACAGGACGCGACGACGCGTCGTGGCGGGTGTTGTGGGGACACTGGCGGTCGGGCTCTGGCCGATGGTCGCCCGGGCCCTGCCGCCCCTGCGCATCGGCCTGACGGCCGTGTTTCTCGACGATCAGGTCGGCCTGCTGGCGCGCTGGCGCAGCTATCTCTCGGCGCGCCTCGACCGGCCCGTGGAGCTCGTGCAGCGCCGTGCGTACCGTGAGATCGTCGAGCAGCTGGCCCAGGGACGCCTCGACTGCGCCTGGCTGTGCGGCTACCCGTACCTGCGCCACCGGGACTTTCTTCGGCTGCTGGCGGTGCCGGTTTACCGCGGCAGGCCTCTGTACCAGTCGTACCTGATCGTGCCGGCCCGGGACGCGCAGACCCGCGGTTTGGCGGACCTCGCCGGCAAGGTGTTCGCGTACTCGGACCCGGACTCGAACTCGGGGTATCTCTATGTCCAGCATCGGCTGCGCGAGGCGGGGCTGACAGCCGGGAGCCATTTTCGCCGGACGTTCTTCACCTGGGCGCACAGCAAGGTCGTCGACGCCGTGGGGACGCGGCTGGCCGATGGTGGGGCGGTCGACGGCTACGTGTGGGACGTGCTCGATGTGCACCGGCCCGAGTGGACGACGCAGACGCGCATCGTCGAAAAGTCGCCCGAGTTCGGCTTCCCCCCCTTCGTCGCGGCGGCCGGTGCCGATCCGGCCGCGAGCGCCCAGCTGCAGCAGGCTCTGCTAGGCATGAGTGGCGATGAGGGGGGGCGGTCGCTGCTTCGGGAGCTCCACCTCGACGGCTTCACGCTGGCGGACGCGGGGCTCTATAGCGGCATCGCGGCGATGCTGGCGGCGTTGTGATGCTCTCGTTCCGCGACCTCAGCTTCCGCTACAAGATCCCGCTGCGCGGCATCGGGCTGGTCCTGGTGACGACGACGCTGCTCACCCTGACCCTGGTGCTGCGGGAACGGCAGGAGCTGCACCGCGACATCATCGACGGGGCGCGGGTGCTGGGCGCGGCGCTGGTGCAGAACCTGGCCGAGCCGCTGCGGCACGACGACGTCTGGCGCGCGTTCGAGCTGATCCGCGCCCCGCTGCAGACGGCTGGCGCCCAGGCGACTGAAAGCCGGCCCGTCGCCCTGGTGGTGTTCGACGCCGCGGGCGGCGTGTACGTGAGCACCGACCCGGACCGGTTCACGATGTCGATGCCGCCCGAGGAGATTCCGGCAATTCGTCCCGGCGCGGCGTTCATCCGCCATCCACCGCCCGATCCCGCGATCGTCGTCGATCGCGCCGACGATGACTTCATACTTCTGGTGTCGCCGATCCGAGCCGATGGCATTCACCTCGGCGCCCTGGTGATGGCGTACTCGAAAGCGGCGTTCACCGCCCGCATTGCGCGCCTGGTCGAGCAGGCCGCGATCGTCACGGGCTTGATTCTCGCCGTGCTGGTGCCGGTCACCTGGTACTGGGGTGCCCGCATGGCCAAGCCGCTCGTCGACCTCGCCGAGAACATGGGCAAGGTGAGCTCGCCGATCCCGCCCGACACGGCGTTCGCCTCCCTTGGCTCCGGCGACGAGCTGGGCCGAGCGGACACGGCGTTCCGCGCGATGGTCGCGCAGCTGCGAGAAAAGGAAGCGCTCGAGAACGAGATCATCTTTGCGGAGCGGCTCGCCGCCATCGGGCGCCTGACGGCCGGGGTCGCGCACGAGATCAACAATCCGCTAGGAGCGATGCTCAACGCCATCGACACCCATCAGCTGCACGGCGGCGATCCGGCGTTCACCGCCAAGACCCTGTCGCTGCTGCAGCGCGGGCTGCTGCAGATCCGCGACACCGTGTCCGCGCTCCTGGTCGAGGCCCGCCCGCACGGCCGGGCGCTCGGCGCGCAGGACGTCGAGGACGTGCGGACGCTCACCCAGGCGAATCTCGACGGGAAGGCGGTGCGGCTGGACTGGCACAACGGCCTGCCGCGCAACGTCGAGATCGCGCTGCCGGCGACGCTGATCCGCCAGGTTCTGCTCAATCTCCTGCTCAACGCCTGCCTGGCCGTGCACGAGGGCGGGCGCATCGAGGTCGTGGCCGAGGCCGAGGCGGATCGGCTGAAGCTGCAGGTGGCAAACGACGGCGACTTCATCGAGGCCGACCGGCTCGGCTACCTGTTCGAGCCCTTCGTGAGCTACCGTGACCAGGGGCACGGGCTTGGCCTCTGGGTCACCTACCAGATCGTCGACCACCTCGGCGGGGAGATCGCGGTGCGCAGCAGTGAGCAGGAGACCCGGTTCACCGTCATCCTGCCGATCCCGCATGAGGAGGCTGCGTGAGGGGTCGCATCTGCGTCGTCGAAGACGACGCCATCATGGCCGAGTCGCTCTGCGACCGCTTCCGGTTCGAGGACTTCGAGGCGGTCTGGTTCGGGCGGGCCGAAGAGGCGCTGTCGGCATTGGCAGCGGAGCGCTGGGATCTGGTCATCAGCGACCTGCGCCTGCCGGGGATGCAGGGCCACGAGCTGTTCGAGCGGGCCAGGCAGCAGCTGAGCTCGCCGCCGCCCTTCATCTTCATCACCGGCTTCGGCTCGATAGAGCAGGCGGTCGCACTGCTCAAGGCGGGCGCGGCCGATTTCGTCACCAAGCCCTTCGATATTCGCGAGCTGGTCGCGAAGGTGGTCGCGCTCTGCTCGGTGGAGCAGCCGGTCCAGATGGCCCGCTGCCTCGGCATCTCGCCGGCGATGCGCGACCTCGAGGCGACACTTCCGCGAGTGGCGGCGCGTGCGCACACGATCCTGCTCAGCGGCGAGTCGGGCGTCGGCAAGGAGTGCGTGGCGCACCGCATCCACGACCTCGCGCACCCGGGTGACGGTGCACCCTTCGTCGCGATCAACTGCGCGGCGCTCCCCGACACCCTGCTGGAGGCCGAGCTGTTCGGCTACGAGAGGGGGGCCTTCACGGGGGCGACGCGCAGCAAACGGGGCCTGTTCGAGCGGGCGGCCGGCGGCAGCCTGTTCCTGGACGAGATCAGCGAGCTGCCGCTGGCGCTGCAGGCCAAGCTGCTGCGGGCGGTGCAGGAGCGCGAGGTGCTGCACCTCGGTGGCGACCGCCCGATCCGCGTGGACGCGCAAGTCATCTGCGCGTCCAACCGCGATCTGCGCCAGCGGGTCGCCGAAGGCCAGTTTCGCGAGGATCTCTACTACCGGATCAACGTCATCGAGCTGCGCATCCCGCCGCTGCACGAGCGCAAGGAGGACATTCCCTGGCTTGCACAGCTGTTCCTGGACGCGTTCGCCCGGGAGCACGGCGTTGAGCGTCACGTGCTCGCGCCGGAGGCCGAACGGGCGCTGGTCGATCATCCCTGGCCCGGCAATGCGCGCGAGCTCAAGCACGCGATCGAGCGCGCCTGCATCCTGAGCGAGGACCGCGTCCTGCAGTCCCAGGATCTGTTCCCAGCGCAACGGCCCGCCCCCGAGCCCCAGACTGACCTGCCGCTGGCCGACTACCTCGGCCGCAGCGAGCGCGATTACATCCAGCAGGCGCTAGCCCGTCACCAGGGGCGGGTCGGCGAGACGGCCGCGGCGCTCGGCATCAGCCGCAAGACGCTGTGGGAGAAGCTGCGGCGGGCCGATCCGCCCCTCGACGGTCAGGAGTGACGGTTACGTTTTCGTAACACATGCGCGTGCCCGTGGTTTCGACAACGTAACCTCGTTAGCGGGCGTCGGCCCTGCAACGCGGGTAACCGATTGATCTGACTGCCGCTGCGCGGTTGGCCTCGTTCCTGCTCCGTCGTTCGTCGCTCATCACACCATGGGTCGACGGGCTTGAACGGCAGCCCCACCACTTGCTGGCAGACGCTCCACGCGGACAGGCAGCTGCGCTTCGACGCGGCGACCTGCCTGCCGCTGCGCCACCGCGCGGGCGGCTGCTCGGTCTGCGCGGATCACTGCCCGGCGGGCGCAATCCGCCTCGAGGACGAGACCCTCGCGGTCTCGACGGACTGCCTCGGCTGCGGCCAGTGCAGTGCGCGGTGCCCGATGGGCGCGCTGGAGATTGCCGGCTTCACCGTCGCGGGCTCGGCCGCGACGCAGACAGTTACAGTGGAGTGCTGGCGGATCCCGGCCGCGCAGCGAGGGTCCGGTGCCGTCGCGGTACCGTGCCTGGGTGGCCTGACCGCCAGCTGGCTGCTTGAGCAGGCCGCGCTGGCCGATGGCCAGGCGCCCGTGCTGCTCGATCGTGGCTGGTGCACGGACTGCCCTGCGGGCGGTGGCGACACGCATCCTGCCGCCGCCGCGCTCGCGCAGTGCGGCGACCTGATGGAGTCGATGGGGTTGCCGCTCGACCGGCGCCCGCGCCTCGAATCGCAGCCACTGCCGCGCGAGTCCATGGCTCCCGTGACGCCAACGGCCAACGGCGAGATCCGCCTGTCGCGGCGGGCCTTCTTCGGCAGCGTGGCAGGTCGCGTCGCCGAGCGGGCCGCGGTGCCGACCACTGCGGAAATGACAGTCCACCTCGCCCGACCCCCTCACGCCTCGCATGCCCGCCAGCGGCTGCTCGATGCCGTCCGCGCGCTCGCCGAACGGGCGGGGTTGCCGGTGCCGCGCGGCCTGTTTCGGACGGTCGAGGTCTCGGAGCGTTGCGGCAACCATCGGGTGTGCGCCGCGACCTGTCCGACCGGCGCACTGTTCGCCTGGGGCGGCGACGTGGCGAGCGGCACCGGCTTCGCGCCGGACCGCTGCATCGCTTGCGGCGCCTGCGAGCGCGCCTGTCCGGAGCAGGCCCTGCACCTCGCCGACCCCTGGGACGACGCCGACGGCAGCGGCAAGCCGCGGCGGCTCACCCGGTTCGAGGCCCGTCGCTGCACCGACTGTGAGCGGCCCTTCACCGCCCGCGCTTCCGGCGACACCCGCTGCGACGCCTGTGCGAAGTCGCAGGCATTGGTGCAGGACGTCTTCCATCACTTGTTTTCCACCCGCCCTCCGCCATCGGCATCGGCCGAGGCGTGGAGCGAACCGGCGCGGCGCGCCGCGACCGACCGTGCACGCACGATCTGAGGAGGAGAGAGAGCGATGAAATTCCTGCAGACCCTGATGGACCGGCGCCGCTTCCTGCAGGTGTCGGGCACGACCGCGGCCGCCGCAGGCGCCGGCTCGACGCTGCTGCCGGGCCTCTTCACGTTGACGCCGTCGGCGGCGCAGGGACAAGGGCAGGGCGGCGGCCAGTCGCAAACCGTGATCACCAAGAGCATCTGTCACCAGTGTCCCGCGCGCTGCGGCATCGACGTCTACACCACCAACGGCCGCGTGCATGCCATCTGGGGCAGCACGGAGCACCCGATCTCGAACGGCAAGCTGTGTCCGAAAGGACCGCTCGGCACCTACATCCTCTATGACCCCGATCGCTTCAAGGGGCCGATGAAGCGCACCAACCCGAAGAAGGGTCGCGACGAAGACCCGAAGTTCGTGCCCATCACCTGGACCGAGGCACTGGACGCCGTCGCGGGACGGCTCAACGCTCTTCGCGAGAACGGCGAGTCCCATCGCTTCTCGCTGTGCTTCGGGCGTGGCTGGGGCGCGTCCTGTGCCGGCCTGCTCGGGCCCTTCGGCAAGCTGTACGGCTCGCCGAACGTGCCCATCGGCCACTCGTCCATGTGCTCGGACGGCAGCATCGTGTCCAAGCAGGCGACCGACGGCAACGCCTCCTACAGCGCCTACGACTACCGCCATGCCAACATGCTGCTGATGTTCGGCGTCGGCTTTCTCGAGGCGTTCCGGCCCTACAACAACAACATGCAGGTCTGGGGCTACATCCGCGGCGAGAAGGTCCCGAAAACGCGCATCACCGCCATCGACGTGCACATGAACACGACGCTGGCCGGCTCCGACCGCGCGCTGCTCATCAAGCCCGGCACCGACGGCGCGCTCGCGCTCGCCATCGCGCACGTTATCCTCAGCGAGGGGCTGTGGGAGCGGTCCTTCGTCGGCGACTTCGCCGACGGCGAGAACCGCTTCAAGCCCGGCCAGACGGTGGACCCTGCGACCTTCAACGAGAAGTGGGTCAAGGGCTTGGTGGAGTGGTGGAACATCGAGCTCAAGGACCGAACCCCGAAATGGGCGGCACAGGTCACCACGCTGCTCGAGCGCGACATCGTAGCCACCGCGCGCGAGTTCGGGACCACGCGGCCGGCCATCGCGCTGTTCGAGCGCGGCGTGCACGCGCACTCGAACGGCATCCTCAACGGCATGGTCGTCCACACCCTCAACGCCTTGGTCGGCTCGCTGTTCGCCGAGGGTGGGCTGATGTACCAGGCCGGCCCGAGCTACGGTGCGCTGCCGGTGAAGGAGGACGACTTCCTCGATGACTACGCGAAGAACGGCGCGTGGAAGAAGCAGCCGCGCATCGACCTGCAGGGGCACGAGGACGGCTACCTGCTGGCGAAGAACATGCTGCAGGAGGTGGGTCCCAATTCGCTGAAGGGCAAGCCGTACAAGCTCGACACGGTGATGTTCTACCTCACCAACCCGATCTGGACCGCGCCCAACGGCCAGGAGTGGGAGAAGGCGCTGGCCGAGCTGTTCGTCATCGACACTTCGCCCTTCCCCGGCGAGACCGCGATGTTCGCGGACATCATCCTGCCCGACCACACCTATCTCGAGCGCCTGCAGGATGCGCCGACCTACCCGTTCCAGGGCTGGCCGATGGCGCAGCTGCGCGTGCCAGCGGTGAAGCCGCTGTACGACACCAAGTACTTCGGGGACACGCTGATCGAGATCGGCAAGCGCATCAAGGGGCCAACGGGTGACTACTACAAGGCCCTCGATAGTGCCGAGAACGTCATCCGCCATCTCGCCAAAGGCTTCGAGGCAGATCCTGGCGACAACGGTGTCAAC
>Ga0209594_1000746_pt1 | contig 17827 bp, 12 predicted proteins | sample AshMeaCrysSpring_FD_184126 | JGI IMG/M metagenome (GOLD analysis project Ga0209594, IMG submission 184126) | Groundwater microbial communities from Big Spring, Nevada to study Microbial Dark Matter (Phase II) - Ash Meadows Crystal Spring... | ecosystem: Environmental > Aquatic > Deep subsurface...
TATTAGACCTCTTGCGAAACCGTAAAAAACCCCACCCCAGCCCTCCCCTTGGTAAGGGGAGGGAGCCCTACAAACTAGGCATTTTCCCCCCCTTACCAAGGGGGGGTTGGGGGGGGTTAACACCACTTTTGCAAGAGGTCTATTAAATGCAAACCCCCCATCTGCACCCAGACACCATCGAAGAAGTCAAACAAAAGATTGACATCATTGATGTAATTTCAGAGTATGTTGTACTGCGTAAACGGGGAAAAGAATATTTAGGTTTATGTCCTTTTCATCAAGAAAAAACACCCAGTTTTAGTGTAAATCCTAGCAAACAACTTTACTATTGTTTTGGTTGTGGTGCAGGAGGTGGGGCGATTAAATTTTTGATGGAAGTGGAAAAACAATCTTTTAGCTCAGTAGTACTTAATTTAGCTCAACGTTACGGTATCCCCCTCAAAACTCTACAACCACAACAAAGACTTGAACTTCAACGTCAAATTTCCCTCAAAGAGCAACTTTATGAGATTTTAGCCATCACCGCTAGCTTTTATCAACACGCTCTCCAACAACCATCCGGAGAACAAGCTTTAAATTATCTTAAACATCAACGTCATTTAAGCTCGGAAACAATTACTAAATTTCAATTAGGTTATGCTCCTGGAGGTTGGGAAACTCTCTACCGCTATTTGATCGAAGTAAAACGTTATGGAGTAGAGTTGGTCTATCAAGCAGGTTTGCTCAAAAAACGTAAGTCAGACAATGGTTATTATGACCAATTCCGCGATCGCCTGATGATTCCCATTCATGATCCTCAAGGACGAGTTATTGCTTTTGGGAGTAGAACTCTTACTGATGAACAACCAAAATATCTTAATTCTCCAGATAGTCCCCTCTTTAATAAATCTAAAACTTTATTTGCTCTTAATTTAGCTCGCAATCACATTATTCAGCAAGACCAAGCTGTAATTGTAGAAGGATATTTTGATGCGATCGCTCTCCATGCTTGTGGTATCTCTCACGTTGTCGCTTCTCTGGGTACTGCTTTCACTAATGACCAACTCCGACTCATCCTTCGTTATACTGACTCTAAACAAGTTATTTTTAATTTTGATGCAGACACCGCTGGAATAAAAGCTGCTCAACGTGCTATTAAAGAAATTGAACCTCTAATTTTAGCAGGACAAGTACAATTACGGGTGCTTAATCTAACTTCTGGCAAAGATCCTGATGAGTTTCTTCAATCTCACCCAGATGCTCCTGCTCAATATCTTACTTTACTTCAAGGCGCACCCCTTTGGCTCGATTGGCTTCTTAATCAAACTGTCACTGGACATAATCTTAAACAAGCTGATGACTTTCAACAAGTAGCTAAAAATTTAGTTCAACTTCTTAGCACCATTGATAATTTAGATTTACGCACACATTATCTGGCTAAATCTGCAGAACTTCTCAGTGGCGGAGATGCTCAATACTTTAAAAAAATACAAGAAGATTTGCACGCTCAAGTTAATCATAAAAGAAAAGGTGGTTTTAAACAAAATACCGCCATTTTTCAATTACCAGAACAAACTCAATTAGAACAAGCTGAGGCTTTACTTTTACGCATTTACCTCCACTTTCCAGAACAAAGACAATCTGTTTTTGCAGCTCTAGAAGCTAAAGATTTATCTTTTAGTTTGTCCCCTCATCGTTCTTTATGGCAGCAACTTCTCAAATTAGATATTTCTCTAACCGCCGAACAAATTTTAACTCTCCTTGAAGGTCAAGAATTTGCACTGGAAAAGGTAATAAATTTATTTTATCTTGATGAGAAAACTCAGGAAGATCTTAACCGCATTCCTTTATTAATTCAAGCAGCGATCGCCTCTCTTGAGTTAGTTTCCTGTGAAAAACATAAACGTTATTGTTATGAACAATGGCAAAAACTTGACCCTCAAATTGACCGCGATCGCTGGCAATATTATTATCAAGAATATTTCCATCTCAAACAACGAATGATGGAATTAAATTCACAGCGTCAATTTTCTCTTCTCGATCTTCTTAATTAATCATTAGTCATTAATCATTAGTCATTAATCATTAGTCATTGGTCATTGGTCATTATTCATTATTCATTATTCATTCTTCATTATTCATTATTCATTATTCATTTGACTAATGACTTTCTTGCTTAAATTCTTCAACTTTGAGCAGGATTAAATATTCATAAAATGCTTGTAAAGTACACCAAGCAAAACCTGCGCGACCATCAAGAATACCTCCCAAGATAAAATACATATAAATCCAGCGTATTAGAGGGCGAAAAGGAAGTCGGAGAGATAGATCTTTTAAAGCACGTCTTCTTTCAACTTCCGACTGACCAAAAAACAAAATTTGCCAATTAACACTTCCTTTTTCTAATTGACGTAAAGTTTCGATAGCTTCGTCAGTAGAATAGCGGTTATGCTTTTCGATCCAGCGGCTCAACCCTTTGCTACAAGTATAGTGAGGGTAAGTTTGTTTGAGGAAGCTAGTAGTACCATCACACACCTCTCTTTCAGTGTGACCGTAGTCAGTAAACCAAACTTTTCCTTTTTGAAAAAGACGCATTTGGTAACGAGGATATTGGGTACTGCGACGAATCCATTGCCCCATAAAAATAACTTTTTCGGCTACATAGTAACCAATTGCCTCAGATCGCTGTATTGCTTCATTACATTCTTGGAATAATTCTGGAGTCATGCGCTCATCAGCTTCTAGAATATAAACCCATTCATATTTTGTGGGAATTTCTTGCAGCATCCATGTTCTTTGCTTACCATGACTTTCAAACTTGTGCTGAACAACTCGCACATTATAACCAGAAGCAATTTCCACAGTACGGTCTGTACTCAAAGAATCTACTACAATAATATCATCTGATAACAGTGCAGAATCTATACAAGCAGCAATGTCTATTTCTTCGTTATGAGTCAAAATATAAATTGAAAACATTAATATTAAATGGTAATTGAAACATTTTTGATTGATAATTATGTTCCGTGATTCTGGAGGAGAATTTTAGGAGCATCCTTAGAGATTAAGTTTGTTTTATTTAGTTTATGGGAGAAAATAAGGAGAAACGTTAATATTAATACAAGGTTAAAAATACGATATTAGCAATGGAATGGCAAGAAATTTCTGGAGGCTGGGTTTTAATTCCGCGACAACCCATCGGTATTTTACATTTTTTGGGGGGCGCTTTTGTAGCCAGTGCGCCTCAAATCAGTTATCGGTGGTTATTAGAACAATTAGGGAAAGCAGGTTATGTAGTAATTGCTACACCTTTTATTAATACGTTAGATCATTTGGCGATCGCCCGTTATGTACTCAACCGTTTTGAGAGCATTTTAGACCGTCTTCAGGGTAACGCAGTTTTACCAAGCCGTTATTTACCAATTTACGGCATTGGGCACAGTATGGGATGTAAATTACATTTACTCATTGGTAGTTTGTTTTCAGTGGAAAGGGCGGGTAATATTTTCATTTCTTTTAACAATTATCCAGCTAATCGTTCTATTCCTTTTGTGGAACAGTTAAAGGATACAATATCCGTTGAGTTTAGCCCAACCCCAGAAGAAACCCAGGAGTTAGTAGCTGAAAGTTACCAAATTCGTCGTAATTTACTGATTCGTTTTAAAAACGATGAAATTGACCAAACCCTGATTTTAAATCCAATACTTGAGAGAAGGTTTCCTCAGATGGTGTCTTGCTTGAAACTGCCAGGAAATCATCTGACTCCCCTCGGACAAGAGCTAAACTGGCAAATTGGGGAAATATTTACACCAGTAGATGCGATCGCCCAATGGGTACAACAAGGATTTTCCCGCGATTTAAAAGGACTAAAACAAGAAATACTGTGGTGGTTGAATCCCTTGGTAAGAAAAGGAAAAAAGTTTGAAAATAATTATAGTGAGGGTTAAACTAAAAAAATGTACCCATTTAGTTGTGATTAATTCATAATCTGCTAAAAAACATAATTATACTATGGAAATACGGGATTTTACAGCACAAAAGCAGTCTCTCTTGTTTACAAAGTTGAGGCAGGAGCAGTTTACAGGTCAAATCGTAATCAAAGATATGAAAGGGTTTGAAGCCATTTTTTATCTTTACTTGGGGCGCATTTTATTTGTTACAGGAGGAATAAATCCAGTAAGACGCTTTCGCCGCAATTTAGCAGCTTATTTACCAGAAATAACTTCTGATATTTCAAGCTTAGAAAAAGATCTCAATGGAATGGCAGAGTCAGAGTTTGAAATTTGTTGGGAATATTATTTGTTGTGCTTATGGAATGAGCAACAAAAGGTAACTCGTTCTCAAATTATGAGCATGATTAGGGGAATATTAGTTGAGGTATTGTTTGATTTGACTTTGACAAGATACGTGCAATATGAAGTTAAGCGGGATAATTCTATCTTGTCATCTACTCCATTGGTGTTGATTGATGCTGAAGAGGCGATCGCTTTTTCTTGGAAACTCTGTTCTGCATGGCAAAGATTTAAAGGAGCATATCCTTCTCCTAATTGTGCCCCAGTCCTGAAAAATGCCGAGGAATTACGCAAGCGAACCGATGCTCAAACTTATGAAGTTCTTAGCAAAATTTTAGATGGGAAACGCAGTCTTTTTGACTTAACGGTGCAAATGAAACGAGATGTAGTGAGAGTAACTCGCTTGCTCATGCCATATATTGAAGTAGGTTTAGTGCAATTAGTCCCCATTCCTGATTTACAAGCACCAATAATACTGGCTCAACCTCATGTTGCTCCCCTGCAAGAGTCAACGGGAGAGTTGATAGCCTGTGTGGATGATAGCCCGATTATTTGCCAAACAATGGAAAAAATTATCACCGCTGCAGGCTATCAATTTTTAGGAGTTAATGATCCTCTGCGAGCAATTCCTATTATGTTAAATCGTAAACCACAATTGATTTTTCTGGATTTAGTCATGCCTAATACTAATGGCTATGAAATTTGTTCTCAGTTACGCAAAATTGATCCTTTTCGTCATATTCCCATTGTTATTTTGACTGGTAATGATGGCATTATTGACCGAGTAAGAGCTAAGATGGTGGGGAGTTCAGATTTTATCAGTAAACCAGTAGATGAATTGAAGGTTAAAACGGCGATCGCTTTACATCTCCTCAAGCAATAATCTGTTACTATGATTTATTTTCTATTAGACTAACTTGAGCGCGTAACCTTAATTTGTCTCCTTGTAGATATCCAGGATAACGAACTCTTACTCGTTCTCCTATTTTGGCAGTTCCTTCTATTAATTGATGCCATTGAGGATCATAAGCTAATTCTTCCCCAACAGAGGCGTATTCTGTTATTCCCCATTCTTTTAATAACTCCTCAATTGGTTTTAGTAAAGGTAATAATCTTACTGCTGGTAATTGATTGTTTTTTCGGGCTGCTGCTGCTGCTGTTGGCCATTGTAATAACCAAGTTTCTAACTTTTTGATACTTTTTTCTATGAACTCTTTTTTAAGACTTTCTTTTTGTTTTTCCTGATTTTCAAGCAAAATTTTGTACTCTTGTTTTAACTTCTCTATTGTTTGTAAATTTTCATCTGTTATCCCTGTCATTAATTTTGGCTCTAACATGTTTACTAAGTTACTAAGGGATATTTGCAAAGCGTTTGAAATAGAAATTAGGGTTTCTAGATTCATTTTCCCTATTAAACCATATTGCAGGCGATATAATTCTCTTTCAGAAACTCTGGCAATGATACTTAGTTCTTTTAAATTTGAGATACCAACTATGTCCATGAGTTTTTTTAACTGTTGCTTGTTTTTCTGGTAGTAATTATTGTGATTCATTGGATTTTTTATGCTAAATGTTTGGCTAATACTGCTTTGGGTGCGCGGCGTACTCTACACTTAATTTTTTCTTTTCCCAGTCTTTGATGTGCCTCATAACGATGACAACCAGAAAATCCCTAGTATTTTCCTTCTATTTCTAATACATCTATGGGTTCTCTTAGTCCTTCTTTCGCAATGGACTTCATTAGCTCTTCTACTTTTTTTCTATTTGTTTGTCTTGGTAGAGGTCGATTAATTTCTGTTAGGGGGATTTCTTGAATTTGTATCATATTTTTTGGGGATGATGTTGATTATTTGAAGATCTTGTCATTTTCTCGGCTTGAAACTATTAAGTTACATTTTGTATTGAAAATACATTAAATATTGTAACAAAAAAAATGTTCTACATCTGGTTATTGGCAAAAATTATTAAAATAATGTAAGATATAGTTATAGCGAGCTTCCCTCTAGTATTTGTCTTCATTTGAGCGCGCAGTGCTGTATTAACTTCTCACTGCTATATCTTGGGAGCTTGGGGAACTGAAACTCAGTTTTATCATCAATGAAACTTGCAGTGATAGTGTTGAACAACTGAAAAAATGAAACTTACTGCAGTTAATTGGTTGATATTTGGCATTAGTTTGATATAATTTCAATTAGAGAAAAAAAAATGAAGCAAGTATCAAGAAGAAATAGGTTTGAGGAGAAAAAAATCAAAATGAATTAAAGCACAAAAGAGTAATTAGTCTTGAAGTTGATTGAGAGATAGGGAATAAAGTATCATGGTCTATGAGAAGATTAAAAATATGAGGATAATTGAAGTTAAAAATAATGTCAGGAGATATCTATATATAAATAGTAAAATAATTTAAAGAGATTATTAAGAAAGATGCCCCCAAACGAGACAACAAACAACAATATACCATCAAAAGAGTTTACCGCTTCAATGCAGACAGAAATGTTTGAAAATTTGAAGCAACAGAGATTTAGCGGAAAAGTACGGTTACAAGGTTTGGAGAATAAAAACTGGATATTTTATCTCTATCTGGGGCGGATTATATATGCAACAGGGGGGATTCATCCAGTAAGACGGTTTCGCAGACATTTAGTAGCTCACTTACCAAATATGCCTTCTACTCTCGAAGCTTGGAAAGCAGACTTGATCAACAATAAACAACTTGAGTATCAAGAGTTATGGGAATATGAATTATTGTGCTTATGGGTAGAACAAGAAAAAACAAGTGTAGAAAATGTAGCAAAAATGGTACGTGCGATTCTGGTAGAGGTGATGTTTGACCTCAACCAGGAAGTAGATTTGAAATCTGAACTGACAGAAGAAAGTTTGTCGACAAGACTGGTATTGATAGATTCAGAACAAGTGATTGGAGAAGCTAAAAAGCAATGGCAATCTTGGTTGGAAGCAAAAGTAGCCGATAGATCACCAAATCAGGCACCAGTAATTGTACAACCAGAAGAACTGAAAAAAAATACCTCAGAACAAGTATATAAAACTTTGAGCCAACTGTTAGATGGACAACATACTTTTCGTGACTTGAGTGTACGAATGAAAAAAGATGTGTTAACCGTGACTAAAGTTTTACTACCGTATGTCCAGTCAGGGTTAGTAAAGCTAGTGGAAGTAAAAGATTTACCAGCTCCAGTAGAACAAAAAAAGAGTGCAGGTAGAGATTTAGAAAAAAGCCAACAAAAAAAAGGAAAAATAGTAATAGCTTGTGTGGATGATAGCCCGTTAATCTGTCAAACAATGGAAAAAATAATTACTAATGCAGGGTATGAGTTTGTAGGAATAAATGATGCAATGCGGGCGATGGCAATCCTCTTATCAAAAAAACCAGATTTGATATTCCTGGATCTGGTAATGCCGAGTACAAATGGATATGAAATATGTGGTCAGCTAAGAAAGTTGTCGTTATTCAAAGAGACACCAATAATAATATTAACAGGGAACGATGGTCTAATAGATAGAGTAAGAGCAAAAATGGTAGGGTCATCAGATTTTATGACAAAACCAGTGGAAGGAAATAAAGTATTAAAGGCGATCGCGAGTCATCTAAAAACTGATGTTGTTTCTTAAATCGTCAAAAGAGAAAAATATTAGTGAAGAAAAACAGGATAAAGATGCTGAAATTTTAACAAAGTCGATTATTATTAAATGGTTTAAACTATTATTTGAGAGGTGAAGATTATGGGAAAAGCACTAATTGTTGATGATTCATCAACAGAAAGAGAAATAATATCCAAGTATTTAACACAATTGGGAATTAATATATCAATAGCTAAAAGTGGAGAGGAAGCATTAGAAAAAATTAAAAGTGATATACCCGATCTAATCGTGCTCGATGTGGTTTTACCAGGGAGAAGTGGATTTGAAATTTGTCGAGAGATAAAAGCGGAAGGAGCAACCAGCAAAATTCCTGTGATTATTTGCTCAACAAAAGGAACAGAAATGGACAAATTCTGGGGAATGAAACAAGGAGCAGATGCGTATCTCCCCAAGCCGATAGATCAAGAAGAATTTATACGTACTGTAAAACAGTTAATCAAAGCATAAAATCGACTTATATGCAGTCCGACTTTATACTCAATCAAAATCTAAAATTATCAACCAGCAGCCAAGAAAAAGAGACAAAAGAGCAGTTTTTGCGCTTTAATCTAGTTCCTGATACCAATGTGATGTTACCCATAATTCAGCTAAGTGAGGTGCTGACAGTTCCCTACGGTCAGATAATTCCTGTACCTCATATGCCAGCTTGGGTGATGGGGGTTTATAATTGGCGTGGTGAAATTTTGTGGATGGTGGATCTGGGTCATTTAGTCGGACTCACTCCTTGGCATCAAAAACCAGTAACGTCTTCTAACCATAGAGCTGTTGTACTAAATGCTAATTCGGCAAACAGTGGGAGGGCAGAAAATGGGAGAAATGAGATGTTAGGGTTAGTGGTGAGTCAGATAGAAGATATAGAGTTTTGTAACCCGTCAGATTTTTATTCGCCCCCTGCTTCTGCAGTTAGCTCTGAGTTGGCACCTTTTTTGCGGGGGTACTGGTTAAAACCAAATGGTGAAATGTTAGTAGCTCTTGATGGTGAGGCAATTATCGCTGCAATGCCTAAACCATAATAATGAGCAGGATTTTGGGAATTATTAAGAGTGAGGAAAAAATAAATAGTTGTATAAGTTGGGGGGAAATATACAACAAAGATTAGTACAGATAGAGAAATTGTAATTATTATTATGAGGAAAAAAAATGACTCAAACATCTTCAACTGAGACACCAAAACCAGAAGATAAAAAGCCAGAAATAGAGGAAAAAATAACAAGGAAAAATGATAAAAATTACCTGGAAAAACCAGAAGAGTTTTATCAAGAAGAGAGCAAATATACGCAAGAAAATCAAACTCAATGGAGACAAGCAAACTCAGGAAAAAGTTGGTGGGAAAAACAAAGCTTAGGGTTTAAAGCGAGTTTGGCAGCAGCGCTGATGGGGGTATTACCAGTATTAACCATTGGCGGAATCGCCTATTTTTTAGCAAATCGACAGTTTGAAAAACAAATAAATCAAAATGTAGAGTCAATAGCAATTGATTTAAAAGATCAATTACAATTAGCCATTGGTCATTTTTATGGAGACATTCAAGTATTATCTCAGTTAGAGGTTTTTACTAACCCAAAGTTGAGGGCGATAACTACCAGAGAAGAACAAGAGGCAATTCTGACTGAATATGTGCAAGTTTTCCCTCAATATAATAGCATTGCGATCTTCGATCTAAAAGGTGATGTAATAGCTCAATCAAAAGGAGATCCACTGCCAAATAAATATGATCGTAACTATATTCAGGCAGTATTGAAAACAGAACAGCCTTTTGTAAGTAATCCGCAAATGTCTCCCACTACTGGAGAGTTGAGTGTATATTTTTCAGCTCCAATTAAAGATAGCGCCACAGGGAAAATGTACGCAGTAATTCGCGGTCGCATCCCGATGACAAAATTTAATGAGATATTTTCGGGTTACGCTGAGAGGGGGGGAAACTTTCATATTATTGACAGTAACAGCATAATAGTATCGTCGGAAAACGAAGAAGAATTAAATCAACCTCTTGCAAAATTGTTCCCTAATGTGGAAGCTAAGATAGCAGAAATAGAAGCTGCAGATGAATCATTAGAACCAGAAGGAATAGTCACAACGGATGAGCATGAGGGAGAAAAGGCAATTGTTGCTGTAAGTTTCCTAGATCAAGAACTAGAAGAAAAATATAACATTGATTGGAAGACTCTATATGCTTTAGAGCAAAATGTAGCTTTGACAGCTAAGTCACAGTTACTCTGGACGCTACTGTTAGGAACAGCAGGAACAGCAGCGTTAGTGAGTATTTTGGCAATTATTTTAGTAGATCGGGCTATTCATCCAATTCAGTCTGTAGCTAGGGCAGTAGAAAAAATTGGTCAGGGAGATTTTGATACTAGAATACCAATCACAGGACAAGACGAAATAGGCCAGCTCTCAACTAACATCAACCAAATGACAGATCGGATTAAAAGCTTAATCCAAGAACAAAAAGTGTCAGCAACTCAAGCAAGTCTCCTGCGGAACATTACCATCAAAATGGCTCAAGCGCTAGAAACGGAAACAGTGATGGAAATGGCCGTAACGGAAACTCGCAAAGCTTTACAATCAGACCGAGTTGTCATCTATCGTTTTGATGAAAACTGGAAAGGAAAAGTAATAGCTGAATCTGTAGACGAATTATGGCCAGTTGCAATGGGTGCAACCATTCATGACCCCTGTTTTGCAGATAAGTATGTCCAAAAATACAAAGAAGGACGAGTGCAAGCGACACCAGATATTTACCAAGCAGGTTTAACTGAATGTTACCTCAAGCAGTTAGAACCATTTGCAGTGAAAGCTAATTTAGTGGCACCTATCACGGTAGAAGGGAATTTGTTTGGGTTATTAATTGCTCACCAGTGTGATGCTCCCCGTAACTGGGAAGAATCAGAAATTGACTTCTTCACCCAAACTGCAACTCAAATAGGCCCTGCAATTGAACGAACCATGCTAATAGAAAAACAGGTACTTGATACTGAGCTAGCTAAAAGTCTTAAGGAAATAAGCATCAAAATTGCTCAAACCTCAAATCAAGATGAAGTATTTAATGTAGCAGTGCGAGAAAGCAGACTGGCACTCAATTCAGACAGGGTAATTGTCTATGGTTTTGATCCAAGTTGGTCGGGTACAGTAATAACTGAATCTGTTGCTGATAATTGGCCGCGAGCTTTAGGTGCGACCATCTATGACCCTTGTTTTGCTGATAAATATGTGGAAAAATATCAAGCAGGGGGGACAACACATCAGGATAACATTTATACAGCAGGATTGACAGAGTGTCATTTGCGACAACTAGAACCATTTTCAGTGAAAGCTAATGTTGTTACCCCTATTGTGGTAGAAGGAAAACTGATGGGGTTATTAATCGCTCATCAATGTTCTAGTCCAAGAAAATGGGAACAGGGGGAAATTGATTTCTTATCCCAGGTTGCAACCCAGATCGGCCCCGCTCTTGAGCGTGTAAGTCTCTTGGAAAAGCAAAAGATAGCTGAAGCAGAACAACGGCGAGAAAAAGAAAGACTGCAACAGCGAGCATTAGAGTTGTTGATGGAAGTAGATCCAGTGAGTCAGGGTGATTTGACTATCCGCGCTAATGTAACTGAAGATGAAATTGGGACAATTGCGGACTCCTACAATGCGATGATTGAAAATTTGCGCAAAATTGTTAACCAGGTACAATCTGCAGCGGTGCAAGTAACTAAGACTACTAGCGAAAATGATATTTATGTAAATAGTCTCTCAGCAGAGTCTATCCGTCAGGCTGCTGATATTATGGAGGCTTTGGATAAAATTCAAGCAATGAATGAATCTATCGGCGCTGTAGCAGCTTCCGCAGAACAAGCGGAAGCTGCAGTAAAACTGGCGTCTGAAAGCGTGCAATCAGGGGATGCCGCAATGAACCGCACTGTAGATGGGATTTTGGCAATCAGGGAAACTGTGGCAGAAACTGCTAAAAAGGTTAAGCGTTTGGGTGAATCAACTCAGAAAATCTCTAAGGTGGTTAACCTGATTAGTAGTTTTGCTGACCAAACTAACTTACTGGCGCTCAATGCTTCCATTGAAGCTGCTCACGCAGGTGAAGAAGGTCGAGGTTTTGCTGTGGTAGCTGATGAGGTGCGGAGTTTGGCCCGCCAGTCAGCTGCAGCTACTGCGGAAATTGAAAAGGTGGTGGCTGAAATTCAGGCTGAAACTAATGATGTGGTGGCAGCAATGGAAACTGGTACTCAACAGGTGGTTCTGGGTACTAAATTGGTGGAAGAAACTCGCCAAAGTCTTAACCAGATTACTGCAGCATCAGCACAAATTACTCAGTTGGTAGGGGCGATCGCCTCTCGAGCTCAAGAGCAGTCTCTGACTTCTGAGGAAGTAACCCGAACTATGTCTGATGTTGCCGAAATTTCTAATAATACTTCTCAAGCAGCTTCTCAGGTATCGGAGTCTTTTAAAGAGTTGCTGGAAGTGGCGGAACAGTTACAAAAGAGTGTGGGTCAGTTTAAAGTGAAATAGTGGCAACGAATGTGGCAAAAAACATCACTACAAAAGTATCAAGTACTGCGATATGCAGCGCAACAAATGTAGTAAATGTGGCAACAAATGATGTAACGGATGTAACGGATGAGTTAAATGTTGGGATTCTTAAGCTGAAAAAACTAATAGATATCTCCAAAAACTAATAGATATCTCCAGTAATTGGAAAAATAAAGGCTAAAGTCTTGAGAATTAAAATAATCTTTTTTAGAGATGACGAAGAAAACTTTTAACAATCCTTTAAATAATCTTTAGCCAAAATTGCCCTATAGTTTGCCTACTAATTTTTTTGATCTTAAACGTTAAAATGAAAAACAAGCATTTAATTGTATTTGGGAGTTTTTTAATTACTGTTATTGCTTTTTCTCAATTAGTTGGAGTAAAAAAAGCCTATTCAGTTGAGGAAACAATAACTGTGTGTGATGGAGAAAGAAATACTATCCGCATCTATCAAGAAGAAGATAAAATAATGATGCGGGTTGTTGATAAACAAAATGCTATTGTCTGGTTAAATACAGAAGCAAAAAAAGAGCCTAACTCTGAAGGTACTGATTTTTTCAACATTAGAGGAGAACAAACTGTGCGGCTATTTGTTGCTAATAATAGTGAGAATTTTTGTTCTATTAATATTGGTGATTTACCCACAGAAAAAGGGGAAATTTTAAGTAATGATTTGGGGAAAAATGAAAATATGTCAGTAGAAAAAACTTCTGTTACAGGAACGGTTGCTTACCTTGAAAGAATTGCTTTACCACCTGGTTCAGTTATTAAAATTAAACTGTTGGATGTTTCCCTGCAAGATGCACCAGCAAAGGAAATTTCTTCTCAAACAATTACTACTTCTGGGGAACAAGTACCTATTGCTTTTGAATTAACATTTGACCCAAATCAAATTGAAAGTAACCATACTTACGCAGTGCGATCGGAAATTTTTGTTGCTGATCAATTATCTTTTACCACCACTCAAATTTATCCAGTAATTACGAGAGGAAACCCCCAAAATGTTAACCTAGTTTTGCAAAAAATTAACCCGCAAACCTTACAAAATCAGTTAATTGGAACTGAATGGTTATTAGAAGATTTGGGAGGTAAAGGGGTAATGGATAATGTCCAAACTACCCTTAAGTTTTTTGATGATAACCGCATTGGTGGTAGTGGTGGCTGCAATAATTATTTTGGTTCATATAAAATAGATAACGATGTTTTTACTGTATCAGGAATAGGATCTACATTTAAACTGTGTCCAGAGGCGGTAATGAATCAAGAAAGTAGTTATTTTCAAGCTTTGGAAAAAACGCGAAATATCCGTTTAGATGGGCCATATCTTTTGATTGTGGTTGAAGGTTTGGAACAACCACTTAAGTTTACTGAAATTACCCCTAAAGAATAATTATTGAAGTAAAGCAGGCATATTGATGCACCCGTTCATACAATTAGTGTTAAATATGTGTGTTTTATGCTTGGATTAGACTATTGGGGTGGGTTGGTTTTTGTGGTGGTATTGGGATGAGGCGAGTTTGAAATTCAAACATGATGTATAGCAGTGAGGGAGATGGTTAGGACAGGACAAGAAGCTAAGTAGGTAAGCAAAATTAATGGCATATTGGCTGTGGAAAAAAACTAAGCAGACAAGGGGCTTAAGCCCCTTGCCCCTTAGACATTAATTTTGCATAATTACTTATAGCCCTTTGTCTATGTTTTAACCTCAAACCATAGAGCTATATCAATTCATTGACACCTAACTTGTGGTTTTTGTCGCATTACTCCGATTTGAGTTGGGTCATATCCCACAAGCACTACTTCACCTTTCTCATTGAATATCCAACCCCGTGCAGGAATAATGTGTTTATGGGTAGAGGCAGTTATATTTGGAGCAGGTAAGAGCCAGGTATCTGTAGTTCCCCCCCTTACCAAGGGGGGGGTAGGGGGGGTTAATTCCACAGACTCCTGTTTTAAGGCAGGTTGTACCCAATTTACTTGTGCATCATCTAATTCTAGGAAGTCTTGGGGATCGTGAGGTAAACCACCAGTACCTACAATGTAAAAAGAGCTGTTTTGCGATAGTTTACAAAAATCCCGCGCTAGGATATCTTCAGCATTTACTACATTTTGTGACAAGTCAAATAAGCCTCCTGCTGGGTCATTATCTGGGGTGTTGGTTTCTACTATTCCATCTACTCCAAACTGGGAAGTAGCGGTTATTTGACTGGTGGGAGAGCCGAATATTCCTTGCGCAGTTATATTTATATTCCCCCCATTTCCCTGAAAAGCGTTAGCAGTGATTTTACTATTGTCAGAAAGAATGAGAAACTCGCTTTGTGTGGTAACATTCCCCCCATCCCCACCACTTTGGCTAGTACCTGCTGTGGCTGATATTTCACTATTTGGGTTCAAGAGGATATTTTTATCTACTTCTAGGCTAATATTTCCCCCATCAGTACTGGCAGTTTGGGCTAATATTGCTCCATTGTTGTTTTGAGTCACTTCTTCTGCAATTATCAAAATATTCCCACCAGTACCCGCTCCCTCACTATTAACACTGATATTTGCTCCATTATTTATTGTAACGTTATTTGATTCAACAAATATATTTCCGCCCTGACCTGTAGAACCCGTAGCAGTATCAGCAATTACCCCGCTGTTGTCGCCTTCCAAGCTAATATTTTCCGCGACTTTTAGGACAATATTTCCAGCAGCGGAGTTACCAGAGGTAATACTGCGAATTTGTCCCCCGTTACTGGTTTCCAAAGTATTGGCATTTACTGTAATTGTTTTGCATAAACCCCCAGAGGTTGAAGCTTCTACTAAAGAGTTGTCTTTAATAACAACATCATTAGCGTTAATATTGATAAAACCTGCAGTTCCTGCTCCAGAAGTATTTACAGTTACTTTAGCCTTGTTAGTTGCTAGTAGTGAGTCTGTTTCTAGATTAACATCTCCTGCATTACCTACTCCAGTAGTTGAAGAAGAAAGAGTAGAATTATCGAGGCATATTTCTTTTGCTTTTATTGCTACTATTCCCGCATTTCCTGTTTGGGATGCTTCTACCGCAGAAGTGGCAATACTGTCAGTTATTTTTACTGTTTCTGTTGCTTCTAAAGCAACATTTCCTGCATTTCCTTCCCCTGCAGTTGCAGTTGAAAGGTTGGAGTTATTTTCTACTGAAATGTTAGCAGCTTTTATGCTTATTTCCCCTGCATTTCCTGTGGCTAGAGTTTCTACTGCACTGGATACATTACTATTATTTATTGAGGCGTTTTCTGTTGCTTCTAAAGTGATTTTTCCTGCCGCTCCTGCACCTTCTGTACTAGCTGTTATTTGAGCTTTATCAGTTAAGGAAAGCCAGTTAGTTTGCAATAGTATTTCACCTCCATTTCCTGCTCCTTCAGTTCTGGCTGTTATTTGGGCATTATTCTCCAAAGAAACCGTATCAGCTTGCTGTAGAGTGATATTTCCAGCGTTGCCATCAGCGTTGCTAGCTGAAGAAATTTGACCATTATTGAGGGAAATGTTGCGAGCATTTATAATAATATTGCCTGGAGTTCCTGAACCTGGAGGAAAGAGATTTTGACTTTGGAAGTTACTTACATTTATCTGTGCACCATCCTTGATTTTAAGGTTTTCAGTATTTACTGTTATATTCCCTCCATTTCCTGCGCTTCTGAAAGCATTAGCAAATAAACCACTTGCACCTAATTCATCACCACCAATCAATTCTACTGTTTCAGAAGCATTAATAGTTATGTCTCCTGCTTGAGCATTAGTAACAGTTGAAGTGCTTATCTGTCCTCCTTCATTTACTAGCAATTTATCTGTGTTAATTGTAATGCTTCCCCCATCTCCAGTTGCTCTAAATCTGGTTATAGAACCCAAAGAAGCGTTAATTATTTCAACATTTTTGGCATTTATCATAATATTTCCCGCTTTTCCCTGGCTAAAAGTCGTGTTAACTGCGATCGCCGCCCCTTCTCTCAGGCTGAATTTCTCGGTGCTAATGGTTATGTTACCTCCATTTCCCCCCTCACGTCCACCACCTATAGTATTAGCAAACAAACCACTCTCGCTTCCGTCTGGTGATGTGCCGAAAATTTCAAAGTTTTTGGCGTTAATTATGATATCTCCTCCCTTACCCTCACCCCAAGTGATAGCTTCAACCCTCGCACCTGCCTGGATATTTAACTGGTCTGCAATAATAGTTATAACCCCGCCATCTCCACTTCCATAAGTCTCAGCAAACAAACCACTGGGAAATGTTGATTGACCAATTAATTGGACAGAGGAAGCGTTTATTGTTACATACCCTGCATTTCCTGTACCAAAACTAAGGGATGATGCTTGTCCTCCGTCTTGAAAAATTAACTGCCCTGTGGTAATTGTAATTTTACCCCCTGAACCTGCCCCTGTGGTTTCGGCTAAAATAGCCCCAGGAAGGTCATCTTCTGGGGATATTCCGCTAATTTCCAACAACTCTGATGCGGTGATGGTGAGGTTTCCTGCGCTTAGAGTCCCTGCCGTGTTGGCTAAAATTACTGAACCATCTATAAGTCTCACTTCTCTCCCTTGTAACTGAAGTTCACCCCCTGATTGACCGCTGGTATTAATAGATGCTGCATTTGAAAAGGTGATATTTTGAAAATTCTCCACACTCTCATAATTAAAAGTCCAGCCTTTGTCAGTTGGAGAAAGTCCCACAACAGCTTCTTCTCCTATGCTTCCTAACTCAACTCTCCCTGCGTTTGCTCGTAAATTTCCTCCTTCGAGGGTAATTTCTCCCCCTACTAAAGCTAGGTTTTGACCTGGTTTTACCCTCAAACCCTGTCCTTTAAATCCGATTAATTCACCAGTTTCTCCAATAATTTTACTGTGTCCAACTCCTTGCACTTCTATAGGGCTTGGTGTAGCTCGAAATTGCAAGCCTACAGGAATACTAATAGTGAGTAGTGGTTGACCATTGGGGTTAGTAGCACTAAATTCTGTCCCATCGGCAAATTTAATACTATCTGCTGTAGTGCCAATAAATGAGCCACCTATGTCCAATCTGGCATTTTTGGTAAAGATTATCCCATTGGGGTTGAGGAGGAATAAATTTGCCGTACCCGACGCTTTAATTAACCCATCAATTAAAGAGGAGGAACTTCCTGTTACTCTGGAGAAAATGTTTTCAATGGTAACAGCATTGTCAAAATGAGCAGTTTTTCCATTGAGTACAGAAAATTCCTGGAAACTGTGGAATAAGTTAGTACCTCTGGTGGTTCCCCCAGTTATTCTGTCAACTCCTTCTACAGAGTTATCTACCTGGGAGTTATCGGGTAGGGTTGTATCTGGTACAATTTGAGCGGTTGCTGCTGTTGTTAAGAGTACCCAGCTTA
>Ga0209594_1000751_pt1 | contig 17781 bp, 12 predicted proteins | sample AshMeaCrysSpring_FD_184126 | JGI IMG/M metagenome (GOLD analysis project Ga0209594, IMG submission 184126) | Groundwater microbial communities from Big Spring, Nevada to study Microbial Dark Matter (Phase II) - Ash Meadows Crystal Spring... | ecosystem: Environmental > Aquatic > Deep subsurface...
TTTACCACAAACTGGTCTGTTAATATTTTTTTTCGCTTTTATCTCCTCAACAGAGTCACAACCCAACACACGCGCTCCCAAAAAGCTGTGGGTAATGTTTCTTTACAATATGGTAACAGGGTACACATTTTTTTGAACGTCTTTTTGAAAAAAGTTCGGTAACTCCATCATATTTACCATGAATATACCTAAATATCTATGTAAATATAAATAGATGAAATGACGATATAAATACAAATATTCGAGCTAAACACCAGTTCATCAATAAACCACTTTTTAATGAACATTATGCCTAACGGCACGCTACCCTAGCAGACGATGACTAGAGTACTAAAGCTTGATTCTAGTCGGTTGACCCCAAATTACAATTTCTTGTTTATAGATAGCAATACCTGGTTTAGCCCCTTTTGGTTTATAGACATATTTGGGTTGGGTGTAGATAACTGGCACTTGGTCGCTTTGTCTAGCGCGGCTATGATATGCTGCTAAGTTAGCTGTAAATTGTAAATCGTTTTCTTCTGCTGCAGCACCCGGATTTAATCTGAGTAACACATGACTTCCTGGAATTTCTTGGGCATGAAACCAAAGGTCATAATCTCCAGCAACTTTAAAGGTCAGTTGGTCATTTTGTCGGTTGTTGCGACCAACTAATACTTCAAAACCATTAGGAGTCTGGTAACGATAAAAGTTAATCCGACTTGATTCGTTGGTATTACTTCGTCGATATCCTAAATCTTCAAGATATTTCTGCTGAATTAATTCTTCTCGTATTTCTTCTAGATTTTCTATATCTTCTAGATTTTGATAGTTATCTATTTGAGTAATCGCAGCTTCTACTTGCTCTAGATATTCAATTTCTGACTTAACTTCATCAAGTAAGGGTTTGACAGCGATACGAGCGCGTTTTAATTTCTGATGTTGTTTATAGAATTTTTGGGCATTTTGGATAGCATTTTTATCTGCCTCCAGGGGAATAGTGACTGGTTGGCCTGTTTCAAAGTCTGGGAGGTCAATAGATTGCATTCCTATTTTCCATTCATGGAGATAAGCCATTAATAGGTCTGCTTTATCTTTATAATCGTCTGCATTGTCAGACTGTTTGAGGCGATCGCTAAATGTTTGTTCTTTAGTGCGTAACTTTTCTAGGATATTATTTAACTTTTGGCTTAACTGATGACGTAGTTGAGAGAATCTTTCTTGACCTAATTTATTTTTGTAATAGCCATTAATTAAATCTTGGCAAGTTTTTACAGGGGTCAATAAATCATTATTTATAGATCTCCAGGGAATAACCGTATATCCAGAATCGGTAAAAGCTGGCTGAAAATTTCTTTCCTCTAATATTTGCAGCCATTGTTGCCACATTTGAAATAATTGTTGCCAGTTTTCCTGTGTAAAAGTATCTGTATTGGTATCTGGATTTAAACCAACAGCCTTAACCATTGATTCTATAAGCGCCGGTGAGAGTCCGCGATAGTTTTTTAATAATTGACGTTTAATACTTCCTGGCACTAATCCTAATCTCTGTTGCCATCTTTCTTCCGATTCGCTTCTGTTAGGTATTGCTGATGTTAGAGTCGGCGGTGTTTCATAGGTTTGCCCTGTGAGTATGGGGCGAACGCTGGATTGTTTTTGATTGACTTGATGGGCAACAGTAATAATTTCCTTACCAGCATTAGTCAGAATCACATTACTATACTTACCCATAATTTCCACGAATAAGTGATATAGTGTGTCTTCCCCTGGGCGACGAGCAAATTGTAAATCAACAACTCTTTCCCAAGGGGCTATGGTCTCAATTCCAACTAAAGCCAAACCACCTAACTGATGTAGTAATTGTTGGCTAAAAGTAAAAGTATCTGGACTTCTTGGGGGTGCATCGCCAATACAAACATGAGCCGCTTGGGGATGCCAAGATATCTCTAACCATCCCCGTTGTTTAACTGTACGCAAGGCAATGGCAATGGTATGGCGATCGCGTTGATATACTTGCTCCAATCTAGAGGGCAACCACCAGAGGCGAAGTTCGTTACAGATAGCTGTAAGTGTTGTTAAGTCAAAGGTTTGCAAAGCTATTATTCACCATCGCGGTTATAAATTTGGGCTGCTACATAAAATCTACCAAAATTTGGCTCAATTTTGCATAGGTCCTGTTCAATCAAAAATAACAAATAAATCAAAAATAGCAAAAAACCAGGCGTTGCTGAATCAAAGTATGAATCATAGATTTTGGGCTATTTAGAGAAGTTCAATTGAACGTCTCAATAAGTGTTTCTCAAGTATTACAAAAGTGTAAACAAACATAATTCATGCCTCAATTCAGCAACGCCAAAAACCAGGCTCTTACAAAAACCTGGTTTTTATTTGATTGCTCAACTCAACAGATACATCAAGCAACAAAAAGTTCTATTTAGTTAACAACATTGGTTCTTTTACTTGTTGTTGTAAAATTTGGTCGTATAATTCAGCCAATTGGAAAGCAACCCCATCCCAACTAAACATCTTATGAACTCGTTGTTTAGCTTGGCCGCCTAAAATATTTCGCCAATCAGGATTGATAAGAATTTTATCAATGGCATCGGCAAAGGCTGTAACATCCTCTGGAGGGGCTAACAAACCAGTTTCCCCAGGTATCACGGTAAACTGTAAACCTCCCACATCACTTGCCACCACAGGTGTTCCACTGGCCATTGCTTCTATGGCAACTAACCCAAAAGGTTCATAATGACTAGGAACTACACAAACATCAGCAGCGGCATAATAAACTGGAAGAATTTCCTGATTTAAGCGACCTGGTAATATAACCATATCGCCGATTCCTAATTCGGCAATTATTTTTTCTATCCTTTCACGCTCTCTACCATCGCTATGACCAGGACGACTACCACCAGCAATTATTAATTTAAGTTTTGTTTTTCCTCGTAGCTTTGATTGAGCGATCGCACGCACCAAGGTTTCTATTCCTTTGCGTTGGTCAAATCGCCCAACGTAAAGCACAACTTTTGTGTCCTCATCTATTTTCCATAGCTTTTTCAATTCTGCTTTTGCTGTTTTTTGGTCAAATAAACCGTAGGAATGTATATCAGTACCACAAGGGATAATATCTACCTGACCCTTGCTTGATATCAGCGATCGCATATGCTCTTGTTCCTGTGGACTAGTAGCAACGACCCTATCCGCAGTCTCTAATAGCTGTTTTTCCACATCTAATCGCTTACTTGCAATTAAAGGAATGTCGGCAATCGTGTTGTATTTTACCGCCCCAATGGAGTGATACGTGTGAACTTGCCTACTCCCTTGAATTTTCTTCAGTTGCATTCCCACCCAACTAGACAGCCAGTAGTTTGTATGAATTAGAGGATAAACGTAATCGTTTTGCTTCTGATATTTACGAAAATTTTCGATAAATTCTGGTAAATATCCAAATAGATTATCCCTGGGAACAAACTCTAAAGCTCCAGCTTGTAGGCGAATGGTATGACAATTTTCCCTATGTTTAACTATGGTGTCTTGCTCCGCACTGATTTTACGGGTAAACATTTCCACTTTCCACCCTAGTTGTGCTAGTGCTTCTCCCACATGGCGTACATATACATTTTGTCCTCCAGCTTCCTCTTTCCCAATCTCAATCGCGGGGTCTCCGTGAACTGAAATTAAGGCAATGCGTTTGTGAGAATTAGAGATCATAAGTTATTCATGTCTGAAATTCATGAAGTGTCTAACTTCAATCATTCAGTAAGTTTGATGAAGTTTTATTTTAATTTAATATGTCAAGTAATTTTACACATCCGCAATCAGAAGACTTTTACTGGTATCTAGATTCTACCTCTAAGCATTTACCACGAAGCCAATATCAAAAGTAAAGTTATCTTTTTTATACTTTTTACCCAGATTTTTTTTGCCTCAAATATTCATTATCGTCTTAATATATACATTTTTCCAATTTATAAGGTAATTTTATTCACAAAAATAAAAAACAAATAATACTCATAAAATCGTATAAACACTGAAATTATCTCAGTGATATTATTTAAGCATGGTAAGTATTTATGCCCATCAATATAAACTCTAATTAACTAGTATCAAAATAAGCAAAAATAATATCATAAATAACTTTAGTAATAAAAAATACCTGAACCAAAATTCTTTATATCCGCAAGCTTCATGAGATATTGTGCTTTTTAGAAAATATTAAGAAAATATTAAGATTTTTGTATACTTTCATACCAGATACCACTCAATCTGTTTTAGCAGTAAATAGCTAGGGCAAACATCAAAAATTTTCATAAATATCAAACAGTCTTGAATTTGCGATCTGAAGAGAATTCCAAAGATTCAGGCAGTTAGAAAAGCATAAAAATCAGTGCGAGCGCATATCCGATTCAAAAGAAATGCGCTCGCCTTAAATAAAATGTCCATGATTATATTTGCCCCACATTTAGGGCTTTTGACATCAATTAATTAAAAATTAAAAATCAAAGTCTTGGTTTGATTTTTAATTTTTAATCAGTTACTAACATCATCAGTTGGTAGCTTGAGCAGCAAGCATTTGTTTCAACTTTTCCAGTTGGTCTGCCCAACGGGGGTCTGGACGAGGTGCATCAGAGTCGTGGGATGTGCTGGTAACAGCAGTAGATTCTCTATTACCACTGCCACCGCGACGAGATTTTTTCTTATTATCGCGGCGCCCGCCTTCTCTTGAACTGGTAGCTGTACTGCTACTAGAATTTGCCTGAATCGGTTTAGGCGTTGCTTGTGGTTCTTCCCCTTCATCACCTTTTGTACGAGGTAATGCTTTTTCTAATTTAATAGGGGTATCTTTAAACATCAAACCATTATATTTTTCAATAATTTGGTCTGCTTGTTCGTCATTATTAACTGTTAAAAATCCAAACCCACGGCATTTGCCTGTTTTACGGTCTTTTATCAGTTTTGTCGTGACAGCATCACCTTCATCTGCAAATACAGCTTGCAATTCTTGACGGTCAATTTCTTCTTTTGGCAAATTGCCTATATATAGGCGAACAGACATTTAATATACCTCCAAGGTTAAAAAATTCCAGGCAAAAAAAACCAATCGCTTGGTCTCGGCTTTTGATAGATACTATTTACTAACACTGCCACAAACCAATTTTTTTTTCTCCAAACTTTTAACTTTTACAATACAGTTTTTTAGCGGGTATCAAGCCTATTTATGACAAAAGCGTATTGCGACCAATTGGTCTTGCTGCTAAATCTGGTAAATCTTACAGCCTAAATTCCCATCGCGGGAAAATGATTTAATGCCCTTTTGCGAGAGAATTTATCATCATTGTTTACAATATCACGGGATTTTGCACCTAGCTAGTTAGAGCCATACAAATCCAATGGATGCAATATTGCATAGTAGCATAAAATACTTTTTTTCTAAAGATTTGATTAGCAATCCTATAAATAAAAACCAGCTCTTAAGGCTGGTTTGATTGCTGCTGTGTTGGGAATATAAAAGGAAATTGATTGGCGCTCTTGACTTAAACACTTTAGCAAGGTGTATTGCTGATTTATGTCCATTGCGTCGTTTAATGTTAACAAATGTAACATATTCAGATAAACATAGCAATGTTTCTTAACAATTATCCTTTGAGTAAAATATAGGCACCCCAAGCTTCAGCAGTAACAGCTAAAATAGTTGACCAGACAGGATGAGAACTATGGATAAGCTTTCCAGTTTGAGTTTGTAAAGTTTGGATATCTAGCCAGGGGGTAGCACCTCGGCGAAACCAACCGGTAACACTAACTTGTCTACCGATAACATCTTGAGGGTTAACTGGTTGTCCTAGCCAAGAAGTATGATGCAATCTCACCATTCCTTCATGAGAAAGTAGAATTAAATCCTGTCCTAGGGAATTGGAAAGTCCCCGACGACCTAATAATTTACCTACCAGGCGAACACCTTTGTTATCAATGGGAAGATTGGTAGAGTTACTGTACAAATCGACTAAATTGCTATGATTTTCTATCCTGCTATTTTTGATTTCTGGAAAAAATGAGTTAATTCTGATTAAAATACCGATGCTAAAGCCGATAAAAAAGCAACCAGTGATATAAGTAGTATCATCATAAATCCATTTGAGATTTAGTATTTTAAGTTGATAAGCTAGATACCATCCCAAGCGGATAAGAAATGCAAAAGCTAAACCGATAGGGATGCCAATAAATGGAGCCATTTGTAATAAAAATGACTGTTCTTTTACTTTTGGTTGATGTTGTGTGGCAAAATTTAGTTCGGGTTCTACATGCCATCGACTTGCTATTTTATTTAACCGTAGGAGGCGATCGCCCATTAATGGATGACTGTTATTCAGTACCAACCACCAACGGTAGGGGTTAAGGTATTCCCATTGTAATAAATCTTCAAATTTTCCATAACCGGCAGCGCTACCGATGGTAATAGCTTGTTTATATCCTACAGGTAATACAAGATTTAAGCTCTCTATTTGCCAGCCAATTTGTTCTTGTTTAGCAATATCATCAGCTATTCCAATAGCTATTTTGAGTAAAGCGCGAGTTAAGGCATTAGGATTACCCGATATTTCACAAGCTAGGCGATCGCTATAGTAAAGCCTGAGTTGGGATAGCCATAGAGTTGTGCCAGTTAAAAAGCACCAAAGCAAGTAAATCAGACTAGAGAAAATAGTAAAAATAGTCCTTGAAAAAGGTTTTAATGCTCTATCTCCAAAATTAGACAATAGCTGGTATAGCTGATAAAAGGGAACAGTAACTAATAGGGCTAAAGACATGATTGGGGAATTCCAATGGGCTATATGTCCCAATTGGACGCCATAAATAGTCGCTATTTCTTCTTCTGTAAGCTGTTCCAAAAGCCCACTACTGACAACAATCCTTCCATATTTTGGAGAATATCCATAGGCAAAGGCTAGGGGGGCACTAGCAGTCAAAATATATAATTTTGGAAATTTCCAACCCCGTTGCTGACAATAACGCTGTAAAAGCCGAACAGATTCTTCGCTATATTCACTTAAATCTTCTTTCGTCAAAGACTTTTGAGGGTAAAATTCTGGTAATAATTTATCTAGTAGCCAAGGACAGGCAGCAGTGATGGCAACAAGTAATACAAATAGTAATCCTGTAGGGTCAGCATACAAAAGCTGAATTGGTTCTAAAAAAGGCAGTTTGTCTAAAGTTACATTAATCAAACCTGTGATAAACTTAACTAGTTCCCTAAGTAGATAAAACAAAGCAAAAAAAGTGCCTCCCGTTAATAGCCATAAAGGAATCAAGTTAACCTGTGTTAGAGATTGCCAAGCTTTCGCACGAGGTGTATTTTGCCAAATAATTTGTCTTGGTTTGAATTCCTGGCTAGGAGTAATAGATTTTCTCAAGGGGACAATGGCAGAGGATAAATTATTATCCTCATCTTTGTTTAATTCTTTGTTTACTTTTTCAACAATATCTTCTTTAGATATGGGGACAATAGCAGAAGAGGGGTGTCTATCCCTATCCTCAATTTGCCTTCCTCCTTTATCTTTGTCGAAGAGTACAAAACCAGTAACATCCTTGACATCCTTATCACTAGCAGATTCATCTGACTTGCGTTTTTTTAACTGGGGGAGGGTTTTATCAGCCCATTGTTTAACTTGAGAATTATGACTTAAACGCAGGCTATAGCAAAGAGCGATCGCCCTCGATAATTTATCTGTACGAGCATATGCTTTAACTAAACCTATTTGTGCTTGTAGTCCTTTCGCTGTATCTCCTTCGGTTAAAGCTAGAGGTTCTAAATAGGAGATTGCTGTTTTATAATCTCCTTGTTTGAGGGCTTTCAAACCCACTTCCAAAGAAATATTTGGTTGTGCTGGCATATGAAATGACCGCTATCGGGGTTTATATTAAAATACCCAGATTTGTGTTCATAAGTTAACTTATTTATTAAACTGCATAATGAAAACTCCTCAAATCAGCACGTGGTGTATTATTTAAACCAAAAATCACAGTATAAATATTAGACATCGACCAAATTTAGATATTGACCCTTAGTATGTAAGGATTTTATATTAAATTCTGTCGATGTCTATTGATTAATTACCTTCTTAGAGACCCAAAGTATAGCTGCCACAGAAATTTTGATAAATATTTGTGGAACAGGCATCCTGCCTGTTTCTATTTGTGAAAAACAGAAATTTTGATAAATATTTGTGGAACAGGCATCCTGCCTGTTTCTATTTATGAAAAAAACAGGCAGGATGCCTGTTCCACGGTTGCTAAAAACCCATGATAGTTTTTGAATAGCAGACAACTATGCACAAAATTTGCATAAACAAACAACCAAAAAACTCTATCAAAATCAACAGCCCAATTCTGAAGTATTTTTTACATAGCAGAAACAATGTAATAACCAGTTGAGTAATTTCTAAGTAATTTCTAAATAGTTTTTCCACTAATAGACTCAACAGGGGCAATAGCAGTTAATTTCAAATGGGGATGATCTTGTAGCAACTGGTGAGAATTCCATTCATTGCGAAAAAGCAAAACAGGGCGACCCATACTATCTTTAACAATAGTAGTGTTAAATAATCGTCCAAGCTGATTTAAAGCTTCCCAACCACCTTCAACCCAACGGGCAACGCTATAGGGTAAGGGGTCTAAAATTGTTTCTACACCATATTCATTTTGTAGGCGAAACTGTACAACTTCAAATTGCAATTGACCAACTGCAGCTAAAATGGGGTCGCGTTTTGCTTCATCAGTGGAGTGCATAATTTGCACAGCCCCTTCTTCTCGTAATTCAGAAACGCCCTTTTGGAATTGTTTAAATTTAGAAGGGTTAGGATTTCTTAGGGTTGCAAAAAGTTCGGGGGAAAAATAGGGGATGCCTTCATACTCTAATTTTTGCCCTGTATATATCGTATCTCCAATGGCAAAAACCCCTGGGTTATTTAAACCAATTACATCACCAGCATAGGCAATATCTATAGACTCTCTTTCTTGGGCAAAAAGTTTTTGAGGGCGGGATAGACGAACGCTTTTTCCCGTGCGAGCATTATTAACAATCATATCTTTTTCAAATTTTCCGGTGCAAACGCGGATAAAAGCCACGCGATCGCGATGCTTGGGGTCCATATTTGCCTGTAGTTTAAATACAAAACCAGAAAACTCAGGATAAGTGGGTTCCACAGTTCCTGCACTACTATCATGGGCGCCCGGTTTTAAGGCATATTCTAAGAAATACTTGAGGAATAACTCCACACCAAAGTTAGTCATAGCGCTACCAAAGAAAACGGGAGTCATTTTGCCTTGTTGTACTAAATCTAAATCTAACTCTGGCCCCACTCCTTCCAAAAGCTCTAAGTCATTTTTTAACTGGTAATATAATTCTTGCTCTAACAATTCTTCGATTCTAGGGTCTCCCAAATCTATGACTGTATCTACAGCTTCTTTACTACCGTGGGCTGTACGCTCAAAAAGGTGAATTTTTTGTTCGTGGCGGTCGAATACACCTTTAAAGCGATCGCCCATGCCAATAGGCCAATTTACAGCATAGGTTTGTAAACCTAACTCCTTCTCAATTTCATCTAACAATTCCAAACCTTCCCTTCCAGGACGGTCAAGCTTGTTAACAAAGGTAAAAATAGGTATACCCCTCATTTTACACACCTCAAACAACTTTCTCGTTTGAGGCTCTAAACCTTTAGCAACGTCGATTAACATCACCGCATTATCAGCAGCAGCTAAAGTTCTATAAGTATCTTCACTGAAATCTTGGTGCCCAGGAGTATCAAGAAGATTAATTTGACATTGGTTATATTCAAACTGAAGAACAGTAGATGTAATCGAAATACCCCTTGTTTGCTCCATCTCCATCCAGTCAGAAGTAGCCTTTCGCTGTGCCCTGCGAGCTTTTACAGCACCAGCTTCATGAATAGCACCTCCGTATAAAAGTAACTTTTCTGTCAGAGTTGTTTTCCCCGCATCAGGGTGAGAAATAATCGCAAAATTACGCCTAAGTTCTACCGCTACTTCAATTTCAGAATGTAATTCAGATGACATATCTTTAATTTTGTACTGTTCTAGTTTAACTTTTTCAATTAGACTTTTAATCTTAAGATAACCAATGACGTGGTAGCGTCTTTATGGAAACTAAAAAAATCACCTCAAAGGGAGAAGGTAATGTACGACACGGATAAGCGTAAGCTTTTATCAGCGCTGTGTCATGGAGCTATATTTTTAAGTATCACTTTTGTATCCATTGCAATACCCGTAGCCATAATGCTTCTCAACGATGACCCAGTGGTCAAAGAAAACGCAAAGGAGTCAATCAACTTTCATCTTAACGTTTGGTGTTGGGGATTAATTATTGGAATTTTGACATCTTTAACCTTTGGAATGTTAGTGGGATTAACCTTTATAGCTTTTCCATTACAGTGGGGGTTAACTATTTGGGCCCTCGCTTTTGTCCTTAGCGATGCTGAAAGACCTTTTCGCTATCCATTTATCTTTCGGCTTCTGTAATCTCAAAACCTGCCAAGGATTTAGTAATAGAAACAGGTTTTGAAACGGTAATAGCTAGCCACCAATAGCTACTACCACCATTTTCCTTATTTTTTATGGGTGTAAAACTGTTTGTTGAAAAATAGAACCCCGAAACACTTTGAGGAGAAATCACTACCCCATTGTGGCAACCCCCCTGAGCTTTAAAAACCTAGCTCATCAGGATATTAAGTTCGTAATATCTTAGATAATCACGATACCTAAGCAACTTGAAAGTTTCAAAAATTCCATTAATAGAAAAAATCGGGTTTTGTTAAATTGCCTGTTTTTTTCATCTCAAAACCGACCGAAGACCTCAACCATAGCTGTAATCAGCTTTGTCGAGGGTATGCCAGTTGCCTGCTCCCGGAAAACCCTCCCTCGGCGCTGGCGCAGAAATGGAGGGTGAATTGTTTAAAGCCATTAGCCATTAGCCATTAGCCATTAGCCATTAGCCATTAGCCATTAGCCATTAGCCATTAGCCATTAGCCATACACAAAAACCTGCCAAAAAAAAATTCTGAATCAATTTTTAATATTTTTTGATCTCGTCAGAGAGAGGTCAACATACCTGTAAAATACAAAATTGCCCCACAGTTTTATAGGTCTGTAGGGCAGGTGACAGTTAAGCGCTAGTTTTAGTGTGTCTGATTTTCTCATGGTTAAGCCATGAATTTGTGACGCTTTATTTTTTGTCCATTGAATTTTTTGTCTATAAAATATTATGTTTCCTATTCATCGCCCTCGCCGCCTACGCAGCCATCCCCAATTGCGTCGGATGGTACGTGAAACTGTTTTAAACAAAAGTGATTTTATCTATCCTCTTTTTGCAGTACCAGGGGAAGGCATCGCCAAAGAAGTTAAATCAATGCCGGGAGTCTATCAATTATCGGTAGACAAAATTGTAGAAGAAGCAAAGGAAGTTTATGACTTAGGAATACCCGCAATAATTTTATTTGGTATTCCTGCCGATAAAGATGTTGATGCTACTGGGGCTTGGCATGATTGTGGAATAGTACAAAAAGCTGCCACTGCAGTTAAACAAGCTGTACCTGATTTAATTGTCATCGCTGATACCTGTCTATGTGAATATACTAGTCACGGACATTGTGGTTATCTACAAGTCGGCGATTTAACAGGAAGAGTATTAAATGACCCGACTTTAGAATTACTACAGAAAACAGCCGTATCTCAAGTCCAAGCTGGGGTTGATATTATCGCCCCCTCTGGAATGATGGATGGTTTTGTCCAAGCTATTCGTAGCGGTTTGGATGAAGCCGGCTTCCAAGATACTCCCATAATGTCCTATGCCGCCAAATATGCTTCAGCTTATTATGGTCCATTCCGCGATGCCGCAGAATCTACACCTCAATTTGGAGATAGAAGAACCTATCAAATGGACCCCGGCAACTCCAGGGAAGCAATTAAAGAAATTGAGCTAGATATTGCCGAAGGTGCCGATATGCTGATGGTTAAACCCGCTTTGGCTTATATGGATATTATCTGGCGCGTTAAAGAAGCTAGCAATTTACCCGTTGCAGCTTATAACGTTTCCGGAGAATACTCCATGATTAAAGCCGCAGCCCTCAATGGTTGGGTTGATGAAGAACGTGTTGTCATGGAAACATTGACAAGCTTTAAGCGTGCTGGTGCCGACCTGATATTGACCTACCATGCTAAAGATGCAGCTCGTTGGTTAGATAAAGCCTAATTATTTTGCGACATCAAAAAAATTAAGAAAAACCAGGTTGTTTATCAAAAATCTGGTTTTAAAAATTTCCCTAATTAGCAAAACATAAACTTGTTTCCTAAACGACAATTATCTAATTTATTCACCCAACTCGATTTCGTTTCAGTTTTTTGATTAAAGATTTTGTAAATACTTTTACGCTCTTTTTCTTCACCTTTAAAAGTATTACAAGCCTTACTAGGAATAGATTTACCCTATTATATCCTTCATTTATAAAGGTCTTTTTTAATGTTTTCTTGAAGTTACTTTATAACTCACTTATATACAGCAAGTAGCTGCTTTACACCCCTACATATCCGATTGCAATTTGTTTTTCGCTTCTAAAAATAAAGTTATACTTATCAGTGATATTATCTAAGTGTATAAGATTATACGAAATACGATTTACCTTTTCTCATTGCCAGAAAGATAGAGAATCGCTTATAAATTATATTTAATAAAAAACATCAGTTGAAATTAAAAAACCAACTGTTTTAATAAACAAATAGTACAACTTTAAAGGGGAGTATAAATCTATGGACATGCAAGTCCTGAGAGAACGTGCAGGTCTTAGTCGAGCAGAAGTAGCCTTCAGGCTTGCGATTAGCGAGACTAGTGTTAGAAATTGGGAAGCAGGACGTACAGAACCAACAATGACTCCCAAAAAATATTTGGACGCATTGCGCTTGTTTAAATGTACACCAGAAGAATTGGCTTTAGCAAGCGAAAAGTCAATTAATCAGCGTCATAAACGTAAGCCAGGAAGACCAAAGCGCTTTCCAGATAATGCTCATAGTCCAATCACTGGGATACAAATTCCAGTCATGGCTGTGGATTCCTAATTGGATTTTGGGCTTTGGATTTAGGATTTAAGGTAAAAATTGGTTACGCCAATAGTAGATTTTCTTGACATTTAAATTTGGAGAAAAATGAAAGAAAAACCCTTTTCATCAAAGGGGTTTAAATATAAATAAATTTACTCTGCTCAAAGAAATTTGGGATTACCAAATATATTTGGGATTATGTAACTTGATGGTTAGGTATATCATCCAAAATCCAAAATCCAACTTGACCTCAATATGGATTGGGCGCCTGAGCAAAAATTGTATGGCGCATTGATATATTGAAACAAAAAAAATAACCAATCGGGAGAGGGTGGCTATGGAGTCACCTATTTTGCTGTTGGAATCAATTCACGAAGGAAGAAGGAAGAAGTAAGAAGTAAGAAGTAAGAAGCAAAAAGCAAGAAAGAAAAGTCAAGAAGTAAGAATCTGTGTATAATGCCTTTTCTTCTTGCTTGTTCCTTCTTCCTTTTTGCTTAAAGATGTTTTTAGATGTGGTGGCATAGGATACTTGAGTTATCTAGGTCGTAATGGTAATGGATATAAGGATGGGGAAAAGCTTTCTCAAGTAGGATGTTCTAAGGTAAACCTTGGCGTCGTATATTAACTATCGTGCAAATGAAACATAAGCGGGAAGAAGGCGATCGCCCACGTCCATTACCAATGCACGATAAGATTCTAAAACAATAAGCACATTCACAGTCTAATGGCAGAAACACTATTCTTCAACGCCCTGCGAGAAGCTATCGATGAGGAGATGGCCCGTGACGCTACTGTATTTGTACTAGGTGAAGACGTAGGACATTATGGTGGTTCCTATAAGGTAACTAAAGACTTATACAAAAAATACGGGGAATTAAGAGTCCTAGATACACCCATTGCTGAAAACAGTTTCACAGGAATGGCAGTTGGTGCAGCGATGACAGGTTTAAGACCTATCATCGAGGGTATGAACATGGGCTTCTTACTATTGGCATTTAATCAAATTTCTAATAATGCTGGGATGCTACGCTATACCTCCGGCGGAAACTTTAAAATTCCAATGGTAATTAGAGGTCCCGGTGGTGTCGGTAGACAGTTAGGCGCAGAACACTCCCAACGCTTAGAAGCTTACTTCCAAGCTGTCCCTGGGTTGAAGATTGTGGCTTGTTCAACTCCCTATAATGCTAAAGGGCTATTAAAATCCGCCATTCGCGATAATAATCCTGTTTTATTCTTTGAGCATGTCTTACTGTATAACTTAAAAGAAGATTTGCCAGACCATGAATATTTAGTGCCTTTGGATCAGGCAGAAGTAGTCAGGAAAGGGAAAGACGTAACAATTCTGACTTATTCCCGGATGCGCCACCACGTGATGCAAGCCATGAAAAGCTTAGAAAAGAATGGTTATGACCCAGAGGTAATTGATTTAATTTCACTCAAGCCCCTAGATTTTGATACCATTGGAGCTTCAATACGGAAGACTCATAAAGTAATTATCGTAGAAGAATGTATGAGAACTGGTGGTATTGGAGCAGAATTAACAGCTTCTATTAACGACCGCCTGTTTGACGAACTTGATGCGCCTGTATTACGTCTGTCTTCCCAGGATATCCCAACTCCTTACAATGGTAATTTAGAAAGATTGACTATTGTACAACCAGAGCAAATTGTGGAAGCTGTGGAAAAAATGGTTGCTATGCGAGTGTAAAAAAGTCAAAAATAAGTAGAGAGTTAGAGGTTAAAAGTCAAAGGTTAAAAGAAATATATCCGCTCAATAATTTCAATAATTTAGGACGAATTACCAGATAAAGAAGCTTTTTAAGCTTTTCTTGGCTGATCACTGAGTTATTTACCCGAAATTATTGAGCGTTTAAAGATAAATAATACCTTTTAATACTTTTAACTTTTTACTTTTGCCTTGATACGGCGTTATCATAGCGTTTGTCAATTCCAGGTTATTATATGCAACGAGAGCGTCCAATATTAGTATTAATAATAGTAGTAGTAATTGCTGCCATAGCCGCAATTGCGACAATTCCTGTTCCCCTTGGCTTAGACTTACGGGGAGGCTCCCAACTTACTATAGCCCTACAGAAAACGCCAGAATTACAAAGAGACTTTAACGAACAAGATTTAGAAGCTGTTAAAAAAGTCGTCGAAGGTCGTATTAATGGTCTTGGTGTTTCTGAACCAATTATTCAAACTATAGGTAAAGATAAAATTTTAGTGCAGCTACCGGGTGTCAATGACCCCAAACAAGCAGAAAGGGTACTTGGTGGTGTCGCACAGTTAGAATTTAAAAAACAAAAACAAAATACAGAAACTCCATTGCAAGCTTTGTATGCTTCCAGAGCGCAACTCAAAGCTAAGCAAGCAGAGTTAAGAAATAGTAAAGATGAAGGGGAGATTGCTAAAAATCAAGAAGCGATTCAAAAAAATAACCAGGCGATCGCTGAATTATTTGAAAGCAGCAACCCTCCCTTAAGCGGTAAATTCCTCACAGATGCCGGAGCCAATCCAACCCAAACATCAAAGACTTGGGAAGTCGGAATTCGTTTTGACCAAAAAGGTGGTGAATTATTTGCTGAGTTAAGTAAAAACTTGGCAGGCACGGGAAGGTCTATCGGAATTTTTCTTGATAATGAATTAATCAGCGCTCCTACAGTTGGTTTAGAATATGCCGCTGCGGGTATTGCCGGTGGCGGTGCGAGTATTACTGGTGGCTTTACTGCACAGGGGGCAAATGAATTAGCCGTTCAATTAAGAGGTGGTTCCTTACCAGTACCAGTACAAATTGTAGAAAATCGCACCGTGGGAGCAACCTTAGGTAAAGATAGTATTCAAAGTAGTATCTATGCTGGTCTTGGTGGTCTGTCCTTAGTCCTTATTTTTATGGTTTTCTATTACCGACTACCAGGTGTTATTGCTGATATCTCTTTAATTATTTATGCCATACTTTCCTGGGCAAGTTTTGCTTTATTAGGCATTACCCTTACCCTACCAGGTATCGCAGGATTTATTCTTAGTATTGGTATGGCTGTTGATGCCAATGTACTAATATTTGAACGCACGCGAGAAGAATTACGTGCTGGAAAATCCCTCTATCGCTCCGTAGAGTCAGGATTTTATCGAGCTTTTTCTAGTATTTTAGACAGTAACGTGACCACATGGATTGCTTGTGCGGCTCTTTTTTGGTTAGGCTCTGGTTTAGTAAAAGGTTTTGCCTTGACTTTAGCCTTAGGTGTTGCCGTTAGTATGTTTACCGCTATTACCTGTAGTCGGACATTTATGTTCTTAGCGATTAAAATTAACTCTTTGAAAAAAGTAGAGTATTTTTGTCCTAATCTATTAAAAACTACGGATAAATCTGGGGTTCCACAATGAAATTAAGCATTAATAAATCTCGTGGTTTGTGGTGGGGGATTTCTAGCGCAGTTATTATCGTTGGTCTTATTTCCATGATAATTTCTTGGCAAAACCCTCAAATTCAAGCACCTCTTCGCCCTGGTTTAGATTTTATTGGCGGTACTCGCTTACAACTTGTTCGTGATTGTAATAAGCCAGGAAATTGCGATAAACCCATTGACATTAACATTGTTAGGCAAGTAGCCCAAGAACAGGGATTAGCGGATAGTAGTATTCAACTCCTAGCAGATGAAAAAGGTCAAGAGAATGGTGTATCTATTCGCTCCAAAACCTTGGCTGTTGATGAAAGAACAAAATTAGAGGCAGCCTTAGCAGAGAAAATTGGAGTCTTTGACCCACAAAAAAATCAGAATGATACTGTTGGTCCAACCTTAGGTAAAGAATTATTTACCTCTGGTTTATTAGCTCTAGTTATTTCATTTATTGGTATTACTCTTTACATGGCAGTCCGTTTCCAATGGGATTACGCCCTATTTGCCATTGTTGCTCTATTCCACGACATATTAATTACCACAGGTTTTTTCTCCATAATAGGGCTTTTATTTGGAGTAGAAGTTGATAGCTTGTTTATTGTAGCCCTGCTAACTATTACTGGTTTTTCTGTAAACGATACAGTCGTTATCTACGACAGAATTCGTGAAAATACTCAGAAAAATCCGAATCTTTCCTTTTATGATTCCGTAGATAACGCAGTAAACGAAACTTTAACTCGCTCAATTAATACCACCTTAACTGTGTTATTAACCTTAGGTGCTATTTTCTTGTTTGGTGGCTCAACTCTACATAACTTTGCCCTAGCCTTAATTGTCGGCTTTGCTATGGGCGCCTACTCCAGTATATTTATCGCCAGTACACTATTGGCTTGGTGGCGTTCTCGTGGTATCAATGTTTCTAGGACAACAACAGAGACAACAGTATAGACGGAGAATATAGCATAAACAATACTCAATCTATTTTTCAGCATTTTATTGTTTGTTTTCTTGTCCTATTTTATGGCGATTTGCTTCCTTTAACGCTTTTATTTATATCGCTTAAATACCTTTGTCTTTATTTGGGCTTATACTTTACACGGTCATAAACTGTCATTCTGACAGTCGGGAAGAATCTCAGTCTGCCAGGTGTACTAAGATATTTCAAAAACTCTAATTATGACCGCGCAAAGTATATATCAAATCCGGGTAAAGACTCATTAAAAAAATCTTGGTGGGGGTGGTAGAGGGGCGAGGGAAGCGAAGGGTCTGGGTGGAAAAGATATAGGGAAAATCCCTAGGCTTA
>Ga0209594_1000755_pt1 | contig 17762 bp, 13 predicted proteins | sample AshMeaCrysSpring_FD_184126 | JGI IMG/M metagenome (GOLD analysis project Ga0209594, IMG submission 184126) | Groundwater microbial communities from Big Spring, Nevada to study Microbial Dark Matter (Phase II) - Ash Meadows Crystal Spring... | ecosystem: Environmental > Aquatic > Deep subsurface...
GCATTTGAATTTTCTGATAAGTGTTGCTTTAAAAATTCCCAATCCTTTTCAGTTTTTATATATGTAGTTTGCCCTATGGTTTCACGCTTTCCAAAAACAGCTAAGACTCTAACTTTATTTCTAGTATTGACTATAAGTTTTTGTTTTACGGGCAAATATAAAACTGTTTCTGATTTTTTATATCTTTCACGAATAAAATCCCAAGCTTGCCAGGGTAAGCGCTGTAGGTTAATATTTTCTGTTTGAATAATAAAGCGAATTTCTTCATCCCTATTGGTGAGTGTATATAATAACTCCTCTCTAATGCGAGACATTTCTGGAGAGTCAAGCCATTGATTAAAGTTAAGTTTTAACTGCTGACTAGCTTGCCTAATATTATGTACAGAAGCATCTGGACATACATCGCCACTAATTCTAACTTTCCTCCAGGGAGCAACACGGGCTAGATAACTATCTGACCAATTGTTGTAGAAATTAATTAAATTAGGATTCGGGGGTAATTTACCTTGACTCTCTCCAATCCAGTGGCGATCGCCTTCTGTATGAATTCCCAATCTCAGGCTTAAGCCATCATCTAAACTTCCATCTAATAAATTGAAAATAACAACTTTGCCCATAACCACCCCTGGTAATCAAATTAGAAACTTACCTATAGCAATAACGCCATCTATTTCAATTTTGACTGTAAATTCTTCTTGAGGTTTCCCTTCCTTGACATTTAGTTGCATCCACTCTCTTTTTCTATGTTTGGCTTCCTCTTGCGCTAATATTCCTGACTCATTAGAGGCAACAAATTTTAAATTTAGTGGTAGATAGGCTTGATTTAAAGGATGAATTTGCAAACAGATATCTCTTTTGTCAGAAGATTTTGATATTACCGCCACAACTAAAGCAAAAGAATAAACAATATCTTCCCTTTGTAAATTAATTTCTGTTGCTCGAATTACAGATGAAGAATTATCTCCCCTTCTTGCAGTTAACATTAACTGAGTTTTATTGATTCCTAAAATTTCTTCAACGGGTTTCCAGGCTTTATCAATATGGTTATCAATATTATCAATAATTCCCTCTAGCCATTGACTAAGGTTTACTGACATTTGATAAAGTCTGTCCTGTGACAATGATTTTTCTTCTAAATCTCCCAGATATTCGGTCATTTCTTCTAAGGATTTTAATTCTGATATTTTTATTTCTTCTCCTGTATCTTCAGAATTATCAAGAGGACAAAAACCTAATAAATTTACTTTATCTAATTTTTCTTCAAACTGGACGGCAATATAACCAATCCGATCTGACATTAACTCTGGTGGTAAATTATCTGGTGGTAAATGAATAGTTGTTTCTCCCGGCAAAACAGGGCGACATTCTAATTTACCAATGCCTGGTAAAACTAAATCAGCCACATCAGAAATAGCTCGAATTCTTGGATTCCAACAATCTCCCTGGGTAATATCAGTCTCAAAATCCATCCACTTAAGATAGCTATCAACTGCATAAACAGCTAAGGTATTCAGATAAACTTGTTTTCCTTTCTCCACCGTTGCTTGTTCTCCAGCGAATTTTTTAGCATCGGAATAAGCCTGATTATTTAGCTTAACGGGAATTGAGAAAAAAGTATCAATGCTACTCATAATTAATTATCCTGTCTATATCCAAATTGTTTAGCAATACTTCGTAACAAAGGTAAACATGTCCTTTTCCAGTGAGAATTTAGAGTTTGGTTATTTACATTTAAATCCCTCGCAATGTGAGTTAACTTATCTGGAGGATTTTTGAATAGCAATCTTTTTGCTAACTCTTGGCAATGAGCTTGACTACAGTTTTTAGGATGGCAATTTCTTAAAATACCTTCTGAATCTTCCTCAATATAATTCCATAATTGTCTGCCTATGGGTACATTGACTTTTTCTTGCTCTTCTCTAACTAATTTGTCAATTTCACTTAGAGTTTCAATTAGAGGTTTACCTTGAACTCCTGGATTATCTAAATCTAGAAATAAAGGTTGATTACCTTGTCGGCGATAGATATCAGTTATTTTATTTTTGAGAATGCGGTTAAACCATTTAATAAACTTTGGTCGAAAAATATATGGACTATCATTATCAATATCTAGTTGGCGACTATAAATCAGTTTCCGAAAATGATATCCACTGATATTGCCATTATAAATAGAGATACTTGTCAATGCTAAATTTAAAGGCTCCTGGTAATCAATGCATGAATCATAGTGTTTGTAAATCCCTTTTAAGTTAGGTATTAGCTTAAGCAAATTATTCATAAAGTTTATTTGTTCTCGGCTACCATCGGCACTTTTAATTACTCCTACAAGAAGTTGATAAAATTGCACATCCTGATTTTCTGTAGACATTTTGACTAGAGAAGAAGTGGATTTCTCTAGTATCACCCACGACACGCATACTGATTCAGTATCCATATTTTTTTTACATTCCTTGCTTATAAATTATTTAACTCATTGCCAAAAGGCGATTTGCAGGACAACATAAAGAATGAGTTAATACTAGATAAACAAGGTTTCTTGATGGCATGTAAGAGTTTTCTTGCTGACTTCTTTAATTTAAGAAGTTGGGATTTTAAGAAATTGCCATCAAAAAACCCAATTTACAAAACTAATAATTAGCGATGACCTGCTAAGATTCTTCGTTTAGGAGTACCAAGGGACTTTGGCACAGATACTTTAATAGTCGCAGCGAAGCAATTTTGATATTCGAGGTAAAAATCTGCTACATTAATACTGAGGGCTAGAATAACAGCAGTAATTGCTGCTTTATAAGATTTGTGGAGTGGCAATGGTTTTAAGCTAGATTTGCTGGTCATAAATAACTCCCCTGGATGCCTTCATAAAGATGACGGGGAGATTAAAGCTTTTATGCAAATTAATATTATGTATGATTATGTATGGCGATCGCCGAAAATCTGCTGACTAATCAGGCATTACTTAACGCCGCACAACTGAGTCGTTGTCTATGACCAACTATATTCCTATAAGTCCTATGGAAAACCAGAAGATTACAACACTAAAAAATATCTTCACTTCCAGACTCGATACCTTAAGCCATATTTTAGATATAGCGGAGAGTCATTTTGCAGAGGATGTGGAGTCCCTATTGCAGCTTCGCATCGCGACCGATATGTTTCCCTTTGGTACACAAATTGCATTCACTTGTAATCAACCTCGCAACTTCGCATTGTGGTGCTTAGGACAGTCAGATAATAACTTGAATCCCGATGTCGCATCTTTAGCTGAGGCTCGTAGTCATATTTCATCTACCAAGGAGCTTCTGGTAAGTATCCAGGTTGATGATAGTAAGTTGTCAGAGGTCAAACGAATGGATTTTGGGCAAGGGGTATATATAGAATTATTAGGACTCTCTTATGTGGATGATTTTCTGATGCCAAACTTTTATTTCCATATGGCGACCGCCTATGACATTCTGCGTATGGCAGGAGCGCCAATAGGTAAACGGGATTTTATGATGCATTTAGTGCCTTTTCTGAAACATCAGGGCAAATGATAAAGGTAGATGCAGCGAGTTAAACCTGGAAAAATATTAGCTATGGCTATTTCCTTGTATTTCCCTTAACAAAGCCTCCAATTCAGCAACACGAGATTCCGCAGCAATTCTGGCGGCAGCTTCCTCCTGATGAGTTAACAACTTACTACCAGTATTTGGCTCATAAAAAGCTAATTTTCCTGATTCAACTCTGACTTCTAATCCTAAAACTGGACTAAAAATCGAAAAATCACCATTACTCAATCTGTTAACAGCTATTTGTTGATAACTTTTTCCCACCAATTGCAAAGCTTTTAGTGGTGATTCCATCAACTCTCCAATGGGATCATAGATAAAATATTCTTTGACTCCTAAAGCTGCATAAGTTTCTGGCTTCTTTTCCAAGTCATTATTTTTAGTGCTTTTGGATAAAATCTCTAAGACAAAATCAGGTGAGTTACCTTCTTCCCAAATTAGATAGGATGAGCGCTGTCTTTTGTCCATACCAAAGACCACAAATACATCTGGCGCTATAGATACATTATCATTACCTTCTTCGTAATAAATGAGCAAATTTCCTGAAACATAGACATCATCTCGATTTTGGAAATAAATTTCCAACACCTTGACAGCGTAAATCAAACTATCGCGCTGATAATCACTTTCAGCCATAGGTTTTCCATCTTCACTGGGGTATTCGATGTAGGTATTAAGGCGACCAGTTATGGATGTCATTAGTCTTTACCTCATCAACGACAATGATGTCTAATTTAACTAATTCTTTTACTGCTTTAAAGTACTTTAGTATTATTTTAAACCCAAAAACTTGATTTTGTAATTTACTGCCATTATTTAGCTGTATTGCCGCCATCTCAAGCAACACCTCCTCATTAGCTTTTCAAAGGAATCAGGGATAGCCGCAACTGCCACAATGAAAGGTTCGTAGTTGGGCTGTCTTCCCTCCAAAAATATGGGCGCTCTTGCACCCAACTACAAACAAAAACAATGTGACAATAATGACGCGCTCCGAAGACCGCTCCGCTATCGTAAGTCCTGGGAATTATAAAATTTTAAAATATACAGGAATAGCCGCAAATGCTTGAATGTATTGGTCGAGGTTGGATAAGTGCTTATATTCCCGTTGATTTACAACGACAAGGATGTTTGATTAAAGGATAAGTTTTGTTGAAAGATTAGGGATTTATAACGTCGCGCACCATGATTTTATTGCGATCGCTCTTTTCATAAACATCTTCTAATAAACATCTCTGAAATCGGAGAATGACAGTTAAATACAATAAGCAGAATTTGATATGATTTGTAGCCAAAAATTATAGCGCTTCCCATTAAAATAAAATACAACCCCCACTTACAGTCTTCATAAGGGGGTTAAAACGTACTTCATAATGATTAGAAAACGCTACAATCAATTAGTAATTAATTAGAAGTGATAACTATTAATCAGTCACGTCAACTAGTTGAATATCAAAAATTAAATCTTCCCCAGCTAAAGGGTGATTTGCATCTAAAGTGACAGTGGCATCAGAAACATCAGTAACTACAACAGGTATCATTTCCCCTGTAGGTTGTTGAATTTGTAACTGCTGTCCTATTTCTGGTTGTAGGTCTTCAGGAAATTGATTGCGGTCAACTTCTACAATCATATCTGGTCTATGGGAACCATAAGCTTGCTCTACTGGTATTTCTGCTGTTTTGGAGTCTCCTGTATTCATTCCCAGGACAGCTTCTTCAAATCCAGGAATAATTTCCCCAGCGCCGATTGTAAATTGTAAAGGGTCGTTTCCTTCAGATGAATCAAATACCGTACCATCTGCCAATTTACCCGTGTAGTGAACTGTTACGGTATTGCCATGCTTCGCTTGTGCCATCTTTTTCTCCTAAATTCTTGACTTTTAGCTTTGAATATTAAAGTCAACTGCATTTTAACAAAGGAAAACGGCAAGGGCTATTTCCCAACATTCGCGTTCTAATATACCTTTTATTGTCAAAGTCTTACCAATTTTATCTGTTTTTTTATCTTTCATTTTCATTTCTTATTTTTCCTGATTAATTGCCCCCCTGACCAAGATAACTGTACTATCAACTTTACTAGCAATATTTTCTGGAATGTTCCCTGTAATGGCTTGTTGCAACATCCCTTCACGACTGGCACCTAAAATTACGACATCATAATTTTCGGCTTTAACTAGATTTATAACTCCCTCAGAAACAGTACTAGCTTTTATTGGTGCCGCTATAACTGTGGTAGATAATTTACGACTTCTGATCAGCTGGCGTATTGCTTCTTCCAGGACTGTCATATCTGGTTCTATTTCCGAGGGCTGAAAAACTCTTGTGAGGCGAATTTTTGGGTTATCACCTAAAGTTACTAAGGCTGGAAGTAGTTTAATAGCTACCCAAGCATTGGGACCACCCGCCATTGGTATTAACCATTTGTTGAATTGGGTTGTAGAAGAAGAAGGTAACAAAGAGGAGGATGGATTTTGTCCTAATTTAACTAACATGACATCGCAGGGCGCGTTACGAATTAAGGTGTCTACCACATCTCCAAAAATACGACCTGGGGTGGAAGTATTTCCCTTCCACCCCATTAGCAATAGGTTGATATGTCTTTCTTTAATTGTTTCTAATATTGTTTCGGCTATGTCATGGGAGACACGAATTTGTGTATGGACTGGAATTCGATATTTTTTGCCGATAGCCTCAGCCTGCCTTAATAACCTACGGCTTTTTGTTGTCCTCACAGTTGTTTCCGAAGGAGAACTTTGCCGTGAAACTAACATTATTTGTATGCACTCTATTTCATAATGGCGATCGCGGGCAATTGTCGCAGCAATTTTTAATAATGTCCCAATGGTATCTGGGTTAGCCACTGGTACTAATAACCTTCCTCTACCAACACTGGGGCAGCGAGTTTGGTAAACTACATAGGATGGCTCTGGTTTTGGTCCAATTTGCCCTTTTATTATGCCATTAAGGCAATTGGCTTCAGCTTTGATAATATCAGCACGGGTAATAATACCAATTAAACGTCGTCCGTCTATAACTGGTAATCGACTGATATTATAGCGGTCTAACAGATACAGCACATTACTTAAATTGTGGGATGCTTCCACAACTACGGGCTGGGATGTCATTATTTCAGTTAAAGCCGCATAGGCAGATAAATTTAAATCACGGATTTTTAATAAATCATTTTGAGTCACAATTCCAACCAATTTTCCCTCTTCCAGTACTGGAAAACCCCTATGAGTTGAGCGAGAAAAAATATCTACCGCTTCTCCTACAGTAATGCTTATATCCAAAGTTTCCACTTGAGGCTGCATGACTTCTGCTGCAGTTAATTTAGTTAAAATACTGTCTATGGGATTATCTTTTTGGATAGTAATACCGTTTAATTTTAAAAGTTTATCGTAGAGCGAACCGGGCATTACTTTATCTGATACTAGATAGGAAGTTACGCAAACAACCATTAGGGGAAGTACCAAATTAAAATTTGTCGTCATTTCAAAGACTATGACTATAGCTGTAATTGGCACTTTGGAAACAGCGCTAAAAAATGCCCCCATTCCAGCTAAAGCATAAGTACTAGCAGAATTAGTACCCAGGACATATTGTTGCAAAACGCCAACCATATGACCCAAGCAGCAACCTAAAATCAGGCTGGGAGCAAATAAACCTCCTGGGGCACCGGAACCAAATGCAAGAATTGTCAGGAAAAACTGGGCTACAAAAGCAAGGGCTGCAATAGAGGCGCTAGCTTTTTCTGTAACAACATATTCTCGTAAACCACTATTATCTCGAAATGCTTCTGGTAAAAAAGCCACAACTAAACCAGAAATTAAACCAGCTAAAGCAACCCGAAGAGGTAAGCTAACATGTAAACGGCTATATAATTTGTTGCTAATCAATAACCCCCCATTAAACCAGGCACCTAATAACCCAGCTAACAAACCTAAAAGAAGGAAGAAAGGAATTTGGGGAAAGGTAAAGCTCGCGCTATAGGTCATTAACTTAGAATTTAAATCTAAGCTACCTCCACCTAGTAAACGAGAAATTACACCACCAATAAAAGAAGCAATAATAGCGGTGCCTAAAGTTATCCCAGATAAATCCTGAAGCAATTCTTCCACAATAAATATGACACCAGCAATGGGGGCATTAAAGGTCGCCGCTAATCCGGCCCCAGCACCAGCTGCTATCATTTGCCTTCGGTGTTCGGGAGAGGTTGGAACAAAACGGCTCATTCCTCCTGCCAATGCTGCACCCAGGTGAACAGTTGGTGCTTGACGCCCCATTGTGATACCCGAACCGATGACAAAAGCAGCACTTACTAATTTAACTGCTGCTACTCGCCAAGATAATTTTATTGGGATATTTGCCAGAGAAGCTTTAACTTGGGGAACACCACCACCAGCAGCTTCTGGAGCTAATCTTTGCACTAAAAATCCGGCAATATACCCAAAGACTAAACCAATAATTGGCAGTACAATCCAAGCTGGTAGCTGATGGGATGTATGTACTCGCCATGTACCTAACCATCCAGAACTCACTTTTAGTAACAAGGCTGATATCGCTGCAACAAAACCAATAGCAGAGGCTTCTGCTATTGCTAAACCTTTCCTTGGCTGCCACCAGGTGCGAAGGCGCTCTTGTACAAAGGCTAGCGACATAAATAACATGAATGAAAAATGAATTAAGGATTAAGAATCTAATCATCAAAAAATAGCTATACAAACTATGTATAAAAAGTTTGCATAACCAGACTTAGTTGATTCTAACCGGACAGACATCCCTTGCAGGGATAAAAGGTAAAAGTTGACAGGATACCCAAAATCAGAATTGGCAAAATTGATAATTAGGATAGATTTTATCTGCTATTTGAAATGCTTCCAAAATTTCACAGGACTTACGCAAAAATTGTCAGAAAGCTTGATTTGTGTAACCGCCAAGAAGCCAAGAACGCCAAGTTTTCGTAGAGCTTGCGTAAGTCCTATTTCAAATTTTATTTCCAAGCTCACTTGATATTGATGAATATTGGCTAATATTAACCAATATTGGTGAATGAAACTGAACAGGACTTACGATAGCGGAGCGATAGCGCAGCGCGTCATTATTGTCACATTGTTTTTGTTTGTAGTTGTTGCTCAGCGCCCATATTTTTGGAGGGCTAAAGCCCAACTACGAACCTTTCCGCAGTGCCAGTTGCGGCTATCCCTGCTGAATTTTGCTTTCCGGTAGTTGATAATCCATCAACAATTAAAGATGGAGTATAACAAGAACCATTCCAATCAGCATCATTACCTAGTTGAACTAATTGTTTCAGCACTGTATAAACATTACCAGCGACCATCGTATCTTTGATTCTAGCAACAACTTCACCATTAATAACAAGGAAGCCTAAATCAACATTGATAGAAAAGTCACCAGAAATACCACTAGCACCACCTAGCATCTGGTCTATAATTAAGCCATTATCAAGTTGTTTAATTAATTCAGGTAGAGAACAAGAGCCTGGTTGAATAAGAAAATTAAATAAACCAGGAGTTGGATAACTCCCTAAACCGGGACGAAAGCCATTACCAGTAGAAGAAATTCCTAACTCACGTCCGATAGTGCGATCGCAATAAAAATTTTGTAGTATTCCATTTTCAATAAATACTAAAGGGTTGGTGGGGGTGCCTTCATCATCAAAGGGGCAACTATAGGGACCTGCTTTTGGGTCTTGGTAGAGGGTCAAGTTTGGAGAAATAACTAATTTACCAATCTTGTCAACCCAAGGGGAGGCTTTTTCTCGTACATGTTTACTATTTAAAGCCGCTTGGACAGTACCCCAAAGCATATCAGCGGCTTTTGAAGTAAATAAAATAGGCAAGCGTCCGCTGGGAGAAATAACATTTTCCTTGGACCAGGCTAAGCGTTGTAAAATTTGATGTGCAACTTTTTCTGGATGTAATTCACCTCTTTGAGTTTGACCATCAGCAACGCTTAAAAAATCATCCCCCCTAACCCACTCCGCTTCTATGTAGCAACTTAGAGTTGTATCGGTGTAGTGACAATCTAAACCTTGAGTATTAATCAGCCTAGTTGTTTCTACATCACATTCCCACTCAGCAGTGCAAAGAACATCAGGATAAACATCACGGATTAAGGAAATAGCTTCCTTTCCCCAACTAACTAATGCATCAACGGTGGCATCTTTACCTAAATTTGGGTAAGTCGGTTTAAAATTATTACCCAATTCCACGGGTTGTGGTTGGTTGAGTTGACTTAAAGCCAAGGCTTTTTCTACCATTGCTTCAGCATCAACTGCCCCATAAGCCACAGTTAATCCTGGACGCCCTTCATACCACAGACGCAGTGCAATTCCTTCAGCTTGACTAGTTTCTAGCTGTTTTAACCGATTGGCTTCAAAAAAAACGGGTCGAGATAGCGATCGCGATTGATAGATTTCAGCAGCACTAGCCCCTTTTTTCAGGGAAATTTCAAGCAACTGTTCGGTTAAGGAATCTGACATAGGGAAGGATGAGCAATGAGCGATAATTAATCAATGGGTGGTGGGGAATAAAATTTTCAAAAATATTCAAACAAAATATCCAAAAGATTACTCCTTCTCCCCACTCCATAATTTAGGGTAAATTGACTTCACATAACAGCCAAAATCCAGCAAAAGATTCTGACTCTGGGTCTGACTGGACACCAATAAAATGAACCCCATTAGCTTTTTGCTTAGCTTCTTCAAAAGCTTTTGCCTGAATGGCCATCTGAGGATTTCTAAAACTCTCTAAAATCCAACTTTCACTACCACCAGTTTCTAATACTAGCCTTTGCTCCTGTTTTGTATCGTATCTTAAATAAGCTAAATCTAAGCCTGACATCCAAGCTGCAATAGGTAATGCTCTTGGTGAAAAAATTAATACTCCTGGAATTGGAGTCTGGGGCGAAATATCTAGCATTAACAGCGGAAAACCTTCACCAAAGCTAATATCCCACTCTGGCATATCCGTAAAATCACTAGCTTGTAAAGAAACAAAACTCCATTTTTGTCCCTCTAAAGCATCCGGTAAACGTTGTGGTAAAGGGCTATCCAACCTGACGGAGGGATTGCTACCTCCTTGATATCCAGGTTCATTAGGATAAACAGCCTCTATCCTTTCATTTAACCATTTGTTGAGGATAAGAGTTCGCCGACTAGGTTGAGCAGGAATTCCCAAATCCTGACAAGCCTTAGTAATCATATTATTCATTTGTCGGCGAAAAAAACGAATTCTAATTGGCGCTTGTCCAGCTCTATTTACAGCCTCTTCCACAGCAGCCCTTAACCAACCAGAATTTACCTGGCTGCTGGGACAATACTGAGTATAGCGAAATAAAGAATCTGTATCAGCACCAACATCAGTAGGAGTTTCGCAAATCAAAACTTCCCAAACTTTTTTTTGATTTTCATCCAAAATCGGACGAGAGTAAAAATCTAATTCCCAAATACTGCCCATGTTTTGCCGTCAAGGAATGGCTACTTTATATTTTTGTAATATTTTCATCATAAAGGATAGGGGTTAGTTGACTTCTCCCCTGACTCGAAGTACAGGAAATTCTAAATAGATGTTGCGTTGGCCGATAAAATCCTGTCACAGATAGAAATTAAAAGACAAAAAAATAAGGTGCTTTACAGGAACAATAACCTGCAAGCACCCTACACCAAATTCATGGATTAATATGTCTTAATAATCTTGAGGATAAGAATGATCAATCTTAAATTAAAAGTTAAGCAAACCACTCAAGAATAGCTTCCTCTTTAGTATTAGTATTACGAGAAGGAGTTTCACGCTCAAACTTCATATGGATTGAACGCATTTGCTCGCCATCAGCAGCGACTGCCATAATTGGATAATCAACTAAACCATCTTGGAAAGACATTTGATGACGGAATGTTCCATCTGGATTTAATTTAATTGGGCGCCCGCCAATTGTTACATTAGCATCTGGTTCAGTTGCACCATAAACAATCAACTCAGCGTCAGCAATTAACCAAAACTGGCGGGGACGCACTGGCACAGCAGAGGCGGAGAACATTCCCACACCAGACATAGTTAACATTCCCATACCAGAAGCAGTTATACCAGACATGGTAGGAACTGCCCACATACCAACACCAGATGGGAAGACATAGGAACTGATAGCTTGTTCTGGAGCCATAGAACCGGGCACATGCTGCATTGAACCAAACAGCGAACCAGCAATCCGCATAGCTTCTGCAGATTCTGCCATTCCAAAAATTTGGTCGTAAATAGGATTGCCTTCCTGTGTAGCAATCTTCTTAGATGGGGGCACCAATTCGTAGAAGTTTTTGCCGCGTAAATCTTCGTCAAAGTTGACGGTGATAAACACATCTTCAATCCAGTCAGATGGGTAAACAGGAGGAACTTTCACAGAAGCAGAACGTGCTAAACGCAACCACTGTCCATCCCAAGTACGGTAGCCAATCTCAATTACATAGTCTCTATCACTGACAGGTATTGGTAAATACCATTCCCTTGCCAACTCGTCACAAGGATATTCCTGCATACTATGGGAGCTTTGGAAGTCGATATTGATGTCAGTAACATCAAAAATTCGCAGAGCTAATTGTTGTCCCCCTTGACGGCGTAATTCTTCTTTATGCTCTTTAGGGATATCCCAATAAGTGTAAGCCCATTGAGGGTCGCGGGGCATAAGGACAATGCGACTGTCACCATAACCATCTGGTAAATCAGGTAATCCCTCATCTACATCCGCAAGACTAACACTCATACGGTCTTCTTGCCCTAGCTCGAATTTTGCTGCTTCCACGACTTCCTGTGCCTCCAATGAACGAGATTGACTAAGGGAAATTTTTGCGCGCTCCACTTCTTGAATTGCCGCCAGCAGTTGGGACTTACGCATTCGGCTGTAGCGAGAAATGCCATATATACTAGCAACTTTACGTAATTGCCTTAATGTCATTTCTTCCAGCGGTGGGCGTTCTTTTGCCATAAAGAATTGCCTCCAGTTGTTATGAAGGTAAATGTTTTGCTAGTGTTTAGCTAGTGCTTTGACACTGGTGGATAATAATCCCATCTACCCCAAATGTGTTTTTTAATCCTGACTCCTGGCGTTTCGGAGTACTTGATTTTTTTATCTTTATATTGTTTTTCACCCCATTTTTTCTAAGTAATGCTCGTTAGCACTTTTAGAAATTAAATGGGGTGGTTTGTTAATGAATATTAACTACTGAATCCAGTCAGGGATCAAGGGGGTAGACAAGAGAATTTTAAGCCTTTAACGAATTTATGCACTATTTGGGGAGCAAAATGTCAGGGACTCATAACATTAACGATTGACAGGGGATATTATTGTCAGCGCTCCCCAGACTTTTGTTATGAAACCATGATAAAAATCCGGGGAGCGCAAAAATCCTCAGAAAGCTTGATTTATTTAACCGCTCCTGAGCCAAGAACGCCAAGATTTAGTAGAGAGCTTGCGTAAGTCCTATTAACGTCAGTTGCTAGTTAGCTCTCGTAAAAGTATCAGATTAAGATACAAAAACGTGGTTTTAGAGCGTTACTAGATACTTAATTTTAGAGCTAAGCACTTAAAAATCGATATTTTTGGATAACTAGCAACTTACGTTATTAGATTAAAGACTTACGCAAAACAACGAATTTCTGTCATTACTTGCGCTCTTAGAGAGTATAACGAAGGAACTGAAGAGAAGAATCTTCAGATATGCTTGAGTTACCTAATTTTTACTGAAAATGACTATTTATGCTTTGCGTAAGTCCTAAGATTATTTGGATTTATATCTATATCTATGAATCTATGAGGAATAGCCGGAAAAATCCTGTCATGTATTTTATGTATTTTTCCATTCCCATTAAAACCATTTGTTAATTTTTATTTTGTGACATATTAAATCTAATTCAGGCTAATTCATGCTAACTGTATTAACTACAGACATGCTTTGTATTAGCCAAATTCCATTTTTTTGTACTAGGTCATAGCGAACGCGCAGTCTATCTTTATAGGATTTTTGAGTGTTAATTAAGCCATTTTCGTAAAAATCAGCTAATTCATTAACGGTAGCTTCTATTTGGACGCGATTTGGCTCAGATTCGCTTTTCTCAATTTCTTCGACCTTAACTTCATGGCTAAATTTACGGTAGCGATTTTGACTTTTATCTTGTTCCGCCATTAAACGCCATTGTGTTAAAGCTGAACCAGTTAAGACTTTATCTAAAGCTTCCATTTCATGTCTAGGTCCCAGGGAGGCTGCTTTTGTTGCCAGCCAAGTGTCGATAACTTGTTTAGCATTAAGGGTATTTATTGCCTCAGATGCTTGGGTATTAGTATTTCCTTGGGTATTAGTATTATTTGCAGTATTTGAGTCAGGTATTTTGATAACAGGCTCATTTAGTTGAATTGTTAACTGTTCTCCAACTAAGGCCTGTGAGGGAGAAAATAATCCCCTAATTAAACCAAAAGCACTGGAAAGTAATAGCCATAGTAGGAATAAACTAGCAGAACCACCAAGAAATAGCCATAACAGACGAATGCTTCTGTTTTTGTTACTTTTATTTGCAGTTACAGTGTTTGGATTCCCATCTAAATTTCCCTTTCCATTTACCTTGCCATTGGTTCGTTTTCGCTTTCTCAGCCTTTGAGTTCCTGTGCCTGAAGCAGTGGCTCCATTCTGCTTGACTCCATTGTGATGTCCGTTTTGATTAAGCTTGCTATTTTTGTTAGCGATCGCTCTCGAGGTGCCATTTTGATTCCCATGACCATTCCCATTATTAAGGGGCGCAACCGTAGAATTTACAGAAGAATCTTTGCAGTGCTGATGTACGCCTTGAATGTGAGTATTTACAGATTGAGAAGCTTTGCCGTTATTACCATTACTTCTATTCCCTTTTGGAGTAGCCTGAGAAGAAGAGAATGAATGGCGATTAACTAAATTCCAATCATTTGTTAAATCATTGGTTGGTTGGGCATCAGTTGGTAAAGCTTCTAAATAAGATTGAACTTCATAATCGGCAAAATATTCTTTTAAAGAAGCTTGCTGTCCTTTTAAATCCCGAAAATGAGGATAAACTTCGTTTTCTAACCATTTTTCTCCATATAAACAGAGACCGGGTAATAGGTCTGGAGAATCTTGAGAATTTTCTCTGATAAAAGCTAATGCTTCATATTCATGACTTAGTTCTAATGCACTATTAGCTTCTTCAGTTTGTCCTAAAAGTAGGGCACAAAGAGATTGTTCTAAATGCACATCTTGACGTCTGGCTAATTTTGTCAGCATTTGCTTGGCTTGATGAATCAAGGCTGGTTGACGCTGACTAAAACCCCGTGCGATCAAAGCATAGACGGCTAAGTAAATGGCAACTGCGGAGGGACGCTTGCTTTCAGCTTCAAATAATCGATGCTGTTCTGAAACTGTTAAGTAGTGACGTAATTGCTGAATAAATCGGAGAAAATCATCAATTCCTAACCCGGATTGGTCATCGGCCGCGCCATCAATTCCTTTTCGTTGTTCTAGTACTTCTTCTAGTAATTCCAATCCCTGCCTGCGTTCTACAGTCTTTTCTTCTGGTAAGGCCAGTAGTTCTAAAATTCTATATGGTCTTAGTTTTTGTAAATCGCTTTGAATTTCCCCTTGTACATTAGGGAATAAACCCTCGCGGGATAACAATTCTTTTCCGGTTTCTAAAGATACTGCCGCGTTTTCATAATGTCCTTGCTGCCATTCTTCTCTACCTAACTCTAAACAGGCAAGGGCCACTGTTAATATTATGTCAGGACGATTAGTATATGCCTTGATCAGGTCTTTGCTAGACCCAAAGGGCATATCGCTTTGTTCTTGTTTTTGGTCTAATCCTGGAGCAGGATTTTTATTTGTTAAGTAAGGGCGACCGAGATTAAGAATCTGCTCGTATTCTCCTAACTCTTGCAGGATTAATAAAGCTCCAACAAGCTCATCTTCCGTAATTTCAATGCTATGAGTTAACTCATCGCTATCTTTAATTTTATTTTCAACTGCAACAGCACTTTGAGTCGCTTTATCTGATTGATAGGGATTAATCAGATACTCTTGGTCGTAGGTGCTTCTTTCCTTTGGATTAGATAAAACCACGTAAGCTTCTTCTATTAACTGTTTGCGAGAGGTAATCGCCGCACGAGAATACTCGCGTCGCGGCAGTTGGACAATACGGTCACTGTACGCTTGCCGTAATTGTTCTTCGCTTGCCGACACAGGCAAACCTAAAATTCGGTAGTAATCTAGCGGAATTCGCACAGTCGATTTCCTCTGCAGCGTCTGCATCTTTTACTCAGTTACAACATGGGAACTCTTACCAAATCGTGTCATAATCATAAACTGAACACCCTACACTACAAGTGTGAAGTGCAACTATTTTCTCAATGCCTCTCTCCAGATAGATTTATATTATTATCTACTCACACTTTTGCAAAGCATAAGTATTTAAAAGCATAAGCATTTAGTTATTTTTTTATGATCCTATTTAAATACTGTTGTCTGTAACCAGCCAGCAATATTTATTAGATGTATGGGAGATGCATGAAAGAGACATCAAGCAAAAAAGCATTTACACCCTCATCAGTTGCTTTAAACGACAAAAATTAAAGGATTTAAAAAAGATTTTAACCTTTACTTTTACCTTTTACATTTATTAGACACTATTAAGTTTGTGTAGTATAACGCAATGGGCATTTTATCATAACGAGTTCTTTTATACAATTGAGTATTTGAAGTCAAATTATTCTACTATTTGTATTCACAGCTCGTTATTTTCCCCCAAGACTTGACCTATCAATATAGATGAATAGATAAAGCACTTACCATTTTGTACTCCTTTAAACGCTATATGATTGTAAGAGCTGAGAACTTGTACGAGAAAAAGTTATCTTCAATGATAACTTTAAGTGTTACTACGGGATATTAATAAAGATAATGGTTCAAGAACGCACGTTACCCACTTTTGATGCTGCTACCGCAAAGATAACCAAAGAAGAAGGGTTATTATTGTACGAGGATATGGTTTTAGGGCGCACTTTTGAAGACAAGTGTGCTGAAATGTATTACCGAGGAAAAATGTTTGGTTTTGTTCACCTCTACAACGGTCAAGAAGCCGTTTCTAGTGGTGTTATCAAAGCTATGCGCCCTGGTGAAGATTTTGTTTCTAGTACCTATCGCGACCACGTTCATGCCTTAAGTGCAGGTGTACCTGCCAATGAGGTCATGGCAGAATTGTTTGGGAAAGAAACTGGTTGCAGTAAAGGTCGTGGCGGCTCAATGCATATGTTTTCTAAAGAACATGGCGTTCTCGGTGGATATGCGTTTATCGCTGAAGGAATTCCTGTCGCTGCAGGGGCTGCATTTCAATCTAAGTATCGTCGTGAAGTCATGGGTGATACTAGTGCTGACCAAGTGACAGCTTGTTTTTTTGGTGACGGTGCAACAAATAACGGTCAATTTTTTGAGACTTTAAATATGGCAGCACTTTGGAAGTTGCCTATTATTTTTGTTGTGGAGAATAATAAATGGGCTATTGGGATGGCCCATGAACGCGCTACTTCTGACCCCGAAATTTATAAAAAAGCCAGCGTTTTTAACATGGTGGGTGTAGAAGTAGATGGTATGGATGTATTGGCAGTTTATTCTGTGGCAAAGGAAGCTGTGCGTCGTGCCCGTGCAGGGGAAGGACCAACATTGATTGAAGCTTTAACCTATCGCTTTCGGGGACACTCTTTAGCTGACCCCGATGAGTTACGTAGTAAAGAAGAAAAAGAATTTTGGTTTGCTCGCGACCCAATCAAAAAGTTTGCCACATATCTAACAGAGCAAAAAGTAGCTACAAGTAAAGAGTTAAAGGAGATAGATAAGAGAATCCAGAAAACAGTAGAAGGTTCTGTTACATTTGCGGAAAGCAGTCCAGAGCCTAGTGCTAATGAACTCTATCGCTATATTTTTGCTGAGGATTAATAATGGTGGTGAGCAATGGGTGGTAAATTGCTAATGGCTAATAGCTAATGGCTAATGGCTAATGGCTAATGGCTAATGGCTAATGGCTAATAGCTAATGGCTAATAGCTAATGGCTGATGGCTGATGGCTCATTGCTCATCACTAAATAACTCTCTAATTTTTATGTTCAATATTTCTTTAGTACAAAAACAGTACGAAACCTACATACTTAGTG
>Ga0209594_1000769_pt1 | contig 17531 bp, 16 predicted proteins | sample AshMeaCrysSpring_FD_184126 | JGI IMG/M metagenome (GOLD analysis project Ga0209594, IMG submission 184126) | Groundwater microbial communities from Big Spring, Nevada to study Microbial Dark Matter (Phase II) - Ash Meadows Crystal Spring... | ecosystem: Environmental > Aquatic > Deep subsurface...
TGGCCTTGATCTGGGCTTATTTGCACCACCTGATTGCCGGTTTGCGCCATCTATGTATGGACGCGTGCCACGCAGTCAGCAAGAAATTTGGCAAATCGTCGGCCATGGTCACCCTGGCGTTGAGCCTGGGCCTGACCCTGGTGCTGGGTGCCAAGCTGTTTGGCATTTATTGATTGCACAACTTCGCTGCGTGCACTTGAAAAAGGATAGCCCTATGTCCGTCAACTTCGGCTCCAAGCGCACCGTCGTCGGTGCAGGTTACGGTTTTCGCGATTGGTTGGCCCAGCGCGTCACCGGCGCCCTGATGGTTTTGTTCACCCTGGCCCTGCTGGTGCAGGTGCTGTTCACTTCTGGCCCCATCGGCTACGAACAGTGGGCGGGCATCTTTGCCGCGCAATGGATGAAGTGCCTCACCTTCGTCGTCATCGTGGCCATGATGTGGCACGTGTGGGTGGGCATGCGTGACATCTGGATGGACTACATCAAGCCCGTGGGTGTGCGTCTGGTGTTGCACGTCTTGACCCTCGTCTGGCTGGCTGGCTGCGCCGGCTGGGCCGTTCAAGCCCTGTGGCGTCTGTAAACAAGAGGCAAGACCATGAGCTATACCAAAGACCAAATCGCCAACCGCAAGTTCGACGTTGTCATCGTCGGCGCCGGTGGCTCGGGCATGCGTGCCTCGCTGCAACTGGCCCGTGCCGGCCTGAATGTGGCCGTCCTGTCCAAAGTGTTCCCCACCCGTTCGCACACCGTGGCCGCCCAAGGTGGCGTGTCCGCCTCGCTGGGCAATATGTCCGACGACAACTGGGAATACCACTTCTACGACACCGTCAAGGGCTCCGACTGGCTTGGCGACCAGGACGCCATCGAATTCATGTGCCGTGAAGCGCCGAAAGTCGTTTACGAACTCGAGCACATGGGCATGCCCTTCGACCGCAACCCTGACGGCACCATCTACCAGCGCCCGTTCGGCGGCCACACCGCCAACTTTGGCGAAAAGCCGGTGCAACGCGCCTGTGCTGCAGCTGACCGTACCGGCCACGCCATGCTGCACACTCTGTACCAGGCCAACGTGGCAGCCCGCACCACCTTCTTCGTGGAATGGATGGCATTGGACCTGATCCGCAACGCCGAAGGCGATGTGGTCGGCGTGACCGCCCTCGAAATGGAAACTGGCGACCTGTACACCCTGCAAGCACAGACCGTGCTGTTTGCCACCGGTGGCGCTGGCCGCATCTTCCAATCCTCCACCAACGCCTTCATCAACACCGGTGATGGCCTGGGCATGGCTGCTCGCGCAGGTATCCCGCTACAGGACATGGAGTTCTGGCAATTCCACCCCACCGGCGTGGCCGGCGCGGGCGTGCTGCTGACCGAAGGCTGCCGCGGTGAAGGTGCCATCTTGCTCAACAGCAATGGCGAGCGCTTCATGGAGCGCTATGCGCCTACCCTGAAAGACTTGGCACCGCGCGACTTCGTGTCCCGCTGCATGGGCCAGGAAATCCTGGAAGGCCGTGGTTGCGGCCCCAACAAGGACTTCATCTTCATGAAGCTCGACCACCTGGGCGCCGACACCATTCGCAAGCGTCTGCCCTCCGTGGAAGAAATCGGCCACAACTTCGCCAACGTCGACATCACCAAAGAGCCGATTCCGGTTGTGCCCACCATCCACTACCAGATGGGCGGCATCCCCACCAACATCAATGGCCAGGTGGTTGAAAACATCAACGGCGAAGACAAGCCCATCAAAGGCCTGTACGCCGTGGGCGAGTGCTCTTGCGTGTCGGTGCACGGCGCCAACCGACTGGGCACCAACTCCTTGCTGGACTTGCTGGTCTTCGGCAAGGCCGCTGGCGACCACATCATCGCCAACACCAAGGCCGGTGCAGCCCAAGCTGATCTGCCCGCCAGCGCCTCAGACGCCACCCTGGCCCGCCTGAACCGCCTGGAAGCTGCTTCCAGCGGCGAATACGCCCAGGACATCGCCAACGACATGCGCGCCATCATGCAAGCTCACGCCGGCGTGTTCCGCAGCCAGGAAACCATGGACGAAGGCGTTCGCAAGATTGCCGCCCTGCGTTCGCGCGTGGCCAACATCGGTCTGCAAGACACCTCCAAGGTGTTCAACACAGCCCGTATCGAAGCGCTGGAAGTGGAAAACCTCATGGAAGCCGCCCAGGCCACCATGGAAAGTGCGGCTGCCCGTAAAGAGTGTCGCGGCGCCCACCTGGTGCGTGACTACGAACACGACGTGACCCACCCCACCTGCCCGCTGGGCCGCAACGACGCCGAGTGGATGAAACACACCCTGTGGCACAGCGAAAACAACCGCCTGAGCTACAAGCCTGTGCGCATGAAACCTCTGACGGCCGAAACCGTGCCGCCGAAACCCCGTACCTTCTGATCCGGAACGTTAGAAAACAAGGAATCTGAAAAATGGCAAAACGTACATTCAAGATCTACCGCTACGATCCGGACAAGGATGCCAAGCCTTATATGCAAAGCCTGGACATCGAGCTCGACGGCTCCGAGCGCATGCTGCTCGACGCCCTGGTCAAGCTCAAGGCTGCGGACCCCACGCTGTCTTTCCGTCGCTCCTGCCGCGAAGGCGTGTGTGGCTCGGACGCCATGAACATCAATGGCAAGAACGGCCTGGCCTGCCTGACCAATCTGAACACGCTCAAGGGCGACATCGTCCTCAAACCGCTGCCTGGCCTGCCCGTGGTGCGCGACCTGATCGTGGACATGACGCAGTTCTTCAAGCAGTACCACTCGGTCAAGCCCTACCTGATCAACCACGACCAGGCCCCAGACACCGAGCGTCTGCAAAGCCCCGAAGAGCGCGACGAGCTCAACGGCCTGTACGAGTGCATCTTGTGCGCCAGCTGCTCGACCAGCTGCCCCAGCTTCTGGTGGAACCCCGACAAGTTTGTGGGCCCCGCCGGTCTGCTGCAGGCCTACCGCTTCATCGCCGACAGCCGCGACCAGGCCACCGCAGAGCGTCTTGACAACCTGGAAGACCCTTACCGTCTCTTCCGTTGCCACACCATCATGAACTGCGTGGACGTTTGCCCGAAAGGTCTGAACCCCACCAAGGCGATTGGCAAGATCAAGGAATTGATGGTGCGCCGCGCCGTCTGACCCCAAAGCCCGGATAGAACCCACACATGTTGGCCGACGAAACCTTGAACGGTCAGGATCAGCACGCCCCTTTGAGCGAGCGGTCTCTGAGCAAGCTGCGCTGGCGCTGCCGGCGTGGCCTGCTCGAAAACGATTTGTTCATCGAGCGTTTCTTCGACAAGCACGCTTCTTGCATGACCGTGGGTCAGGCACGCGGCATGTACACACTGATGGACCTGTCCGACAACGATCTCATGGACTTGCTGCTGCGCCGCAAGGAGTTGCAGCCCGAGATCAGCACCGATGAGGTGCGCCAAGTCCTGAACATGCTCCGAGATTGATCCAATTTGGGGCCAGCCCGTTTTACCTCAAGGAACCCGACCATGAAACTTGCCGACAACAAAGCCACCCTGTCGTTCAGCAACGGCGCACCGAGCGTCGAAATGCCCGTCTACTCGGGCAACATCGGTCCGGATGTGATCGACATCCGCAAGCTGTACGCACAAACCGGCATGTTCACTTATGACCCCGGCTTCCTGTCCACGGCATCCTGCCAGTCCGCCATCACCTACATCGACGGTGACAAGGGTGAGCTGCTGTACCGCGGCTACCCCATCGAACAGCTGGCCAACAAGATCGACTACCTCGACACCTGCTACCTGCTGCTCAAGGGCGAACTGCCCAACGCCGCGCAAAGCAAAGATTTCCACGAGACCGTGAACCACCACACCATGGTGAACGAGCAAATGCAGTTCTTCCTGCGCGGTTTCCGTCGTGACGCCCACCCCATGGCTGTGCTCACTGGCCTGGTGGGTGCCCTGTCTGCCTTCTATCACGACAGCACCGACATCAACAACCCAGAGCACCGCGAAATTGCGGCCATCCGCTTGATCGCCAAGATGCCCACTTTGGTGGCCATGGCCTACAAATACGGCATGGGTCAGCCCTACATGTACCCTCGCAACGACCTGTCCTACGCTGGCAACTTCCTGCGCATGATGTTCGGCACCCCCTGCGAAGACTACAAGGTCAACCCCGTGCTCGAGCGCGCCATGGACCGCATCTTCATTCTGCACGCTGACCACGAGCAAAACGCCTCCACCTCCACCGTGCGTCTGTGCGGTTCGTCCGGCACCAACCCGTTTGCAGCCATTGCCGCGGGCGTGGCATGCCTGTGGGGTCCTTCGCACGGCGGCGCCAACGAGGCCTGCCTGAACATGCTCGAAGACATCCAGAAAATGGGTGGCGTCTCCAAAGTCGGCGAGTTCATGAACCAGGTCAAGGACAAGAACTCCGGCGTCAAGCTGATGGGCTTCGGTCACCGCGTTTACAAAAACTACGACCCCCGCGCCAAGCTCATGCAGGAAACCTGCAACGAAGTGCTGGCCGAACTGGGTCTGGAAAACGACCCGCTGTTCAAACTGGCCAAAGAGCTGGAAAAGATCGCCCTGGAAGACGAATACTTCGTCAGCCGCAAGCTCTACCCCAACGTGGACTTCTACTCCGGCATCGTGCAACGCGCCATCGGTATTCCAGTGAACCTGTTCACCGGTATCTTTGCCCTGGCCCGCACCGTGGGCTGGATTGCCCAACTGAACGAAATGATCAGCGACCCCGAGTACAAAATCGGCCGTCCCCGTCAGCTGTTCACCGGCTCGCCACGTCGCGACGCCTAAGCGCTGCGCTGCTGCGCACACAAGCCCGCCACATGTGGCGGGCTTTTTTCATTCCCAAGCACGAAGGCAGATGGGTGGGGATGGTGGGCTCTGGCGGCCCGACGTTCTGACGCGCAGCGGCTGGGAGAGACGCCAAAGGCTGCCATCTCCACCCATCGACACACGCCGCAAACGCATAAAATGGCAGGCTTGCTAAGAAGGACTCGCCCCATGGCCCGCACGCTTTACGACAAGATTTTTGACGAACACGTCGTCCACACCGAAGAAGACGGCACCGCCGTCCTCTACATCGACCGCCACCTGGTCCATGAAGTCACCAGCCCCCAGGCCTTTGAAGGCATCCGGCAGGCGGGTCGCAAAGTCTGGCGGGTCAGCTCTATCGTCGCCACCGCCGACCACAACACCCCCACCACCGGCTGGGAGCTGGGCTACGACGGCATCACCGACCCGATCAGCAAGGAACAGATCACCACGCTGGACGCGAACATCGCCGAATTCGGCTCGGCCGCCTTCTTCCCCTTCATGTCCAAGCGCCAGGGCATCGTGCACGTGATCGGCCCGGAAAACGGCGCCACCCTGCCCGGCATGACCGTGGTCTGCGGCGACTCGCACACCTCGACTCACGGCGCCTTTGGCGCACTGGCCCACGGCATCGGCACTTCCGAGGTCGAGCACGTCATGGCCACCCAGACCCTGCTGGCCAAAAAGGCCCAGAACATGCTGGTCAAGGTCGAGGGCCAGGTGGCCCCCGGCGTGACCGCCAAGGACATCGTGCTGGCCATCATTGGCAAAATCGGCACCGCTGGCGGCACCGGCTACACCATCGAGTTTGCCGGCAGCGCCATCCGCGCCCTGAGCATGGAAGGCCGCATGACGGTGTGCAACATGGCCATCGAAGCCGGTGCCCGCGCCGGGCTGGTGGCGGTGGACGACAAGACCATCGACTACGTCAAGGGTCGCCTGCTCTCGCCCACGGGCGTGGAATGGGACCAGGCCGTGACCTACTGGAAAACACTGCACTCCGACGACGGCGCCAAGTTCGACGCCGTGGTCGAGCTGGACGCCACGCAGATCGTGCCGCAAGTCACTTGGGGCACCTCGCCCGAGATGGTGCTGGGCATTGACGGCAACGTGCCCGACCCCGACAAGGAAAAAGACGACGTCAAGCGCGGTGCCATCGAGCGCGCCCTGACCTACATGGCGCTGCAACCGGGCAAAGCCGTGAGCGACATCACCGTGGACAAAATTTTCATCGGCTCGTGCACCAACAGCCGCATCGAAGACATGCGCGAGGCCGCCGCCGTGGTCAAAAAGCTGGGCCAGAAAGTGGCCAAGAACGTCAAATTGGCCATGGTCGTGCCCGGCTCGGGCCTGGTCAAAGCGCAAGCCGAAGCCGAAGGCCTGCACGAGATTTTCAAGGCCGCGGGCTTTGAGTGGCGCGAACCCGGCTGCTCGATGTGCCTGGCCATGAACGCCGACCGCCTGGAGCCCGGAGAACGCTGCGCTTCCACCAGCAACCGCAACTTCGAAGGCCGTCAAGGCGCCGGGGGCCGCACCCACCTGGTCAGCCCCGCCATGGCCGCTGCCGCCGCCATCCACGGCCACTTTGTGGACGTGCGCAAATTCGCCTGAGCCCCGGAGACACCACACCATGCAGAAATTCACCCTTCACAAAGGCCTGGTGGCCCCGATGGACCGCGCCAACGTGGACACCGACGCCATCATCCCCAAGCAGTTCCTCAAGTCCATCCGCAAGACCGGCTTTGGCCCCAACCTGTTTGACGAATGGCGCTACCTGGACCAACCCGGCCAGCCCGGCGTGCCCGAAAGCGACCGCAAGCCCAACCCGGACTTCGTGCTCAACCAGCCGCGCTACAAGGGCGCCAGCATCTTGCTGGCCCGCAAGAACTTCGGCTGCGGCTCCAGCCGCGAACACGCGCCCTGGGCGATTGACCAGTACGGTTTCCGTGCCATCATCGCGCCCAGCTTTGCCGACATCTTCTTCAACAACTGCTTCAAGAACGGCCTGCTGCCCATCGTGCTGCCCGAGTCCACCGTGGACCAGCTGTTCAACGAAGTCGCGGCCTTCCCCGGCTACGAACTGACCATCGACCTGGAACGTCAGGTCATCGTGCGTCCGCAAGGCGAAGAGATCCCGTTTGACGTGATCCCTTTCCGCAAATACTGCCTGCTCAACGGCTTTGACGACATCGGCCTGACCTTGCGCCATGCCGACAAAATCAAGGCTTTTGAAGCCGAACGACTGGCGACCAAGCCCTGGTTGGCGCACATGGCTTAAATGGGGTAATGGGACCTTAATTGGGGTATTCATTAAGCTGAATACCCCATTTTTTCGGATAGCATTCCCCCAATATCTTATTTTTGAATGCTATTGAATGCACTCCCTGCTACCCGAATACCTTGCCAAGCTTCGCTTTGGTGCGCAGCAGTTAGCAACGCTGCGCGCATTGGGGGAATACAGAGGCAAGCAGCAGCTATTTGTCGCTCAATCACCCGAGGTTTTGGATGGTCTGCAGCAAGTCGCAGTGGTCGAATCCACCGAGTCGTCGAACCGCCTGGAGGGCGTAGTGGTGGCGGCCCATCGACTCAAGTCCTTGGTGCTCAAGAACGCCACGCCACAAAGCCGTTCCGAGCAGGAGGTAGCAGGTTACCGCGACGCCTTGGGTCTGATCCACGAAAGCGGCGAACAAATGCCGTTTTCGGAAGGTACTGTGCTGCAACTGCACAGTATGCTGTACCGCTACATGCCACAGCCGGGTGGGCACTGGAAGGCGACCAACAACGACATCATCGAGCGCCACCCCGATGGCACCTCTCGCATTCGTTTCCGACCCGTGGCCGCGCACCTGACGCCCATGGCCATGGCGGATTTGATGGCGCGCTATCGCTTGGCGTTAGATCAACACATGGCAGACCCCTTGGTGCTCGTGCCGCTGACCATCCTCGACTTCCTGTGTATTCACCCTTTCCCAGATGGCAATGGCCGCATGGCGCGACTGCTGACCCTGCAGTTGCTCTACCACTTTGACTACGCCGTGGGCCGCTTCATCAGCCTGGAACGCATCTTCGAAGAAACAAAAGAGAGCTACTACGAAACGCTGGAGGCCAGCTCGCAAGGCTGGCACGAGGGTGAGCACAACATTGCCCCTTGGCTGGACTATTTTTGGGGTGCTCTGCTGCGCGCCTACAAAGAGTTTGAAGAACGTGTGGGCACCATCGAGCGTGGACGCGGCACCAAGGGCGACCGTGTGCGTGCAGAAATCCTCAAACGCCAGCTACCCTTCTCTATCACCGACATCGAAGAAGCCTGCCCCGGCATCAGCCGCGATACCGTCAGACTGGTGCTACGTGCCATGAAAGCTGAGGGGCTGATTGCACCCACGGGCAAAGGCCGAAGCGCCAAGTGGGCGCAAGTCCAAGCGGAGGGAAAGAGCTGAATGCACCCAGTGCTGACACCACACCAAAGCCAGTACTACGCGTGGTTGCTGACTCATCGAACAGCGGGGGATTCAGTCGAGTCGCTCGCCTCCACCTTGGTAGACTAGCAAGTCGATCTGAACCCGCATCAGGTTGAGGTTGAGGCAGCGGCAGCATCGCGCTGGTGTAAACATGCATCTGACTACACGGCATCAGTGGGTAGCAAACCTTGGCGGTACTTGCTTGAGCAGTACGATGACGTTGCAGAATCAAAGCGGCTGACCGACTTCTTGCAGTTTGAAGTGAAATTCACACCATCCGCTTGATGTGGAGTCCACCTAAAATAATGATTTGCTCCCAACACTCTTATTCTCTTGCGAGCGTGCTCGCCTCTCAACATGAAAATCGCAGTCCTCCCCGGTGATGGCATCGGCACAGAAATCGTCGCCGAAGCTGTCAAAGTCCTGAACGCCCTCGACCTGAAGTTCGAGATGGAATCCGCTCTGGTCGGCGGCGCAGCGTTTGATGCGCACGGCCACCCCCTTCCCGAATCCACGCTCAAGTTGGCCATGGACGCCGACGCGGTGCTGTTCGGCGCCGTGGGCGACTGGAAATACGACACCCTGGACCGCCCACTGCGCCCCGAGCAGGCCATCCTGGGCCTGCGCAAAAACATGGGCTTGTTTGCCAACTTCCGTCCCGCCATTTGCTATGAGCAGCTGGTGGGCGCGTCCAGCCTGAAGCCCGAGCTGATCGCGGGCCTGGATATCCTGATCATCCGCGAGCTGACCGGTGACATCTATTTCGGCCAGCCGCGCGGCCGCCGCGTGGCCACCGATGGCCACTTCCCCGGCGCCGAAGAAGCGTTTGACACCATGCGCTATTCCAAGCCCGAGATCGAGCGCATCGCCCATGTGGCCTTCCAGGCCGCCCGCAAGCGCAACAAAAAGGTCACCAGCGTGGACAAGGCCAACGTGCTCGAAACCTTCCAGTTCTGGAAGGACGTGGTCACCGAAGTGCACGCCCAATACCCCGACGTGGAACTGCAGCACATGTACGTCGACAACGCCGCCATGCAGCTGGTCAAGGCGCCCAAGGCTTTTGACGTGGTCGTGACCGGCAACATGTTCGGCGACATCCTGTCCGACGAGGCCTCGATGCTGACCGGCTCGATCGGCATGCTGCCTTCGGCCAGCCTGAACACGAAAAATCAGGGCCTGTACGAGCCCAGCCACGGCAGCGCCCCCGACATCGCCGGCAAGGGCGTAGCCAACCCGTTGGCCACCATCCTGAGCGCCGCCATGATGCTGCGCTTCTCGCTCAACCAGCCCGAAGCTGCGGCCCGCATCGAAGCGGCCGTGCAAAAAGTGCTGGCCCAGGGCCTGCGCACGCCCGACATCTACAGCGAAGGCACGACCAAGGTCGGCACCGCGCAGATGGGCGACGCTGTGGTCAAGGCGCTGTAAGGGCGGGCCAAGCCTTTCCTTTACAATCTGCACCCATGTTTGCCGCACGCCTGTTCACGCCGAATCTTGCTGTCACCACCACGGTGGCCGTTGGCGTGCGCGCAATCTCCACCAAAACCACGACCATTAAGGGCTGAACGGCTCTGGCTTGTCGTGCGCCCAACCCGGCCAGACGAGCCGGGCAAGACAGTCAGGCGTGGCACTGTTTGAAACTTTGAAAGGGCATTGAAATGAGCAAGTTGGTAGGTTTGGTCGGCTGGCGCGGCATGGTCGGCTCGGTTCTGATGGACCGCATGGTTGCCGAGAAAGATTTTGACCTGATTGAGCCGGTCTTTTTCTCCACCTCCAACGCTGGCGGCAAAGCCCCCGCCATGGCCAAGAACGAGACTGTGCTGCAAGATGCGCACAACATCGAGGCTCTCAAGCGCTGCGACATCATCATCACCGCCCAAGGCGGCGACTACACCAGCGCAGTCTTCCCCAAGCTGCGCGCAGCTGGCTGGAACGGCCACTGGATCGACGCCGCTTCCACCCTGCGCATGGAAGGCAATGCCGTGATCGTGCTCGATCCGGTCAACATGCCCGTGATCAAGAACGCTCTGGCCAAGGGTGGTAACAACTGGGTCGGCGGCAACTGCACCGTCTCGTGCATGCTGATGGGCGTGGGCGCTCTGTACAAGGCAGGGCTCGTCGAATGGATGAGCACCCAAACCTACCAGGCTGCATCTGGCGGCGGCGCACAGCACATGCGCGAATTGCTCACGCAATACGGCACGCTCAACGCCGAAGTCAAAGCCCTGCTGGACGACCCCAAGAGCGCGATTCTGGAAATCGACCGCAAGGTGATCGCCAAGCAGCGCGCCTTGACCGGTGCCGAGACCGCCAACTTTGGGGTGCCCCTGGGTGGTTCGCTGATCCCCTGGATCGACAAAGACCTGGGCAACGGCCAATCCAAGGAAGAGTGGAAAGGCATGGCTGAGACCAACAAGATTTTGGGTCTGGGCGAAGGCTTTGGCTCTGCGGCCATTCCGGTGGACGGTTTCTGCGTGCGCGTGGGCGCCATGCGTTGCCACAGCCAGGCGCTGACCTTCAAGCTGAAAAAAGACGTGCCCGTGGCCGATATCGAGGCCATGATTGCCGCCGATAACGAGTGGGTCAAAGTGGTGTCCAACACCCGCGAAGCCACACTGCAGGACTTGACGCCTGTGGCCGTGACCGGCACGATGACCATTCCAGTGGGTCGTATCCGTAAACTGGCCATGGGCCCGGAATACGTCGGCGCGTTTACCATTGGTGATCAGCTGCTGTGGGGCGCGGCCGAACCGCTGCGCCGCATGCTGCGCATCCTGCTGGACGCATAAGCGATCCTCAGGCCAAAGTCGTTCACACAACAAGATTCAGGGAAGTACAACATGGCCAAGAAAAGCTCAAACCACCGCATCACATGGGCTGTGAGCAGCACTGCCATGCTCGTGCTTGCGGCCTGGAGCCTGCCTGCCCACGCTCTGAATCTGGGGCGTCTTCAAGTGTTGTCCGGCTTGGGTGACCCCCTGCATGCCGAAGTCGCGGTGGTGGACGCCACCGCGGCAGAACTGTCCGGTCTGCAAGCGCAGGTGGCACCCGCAGCCCTGTTCAGCCAGTCGGGCATGGAATTCAACCCGGCCCTGCAAGGTGCCACGGTCTCACTTCAAACACGCGAAGGGTTGCCCTTCCTCGTGGTACAGGGACGCCAGCCAGTCAAGGACACCTTTCTGGATCTGATTCTTCAGGCCCAATGGAGCAATGGCGGCAAACTCAAGCGCAATTACGCTTTGCTGCTCAACAGCATCACACCGCAGCGGCAACGCACAAATGAGCCTGTCGCGGCTGCGCAATTGCCGGTGCAGACAGCCCAGCCTGCTGACAAGATGCCTGCCCCCGTACTCAACAGCGATGGCGTTCCCGTCTACAAGTTTGATGCGCCTGCAGCAGCCTCGACACCAGCTGCTTCGCCAGCATCAGCCGTGTCGGCTCCCGCGGCACAAGCCCGCGGCGCCAGCTCACGGGCCGAGGGGCCGGTAGAGGTCAACACGGGCGACACCGCTTCTGAAATTGCGGTGCGCAATTTGCCTGAGAGCGTCTCCCTGGACCAGATGCTGGTCGCAATGGCCAAAGCCAACCCTGAAGCTTTCATCGACGGCAATGTGAACCTGGTGCGCGCCGGTACGCGTCTGCGTATGCCTTCAGCCAATGATGCCCAGACCGTCTCACGCCAGGAAGCACGCCAGATCGTGCTTGCACAAACCCGCGACTTCGTCGCCTACACCCAGCGCCTGGCGCGCTCGCCCGTGCAAGTGGACCAGACCTCCACCAACGAAATGAGCGGTCGCCTGACCGCGCCGGAAGCCAGCGTCAAGGAAGCAGAAGGCAAGCCAGACCGACTGACCTTGAGCCAGGCCACCGTGAGCGATGGGCAGGAAGTGAAAATTGCCAAAGAGCAAGAAGGTCAGGACAAGCAAAAAGAGCTCGACGCCTTGCAGAAAAACATGGCCGAGTTACAGGATTTGGCCAAGAACAAGGAAGCCGGCCCGGGCGTGGGCATCAACCTGCCCCAACCCGAAGCCAAGCCCACTGAAGCCGCCCCCGATGTCAAGAGCTCCAGCAATGTGCTCGAGCAGCTCAAAAATGACCCCCGCACCATGGGCTGGGCGGCAGCACTTCTGGCGGCCATGTTCGCTTTGGCATGGTGGGTACGACGCAGCCACAAGCGTGGCAATGCAGGTGCCATGGCTTACTCCCCGTCTTATGACGATATTCCAGCCACAGCCAACACCCCACCCAGCATGGAGCCCAGCGAACCGGCCGGCATGCCTGCGGGTCTGTCCGGGCTGAACCTGGACCTTAACAGTCCCCCCAATGCACCTGTGCCCGCCTCGGTGGCCCCCATGGTGATGTCAACATCGCCCGCCCCGGCACAGGTGCCTGCCGCACCTGTACCGACGGCCCCCAACGACACCAGCGCCAACAAACTGCAACTGGCCCAGCAATTGTTACAACAGGGTGAAAAAGATCTGGCCCGCGCACTTTTGCTGTCAGCCATCAAGTCCAACAACCCCAGCGTGCAAACCCAGGCGCTGCAGCTACTCAACACCCTGCAGTGAGACTGGCCCTCGGCATCAGCTACAACGGTCACGGCTACTTGGGCTGGCAAAGCCAGCCCAATGGTCAAACCATTCAGGACAAGCTCGAAGCCGCGCTGCAGGAATTCGCCACCATCCCCGTCCATACGCTTTGCGCAGGCCGCACCGACACGGGTGTGCATGGCCTGATGCAGGTGGTGCATCTGGACACCGACATCGACCGTGAGCCGTTTTCGTGGGTACGCGGCACCAACCGTTTCCTGCCACCCGACATCGCAGTGCAATGGGCGCAACCTGTGCCCGACACCTTCCATGCCAGGGCCAGTGCGGTGGCAAGACGCTACACCTACATCCTGCTGGAGTCTGCGGTGCGCCCAAGTCTTGAGCATGGCAAAGTAGGCTGGGTGTTTCGTCCGCTGGACCTGCAGGCCATGCAAAGCGCCAGCCAGCATTTGCTGGGCGAGCACGATTTCAGCTCGTTCAGGGCCAGTGGCTGCCAGGCGCTGTCGCCGGTCAAAACGCTGTACCGCATCGACATTTCGCGCCGTGGCCCCTATTGGCGCTTCGACTTCGAGGGCAACGCGTTCCTGCACCACATGATCCGCAACATCATGGGTTGCCTGGTCTACATTGGCCAGGGGCTACACCCGGCCAGCTGGATGGCCGAGGTGCTGGCAGCGCGCAACCGCGATGCGGCAGCGCCCACCTTCTCGCCCGATGGCCTGTATTTCGCAGGCCCCGTCTATGCGCCAGAATGGGGGCTGCCCACCGATACCCCTGCTTTTCAATGGCTGCCATGACTGCTCAGACCCGTACCCGCATCAAGATGTGCGGCTTCACCCGCGAAGCCGATGTGGACGCTGCCGTCCACGCTGGTGCCGATGCCGTGGGCTTTGTGCTCTATGACAAAAGCCCGCGCTACGTCAGCGCCGAGCGAGCCAGCGAATTGGCTGTACGCCTGCCCGCCTTTGTCACACCGGTGCTGTTGTTTGTGAATGCCAGCAGTGACGAAGTGGCTGTTGCCAGCGCCAAGGTGCCGGGTGCCACCCTGCAGTTTCATGGTGACGAAAGCGCCGAGTTTTGTGCCCAGGTGGCCCAGCGCTGCCAGCGACCGTTTTTACGGGTGGCCCGGATTCCGCAAAATCCCGCCTCCAGCTTCGACTTGGTAAAATTCGCCCAGGACAACCCACACGCCCAAGCCCTGCTGCTCGACACCCTGGTCGACGGCTACGGAGGCTCGGGCCAGAGCTTCAATTGGTCACTGCTGCCACCAAACGTCAACGCTCACCTCGTTTTGTCTGGTGGACTCACACCTGCAAACGTGGCCGATGGCATTCGCCTGCTGCGCTCGCGTGCGCGGTCTTTGGCCGTTGACGTGAGCTCGGGCATCGAAGCAGGCAAAGGCCTGAAAGATGCCGCCAAGATCCAGCAGTTTGTCGCTGCGGTTCGCGCCGCTGACAACATGCTCTCCTGAACCCCTTTCCCCTCAGGTTTTATGTACGACTACCACCAGCCCGACGCCAAGGGCCACTTTGGCATTTACGGCGGCAGCTTTGTGTCCGAAACGCTGACGCACGCCATCAACGAACTGCGTGAGGCCTATGCCAAGTACCAGCACGACCCCGAATTCATCGCCGAATTCAAGTCCGAGCTGGCGCACTTTGTGGGCCGCCCCTCGCCCATCTACCACGCCGCCCGCATGAGCCGCGAAGTGGGCGGCGCGCAGATTTTCCTCAAGCGCGAAGACCTCAACCACACCGGTGCGCACAAGATCAACAACACCATCGGCCAGGCGCTGCTGGCCAAACGCATGGGCAAGCCGCGCATCATTGCCGAAACCGGCGCGGGCCAGCACGGCGTGGCCACCGCCACCATCTGCGCCCGCTACGGGCTGGAGTGCGTGGTCTACATGGGCAGTGAAGACGTCAAGCGCCAAAGTCCCAACGTCTACCGCATGAAGCTGCTGGGCGCAACCGTGGTGCCTGTGGAGTCGGGCAGCAAGACGCTCAAGGACGCCCTGAACGAAGCCATGCGCGACTGGGTCGCGAATGTGGACAACACCTTCTACATCATCGGCACCGTGGCCGGACCGCACCCCTACCCCATGATGGTGCGCGACTTCCAGAGCGTGATCGGCGAAGAATGCCTCACGCAGATGCCCGAAATGCTCAAGAGCCTGAAGATGGCCGAGCAGCAACCCGACGCCGTGATCGCCTGCGTGGGCGGCGGCAGCAATGCCATGGGCATCTTCTACCCCTACATCGCGCACGAGAAGACGCGCCTGATCGGCGTCGAGGCCGCCGGTGAAGGCATGGACTCGGGCAAGCATTCGTGCTCGCTGCAATGCGGCAGCCCCGGCGTGCTGCACGGCAACCGCACTTATGTGCTGCAAGACGACAACGGCCAGATCACCGAAACCCACAGCGTGAGCGCGGGCCTGGACTACCCGGGCGTCGGCCCCGAGCATGCGTTCTTGAAAGATATTGGCCGCGCCGAGTACGTGGGCATCACCGACAAGGAGGCGCTCGAAGCCTTCCACTACCTGTGCCGCACCGAAGGCATCATCCCCGCGCTGGAATCGAGCCACGCCGTGGCCTACGCCATGAAACTGGCCAAAACCATGCGCCCGGACCAGTCGATTCTGGTCAACCTGTCCGGCCGTGGCGACAAGGACATTGGTACCGTGGCCGACCTGAGCCAGGCGGACTTCTACTGCCGCCCCAGCTGCCGTGGCCAGTCGGTGAAGGGCGGCGAACAGCCCGTGAACATTGTGAAGTGAGCCAAGAGATGAGCCGCATCGACACCACCCTCTCCCAGCTCAAAGCCCAGGGCCGCAAGGCGCTGATTCCTTTCGTGACCGCAGGCTTTCCGTTCGCGGACAGCACCCCCTCGCTGATGCACGCCATGGCCGCCGCCGGAGCTGACATCATCGAGCTGGGCGTGCCTTTCTCTGACCCGTCAGCTGACGGCCCTGTGATCCAGAAAGCCGGCGACCGCGCGCTGGCCTACGGCATTGGCCTGGTGCAGGTGCTGGACATGGTGCGCGCGTTCCGCCAGACCAACACCACCACCCCTGTGGTGCTGATGGGTTACGCCAACCCGGTCGAGCGCTACGACCAGAAGCACGGCGCGGACAGTTTCATCAAGGATGCCGCTGCTGCCGGTGTGGACGGCGTGCTGATCGTGGATTACCCGCCCGAAGAGTGCGTAGAGTTCGCCGCCAAGCTGCGCGCCCACAGCATGGACCTGATCTTTTTGCTGGCTCCGACCAGCACGGACGAGCGCATGCAGCAAGTAGCGCAAGTGGCCAGCGGCTATGTGTACTACGTCTCGCTCAAGGGCGTGACGGGATCTGGCGCGCTGGACATCGACGCCGTGGAAGCCATGCTGCCCCGCATCCGCCAGCACGTGAGCGTGCCCGTCGGCGTGGGCTTTGGCATCCGCGACGCCGCCACGGCCAAGGCCATCAGCCGCGTCGCCGATGCGGTGGTGATCGGCTCGCGCCTGATCCAGCTGATCGAAAACGAAAGCGCCGACCAGGTCAACGCAGTGGCCGCTGACTTCCTGTCTGGTATCCGCCAGGCTTTGGACGCTTGAGCGGCGATAATCCCTCCCCAAGGAGACCCCAATGAGTTGGCTTGAAAAACTGTTGCCCCCAAAGATCGCTCACACTGACCCGGCAGATCGCCGCTCGGTACCAGAGGGTCTTTGGATCAAGTGCCCGAGCTGCGAGACGGTGCTCTACAAGCACGATCTGGAAGAAAACGTCAACGTCTGCCCCAGCTGTGGACATCACCACCGCATTGGCGCACGTGCACGCCTGAACGCTTTTCTGGACGGTGAGGGCCGCTACGAGATCGGTCAGGAAGTCGTGCCTGTGGACGCCCTCAAGTTCAAGGACAGCCGCAAGTACCCCGAGCGCCTGAAAGAAGCCATGGACAACACCGGCGAGACCGATGCGCTGGTGGTCATGGGCGGCGCCGTGCACAGCATCGAGCTGGTCGTAGCCTGCTTCGAGTTCGATTTCATGGGTGGCTCGATGGGTTCGGTGGTGGGCGAGCGTTTTGTGCGCGGTGTCGAGACCGCCATCGAGCAAAAAGTGCCTTTTGTCTGCTTTACCGCCACCGGTGGCGCCCGCATGCAGGAAGGCCTGCTCTCGCTGATGCAGATGGCCAAGACCAATGCCGCCCTGACGCGCCTGGCCAAGAAGGGCCTGCCCTACATCAGCGTGCTGACCGACCCGACCATGGGCGGTGTGTCCGCCGGTTTCGCCTTCGTGGGGGACGTGGTGATTGCCGAGCCCAAGGCACTGATCGGCTTTGCCGGTCCGCGCGTGATTGAAGCCACCGTGCGCGTCAAGCTGCCCGAAGGCTTTCAGCGAGCAGAATTTTTGCAGGAAAAAGGTGCTGTGGACTTTATTTGCGACCGCCGCGAGCTGCGCAAGACCATCGCCAGCACCCTGGCCATGCTCCAGCGCCAGAGTGCGGACGCCGTCAGCTGATCAGCGCATCCAGCTGGTTTGCAGGCCTGCGAGGACCACGCCCAGGACCTGCATCAAAATCAGAAATACCCAAGCCGAAATGTCCACGCCCCCAGGCGTGGCATTCGTCTGCGCAGGAAGTCCAGAAATGGCTGTGTCAACAGGTTCAGCAAATGATAGGCCGCAGAACCCGGCTGTAACCAGGACATCAGCACATACAAAAACACCAGTGCAC
>Ga0209594_1000771_pt1 | contig 17483 bp, 18 predicted proteins | sample AshMeaCrysSpring_FD_184126 | JGI IMG/M metagenome (GOLD analysis project Ga0209594, IMG submission 184126) | Groundwater microbial communities from Big Spring, Nevada to study Microbial Dark Matter (Phase II) - Ash Meadows Crystal Spring... | ecosystem: Environmental > Aquatic > Deep subsurface...
CCTCGTCGGCAGCCTCGTGCGCTTCGACCGCGAGCAGTACACGTGGCGCAGCGAGTCCAGCCAGCTCCTGCGCCGCGGACAGCTGCGCTGGGGGTCGAACCTCTTCCACATCGGCATCCTCGGCATCTTCTTCGGCCACCTCGGCGGGCTGCTCACGCCCATGGCGGTGTGGCACGCGCTCGGCGTCGAGGCCTCCACCAAGCAGATGATCGCCATCGTCGCCGGCGGCGCGGCCGGCTTCCTGTGCCTCGCCGGGCTGCTGCTGCTCCTGCACCGCCGCATCACGGAGCCGCGCATCCGCGCCACCACGAAGACCGCGGACATGTTCGTCCTCCTGCTGCTCCTCGCGCAGCTCCTGCTCGGACTCTTCAGCCTGACCGTCTCCGCGAAGCACCTCGACGGCGGCGAGATGGTGCGGCTCATGACCTGGGCGCAGCACATCGTCACCTTCCGTGGCGACGCCGCGACCTTCGTCACCGACGTGGCGCTCGTGTTCAAGCTGCACCTGGTGCTCGGGATGACGATCTTCCTCGTCTTTCCTTTCACGCGGCTGGTGCACATCTGGAGCGGCTTCGCCTCCGTCGCCTACGTGGCGCGCGCGTGGCAGGTCGTGCGCTCCCGTGGCTGAGGCCGCCGACCGGCTGGCCGGGGTCCGCGGCCGCATCCTCGACCGTGCGAAGGCGCTCGGCATCGACACCGCGGACGAGGAGGCCGCCGTCGAGGCGGTGCTCGACCGCGAGGTGGCGGTGCCTTCCGCGGGAGAGGCGGAGTGCCGCCGCTACTACGAGGCCCACCCCGGCGAATTCATGAGCGGGGGAACGGTCTTCGCGAGCCACATCCTGTTCGCGGTGACGCCGGGCGCGCCGGTCGAGGCGATCCGCCGGCGTGCCGAAGCGACGCTGGCGGAAGTGCGCAGCGCCCCGGATCTCTTCGCGAGCCGCGCCCGCGAGCTGTCCAACTGCCCGTCCGGGGCCCAGGGCGGCGACCTCGGGCCGCTGGCCCGGGGCGAGACGGTGCCGGAGTTCGAGAAGGCCGTGTTCGAGGGCTTGGCGGTCGGGGTGCTGCCGCGCCTGGTGCTCACGCGGCACGGGTTCCACGTCGTGCGCGTCGACCGGCGCGAGCCCGGCCGGCTGCTGCCCTTCGAGGCGGTGCGCGAGCCGCTCGCCCGGCACCTCGAGGAGCAGGTCCGCGCGAACGCGCTTCGCCAGTACGTCGGCGTCCTGGAGGGCGGGTCGCCCCTCACGAGGTGAACCCATGCAGGACGACGACCTCGCCCGGCGCCTGCGGCGCTTCCGGAACCGCTACTTCCCACGCTTCCGGCAGCAGTTCCGCGAGCTCGTCGAGCACGGGCAGCAGCCCACCACGCTCTTCGTCGGCTGCTCCGACTCGCGGGTCGTGCCCTACCTGCTGACGGACACCGGCCCCGGCGAGCTCTTCATCGTGCGCAACGTGGGAAGCTTCGTGCCCCCGTACGACGCCTCGCTCGGGCACCACGGCACGGCGGCCGCCATCGAATTCGCCGTCATGCAGCTGGGCGTGCATTCCATCGTCGTGTGCGGGCACTCGCACTGCGGCGCCATCCGCGCCCTGTACGAGGAGCCGCCGGAGGAGGCGCGGCACCTGCGCGAGTGGCTCCGGCTCGGTCGCGACGCGATGCTGCCCGAGACGCCCTCGCCCGAGTCGCTGCGCCGGACCGAGCAGCGCTCGATCGTCCTGCAGCTGGAGCGCCTCATGGGGTATCCGATGGTCGCGAAGCGGGTCGAGGCCGGCAAGCTCTTCCTGCACGGCTGGCACTACGTCATCGAGGAGGGCCGGGTGCTCGTGCTCGACGTGGCGCAGGGGTGCTTCGTGAGCCCCGGTGGCGAAGGCGACGACTTGCCGCCCGTGGCGGCCTCTCAGCTGCAATAGCCGCCGGGACGGGAGAAAAAGGGGTCAGATCCCTTTTCCGGTTACGGCGGCCGCTGTTCCGAGGTGCCGGAGCAGGGTATGGGATGTGTCCGGAATTTCTTCTGGCCGAGTCAAACTGCTGCGGACATCGCTGCCCGAACCTATGTCGACATAGGTTTCGAAGCCGACGCCAATGGCCCGTTCATTCGGCCAGAAGAAATTCCGGACACATCCCATACCCTGCTCCTTCATCGCGACACGGTGACCGACATCGCCGAAATGGGATCTGACCCCTTTATTCGGCCAACGAGAGGAACTGCGCCACGGAGAGCGTTTCGCCGCGCAGGCCGGGGTCGATGCCGGCGCGCGTGAAGGCGGCCTCGTCCACGAGGCCGCGCAGGGCGTTGCGCAGCGTCTTGCGGCGCTGCATGAACGCCGCGGCGACGATCCGGGCGAAGCGGTCCTCGTCGCTCGCCGCGAGCCGGTCGGCGCCGAGCGGGCGCATGCGCACGACGGCCGAATCCACTTTGGGGGGCGGGGTGAACGCGCCAGGAGGCACGCGGAAGGCGAGCGACATGTCGAAGCGGTACTGCAGCATCACGGAAAGCCGGCCGTACGCCGGCGTGCCGGGCCCGGCCACCATCCGCTCCACCACCTCCTTCTGCAGCATGAACGTGCAGTCGCGGATGCGCGGCGCGAACGCGGCCACGTGGAAGAGCAACGGCGTGGACACGTTGTAGGGGAGGTTGCCGACGACGCGCAGCCCCTCGGGCAGGCTGGCGAGGTCGAAGGCGAGCGCATCGCCCTCGTGCACGACGACCGCCTCGGCCGCGAAACGCCGGCGCAGTTCCGCCGCCAGGTCGCGGTCGATCTCCACCACGTGCAGCGGGCGCACGATGCCCGCCAGCCGCTCCGTCAGGGCGCCGGGCCCGGGTCCGATCTCCAGCATGGCCTCGCCCGGCCGCGGGTCGATCTCGGCGACGATGCGGTCGAGGTAGCGGCGGTCGGTGAGGAAGTGCTGCCCCAAGCGTTTCTTCGGGCGCGGCAGCATGGCGCGGCGTCAGCGGCGCGCGCGCTGCGCGAGGTCGATGGCGAGCGCGACCGCCTCCTCGAGGCTGCCCGCGTCCACCTCGCCCGTGCCCGCGAGGTCCAGCGCCGTGCCGTGGTCCACCGAGGTGCGGATGACCGGAAGCCCGAGCGTGACGTTGACGGCGCGGCCGAAGGCGGCGTGCTTGAGCACGGGCAGGCCCTGGTCGTGGTACATCGCCAGCACGACGTCGGCGCCGGCGAGCAGGCGGGCGGTGAAGAGGGTGTCGGCCGGCAGGGGCCCCTCGAGGGCGAGCCCTTCGCGGCGCAGGTCCTGCAGCGCCGGCCCGATCACGTCGATCTCCTCGCGGCCCATGTGGCCGGACTCGCCCGCGTGCGGATTGAGTCCCGCCACGAGGATTCGCGGGCGCGGGATGCCGAAGCGCTCGCGCAGATCCCGGTCGACGATGCGCAGCGTCCCGGCGAGCCCCTCGCGCGTGATGGCGGCCGGCACCGCCGAGAGCGGCAGGTGCGTGGTGGCCAGCGCGACGCGAAGGCCGCCGCCGGCGAGCATCATGACGACGCGCGGGGTCCCGGTGCGCTCCGCGAGGTACTCCGTGTGGCCCGTGAAGGGGATGCCTGCTTCGTTGATCGTGGACTTCTGCACCGGCGCCGTGACCATGGCCGCGAACTCGCCGCCACGGCAGCCGTCGAGGGCGCGGTCGAGAAGGGCCAGGACGTGGCGGCCGTTGGCCGGGTCGGGTTGCCCGGCGCGGACGGGAACCGCGACGGGAAGGTGCAGCACCGACGCCGGGGCGGCGGTGCCGGGCGCGTGGGCCGGCAGGGCGAAGGGCAGGTTGCGGCTGCGCGCGCGCTCGGCGAAGACGTCGCGGTCACCCACGAAGACGACTGGCGACGCGAAGGACTTCTGCGCCAGGATGGCGCAGAGGTCCGGGCCGATGCCGGCGGGTTCGCCGGCGGTGATGGCGATGGGGCGAGGGTCGGCCATGCGCGGCGTCGGCCCGGGGCCGTCCGGCCTCAGCGCTCCTCGAGGCGGTTCTCGACGAAGGCGCGGTCGCGCTGCTGCCGCAGCCAGTCCTGGTACGCGTCGTCCGCCTTGCGCGCGCGCACGGTCTGGCGGGCGTTGAACTTCTTGCGGTCCTCGCTCATTTCCTCCTGCCGGCGCTCCATCGCCTGCGCGAGGTGCCACCCGAAGGGCGATTGGAACGGCGCGCTGAGCTCGCCGTCGCGAAGGCTGTTCAGCACGCGCTCGAATTCCGCCACCGTCTCGCCCGGGGAGATCCACCCGAGGTCTCCGCCCTTCTGGGCCGAGCCGTCGTCGGAGTGGACCTTGGCGAGCTCGCCGAAGTCCTCGCCGGCGACGATGCGCTCGCGCAGGCGGGCGAGGCGCGCGCGCGCGTCGGCGTCGCTGAGGCCCTCCTTGGTGCGGATGAGGATGTGGCGGGCGCGCGTCTGCGTCACCTTGGGCTCGGCCGCCTTGCCGCGCTTCTCGAGGAGCCTCACGATGTGGAAGCCGTTGGGGCTGCGCAGCACGTCGCTCGTCTCGCCAGGCTGCATCTTGGCGAGGGCGTCGAGGAACAGCGCCGGCAGCCGCCCCGCCGGCCGCCAGCCGAGGTTGCCGCCCTGCAGGGCGTCGGGCGCATCGGAAAAGGTGGCCGAGACCTCGGCGAAGCTGGCGCCGCGGCGCAGCTCCGAGAGCGCCTGCAGCGCGCGGCGCCGGCGCGCCTCGATCTGCTCCGGCGTGGACTGCTGCTGGAGCAGCACGAGGATGTGCTGCAGCCGGAACTCGGCCTCGCCGCTGCGCTCCTTCGCCGCCCGCGCGATCTCGGTCTCGATCTCGGCATCGGTGACGACCACGGCGTTCTCGACCTCGCGCTCGCGCAGGCGGGTGACGGTGAGCTCGCGGCGGATGTCGTCGCGGAAGCGCTCGTAGCGGATGCCGTCGCGCTCGAGGGCGGCGCGGAACGCCGTCATGGACAGGTTGTTGTCGTCGGCGATGCGCTGGATCGTCTTGTCGAGCGTCGCGTCGTCGACCTTGATGCCCATTTCCTTGGCCATCTGCACCTGCACCAATTCGTCGATCATGCGCTCGAGGAGCTGCCGCTGCAGGACGTCCTGGGGCGGGACCCGCCCGCCCGCGCCGCGCAGCTGCCGCACCACGATGTCGGCGCGCTCGTTCAGCTCGTTGAGGGTCAGCACCTCGTCGTTCACCACCGCGACGATGCGGTCCACCGGCACGATCTTGCGCGCGGCCGCGGGCTGCGGGGCGCCGCCCGGCGCGGGCGCCTGGGCGAGGGCGGCCACGGCGGCCAGCGCCGCGCAGGCGGCGGCGAGTGGCGGGAAGGGGAACGCAATCTTCATCGCGGGATCTCGTCGGACCGGCGGTAGCCGGTGATGTTCTGCCTCAGGGTCTCGAGGGGATTGATGCCGATTCTCGAGAGCCCCGAGAGCTCGAGCTGCACCTGGAAGGAGGTGGAAACCTGCTGCGTCGCGGTGATGAAGCGGTGGGCGACCGCGCGGATCTCCCAGCAGCCGGCATTATATTCGAAGCCCGCGAGCCCCTCGATGAGCTTGCGGTCGTCGAGGCTCCAGTTCCAGCGCCCCACCACCGTCAGGCCGGCGCCCACCGGCCACTGCCCCTGCAGGTCCACCTGCCGGACCTGGTCGCGCGTGTAGTGGTAGCCCGCGTTCAGCACGCGCCCGGGCTGCGGGTTGTAGCGGGCGACGAGGTCGAGGCGCTGGGACCGTCCCTTCGTGGCGTCCCACTCGATGTCGCCTTCGAGCGCGAGGGCCTTCGTCACCTGGCCCGACAGGAGTGCCACGACGTCCGAGCGGCTGCCGGCCCGGGGCGGCGTCGACGGGTCCAGGGTGACCCGCTGCGGATCGAAGTAGTAGATCTGGCCCAGCGTGGCCTTGAGGCGTTCGAGGCCGGTTTCCGCCTCGACGAGACGGCTGGTGACGGCCACGGTGAGCTGGTTCGCGTCGCCGATGCGGTCCCCGCCCACGAAGCGATTCTCGCGGAACAGCGAGTCGGCGCCGAAGTCGATCTCGTCCGTCGAGAAGTTGGGCAGCGCCGACTGGTCGCGGTACGGCACGCGCAGGTAGTAGAGCCGCGGCTCGAGCGTCTGCAGGTAACGGTTGCCCATCAGGTCCCACGGGCGGTCGAGGAAGACGCCGGCGTCGATGCTGCCCATGGGCACGCTGCGCGTGGCGTCGGCGAGCCCCTCCTCGTTGGCGGCGACGGCGTAGCGGGTGTAATGGAACCCGGCCTTCGGCCGGACGTAGCCCCACGAAGTCGACAGCGGCAGCGTGGCCTGCGGGTAGACGATGGCGCGCTGTCCGTTGACGAGCTCCGGGTGGCTGAAGCTCGTGTACTCCGAATGGAGCTGCCAGTCGACGCCGTACAGGCGCTGCTTGAGGCCGGAGAGCACGAGCTGGGGCAATTGCCGGTAGGGCTCGACGACGGGCGCGAGCGGGTCCTGCAGGGTCTGGTAGGCGATCGCGCGCGCCGTGAACCGCCAGACATCGTCGCCGTAGCCGAGGATCACGTCCCGCGGCAGGTTGACCTGCGAGGTCGCGGCCACGCGCGTGGACAGGTCGCGGAAGTAGTCGTCGTCCGAAACCCCCTGCGCGCTCACGGCGAGCGACCACCCGTAGGGCAGGCGCTGCGAGTGCTGCCAGGCGAGGAGGTAGCGGTCGCTGTCCGTGATGGCGTCCCGGGGAAGGTACTCGACATCCGCCTGCCCCGAGTAGGCGGGCCTGAGGTAGCGGTATTCGCCGCCCAGCTGCAGCCCGCGCTTGCTGAAGAGCTTGGGCGTGAGGGTGGCATCCTGGTTCTCGGCGATGTTCCAGTACCACGGCAGGGCGAACTCGAAGCCGCTCTGGCCGGAGGAGCCCAGCGTCGGCGCGAGGAAGCCCGACTTGCGCCCGTCGTTGGTGGGGAAGGTGAGCCAGGGCGAATAGAGGATCGGCACGCCGAAGAAATGGACCGCGGAGTTGTGCGCCGTGCCGACCTGGGCCTTGCCGTCGATGGCCAGCTCGCTCACCGTGAGCTTCCAGTCGTCGCGGGGGACCGGGCAGGTCGTGTACTCGGCGTTGAAGAGCCGGCTTTGCTGGTCCCCCTCGAGGAGCGCGCGCTCGGCCGAGCCGCGCGCCGCGTGGCGGCGGTCCGCGCGCTTCGGGATTTCGATCGCGGGGCGCTCCATCTCGCCGGTGCCTTCGCCCAGCCGGTAGGTCAGGCGCGGCCCCGTGACGACGTTGCCCTCGCGCTCCAGGCGCACGTTGCCGGTCGCGACCGCCGTGTCGGCTTCCTCTGCGTAGTCCACCCGGTCGGCGCGCATCGACATGCCTGGCTGGCGCATCGAGACGCTGCCGGTGGCGGTGAGCTTCTTCTGCTCCTCGCCCGTGACGGTGTCGGCGGAGAGGAAGCGGACCGCATCGCGCTCGACCTTGGGCGGCGGCGGGGCGAGCGTCCGCGACAGCTTGAGCACGATCCCGTCCGTCGCCCAGGCCGGAAGGGCGCACGCGCAGGCGAGGACAAGCGACAGGCAGCGGGGGACCATCGGGGAGCGCGGCGGGGCGGTGCTAGAATCGCTCAAGAATACACGCGAACGCCCGCCCGCTTCACTTCCCATGGACCGCCTCGAGGCGCTCGACGCCTGGCTCCGCGGCGCGCTCGGCGGACGCGCTTTCACGCGCGAGCCCGCCAGCGCGGACGCGAGCTTCCGCCGCTACTTCCGGGTCTTTTCCGGCGACCGCACCTGGGTCGCGATGGACGCGCCTCCTGAGCGCGAGGACTGCGGCCCGTTCGTGAAGGTTGCGGGGCTGATGCGCGCGGCCGGCGTGCACGTGCCCGAGATCGTCGCGTGCGACGTCGGGCAGGGCTTCCTGCTGCTCTCCGACCTCGGGCGCAAGACCTACCTGCAATCCTTCGACGGGACGAACGAGACGGCGCTCTTCCGCGACGCGACCGCGGCGCTCGTGCGCTGGCAGCTGGCCACCCGCGAGGGGGAACTGCCGCCCTACGACGAGGCGCTGCTGCGGCGCGAGATGAACCTCTTCCCGGAGTGGTACGTCGGCCGCCACCTCGGCGTCACGCTCGACGACGGGCAGAAGCAGGACCTCGAGACCGTCTTCCGGCGCATCCTCGCCGCGAACCTCGCCGAGCCGCGCGTCTTCGTGCACCGCGACTACATGCCGCGCAACCTCATGGTCTCCGACCCGAACCCCGGCGTGCTCGACTTCCAGGACGCCGTCCTCGGGCCCGTCAGCTACGACATCGCCTCGCTCTACCGCGACGCCTACGTGAGCTGGGACGAGGACCGCGTGCTCGACGGGACGATCCGCTACTGGGAGGCGGCTCGCAAGGCGGGGCTGCCGGTGCGGGCGGACTTCGCCGACTTCTGGCGCGACGTCGAGTGGATGGGCGTGCAGCGCCACCTCAAGGTGCTGGGCATCTTCGCGCGCATCCACTACCGCGACGGCAAGCCCGGCTACCTCGACGACACGCCGCGGTTCATCGCCTACGTGCGCCACGCGTGCGCGCGCTACGTCGAGCTGGCGCCGCTCGCGCGGCTGCTGGACCGGCTGGAGGGCGTGCAGCCGCAGGCGGGCTACACGTTCTGACGGATGGCGCCCGCGGCCGCCCCGTGAACCTGCGCGCCATCATCCTCGCGGCCGGCCGCGGCGAGCGCATGCGGCCGCTCACGGACGCCACGCCGAAGCCGCTGCTCACGGTTGGCGGCAAGGCCCTCATCGTCTGGCAGCTCGAGCGGCTGGCCGCCGCCGGCATCCGCGACGTCGTCATCAACCACGCGCACCTGGGCGAGCAGCTGGAGGCCGCGGTCGGCGACGGCGCGCGCTGGGGCGTGCGCATCGCCTGGTCGCGCGAGGGTACCGCCCTCGAGACGGCCGGCGGCATCGCGCACGCGCTGCCGATGCTCGGGCCCGATCCGTTCCTCGCGGTGAGCGCCGACATCTACACGGACTTCGACTTCGCGAGCCTGCGCCCCGCGGTCGAGCGCATCGCGAGCGATCCGGAAGCCTCCGCGGCCCACTTCGTCCTGGTGGACAACCCGCCATGGCACGCCCGCGGCGACATGGGGCTCGCGGACGGCCGCGTGACGCTCGCCGGCGAGCGCCTCCTCACGTACGGCAACATCTCGCTCTTCCACCCGTCGCTGTTCGCGGACGTCGCCCCGGGCGCGCACCTGCGGCTGTTCCCGTGGGGCTTCCGGTTCATCGAGGCCGGCCGCGTGACGGGGGAGCATTTCCGCGGCACGTGGGACAACGTCGGCACGCCCGCGCAGCTGGCCGAACTCGACCGGAGGCTCTCGACTTGACCTTCCGCCCCCCGGAATCCCGGTAAAATCACAGCGTTCGCGGGGCCGTCCCGGCCCCGAATCCCGAGTCCCCCATGAAGCTCGAAGATCCCCACCGCATCAAGCCCTTTCGCCAACGCCGCGCCCGGCTTTCCCGCCAGCTTCGCGAAGGCGTCGTCATCCTGCCCACGGCGCCCGAGCGCACGCGAAACGCCGATTCCCACTACGACTATCGCTGGGACAGCGGCTTCTACTACCTGACCGGGTTCCGCGAGCCCGAGGCCGTGCTGGTGATCACGCTGGGCAGGAAGCCGCGCGAGATCCTCTTCTGCCGCGAGAAGAACCTGGAGCGCGAGATCTGGGACGGCTTCCGCTTCGGGCCCGCGCTCGCGAAGCAGGCGTTCGCGTTCGACGCCGCCCACCCCGTGGCGGACCTCGACGCGATGATTCCCGACCTCATCGCCGACCAGCCGGTGATCCACACGCCCGTGGGCGCGGACCCCGCGTGGGACGCGCGCGTGTCGGGCTGGCTCAACGCGGTGCGCGCCAAGGTGCGCACGGGCGTGTCGGCGCCCGCGGAGATCCGCGACGTGCGCGCGGCGGTGAACGACATGCGCCTCGTCAAGGACGCCCACGAGCTCGCCGTCATGCGGCGCGCCGCGGAGATCACCGGCGCGGCGCACGTGCGGGCGATGGCCGCGGCGGCGCCCGGCAAGCGGGAGTACGAGATCGAGGCGGAGCTCCTGCACGAGTTCTGCCGCAACGGCGCGCGCTCGGTGGCCTACGGCTCGATCGTGGCGGCGGGCGCCAACGCCTGCGTCCTGCACTACCGCGACAACACCGCCGAGCTGCGCAAGGGCGACCTGATGCTGATCGACGCCGGCTGCGAGCTGGACAGCTACGCCGCCGACATCACCCGCACCTTCCCCGTCGACGGGACGTTCACCGGCCCGCAGCGGGACATCTACGAACTGGTGCTCGCGGCGCAGGAGGCGGCGATCAAGGCCGTGCGCCCCGGCGCCGCCTTCATCGACTACCACGACGCGGCCACGCGCGTGCTCGTGCGCGGCTTCATCGACCTGAAGCTCTGCAAGGGCAGCGTCGACAAGGTGCTGGCCGACGAGTCCTACAAGCAGTTCTACATGCATCGCACGGGGCACTGGCTCGGTCTCGACGTGCACGACGCCGGCGACTACATGCAGAAGGGCAAGTGGCGCAAGCTCGCGCCGGGCATGGTGCTCACCGTGGAGCCCGGCTGCTACATCCGGCCCGCGAAGAACGTGCCGAAGCCCTTCTGGAACATCGGCGTGCGCATCGAGGACGACGTGCTGGTCACCGCCAAGGGGCGGGAGGTGCTCACCGCCGCCTGCCCGAAGCGCGTGGCCGACGTCGAGGCCGCGGTCCGCGGCTGACGCCCGGGTCCGCCGGATCATGGGAAGCGTCGACGTCGCCATCGTCGGGGCCGGCCCGGTCGGGGCGGCGCTCGCGCTGCTCGTCTCCGCCAGCGGCCGCTCGGTGCGCGTGATCGAGGCGCGTCCCGGCCCGTCGCGAGACGCTCGCACGCTGGCGCTCTCGCAGGCGAGCCGCGAAATGCTGGAGGGGGTCGGCGGCTGGCCGCAGGCCGGCATCACGCCGATCGCCGACATCCACGTCTCGCAGAAGGGCGGCCCCGGACGCACGGTCATCGCGGCCGCCGAGCAGGGCCTGCCCGCGCTGGGCTACACCGTTTCGTACGCGGCCCTCGAGGCGGCGCTCGAGTCGCGGCTCGCCGAGGCCGGCGTGCCCGTGTCGTACGGGGCGTCCTGCGAGTCGATCACGCTGGGGGCCGATGCCGCCACCGTCGGCCTGAAGGACGGCAGCGCGGTCGCGGCGGATCTCCTCGTGCTGGCCGACGGCGGCGGCAACGCGCGGCGCATTCCGGGCCTCGCCTACCTGGAGAAGGACTACGGGCAGGTCGCCGTCACCGGCCCCGTCTGGACGGACCGTCCGCACCGCGGCCGCGCCTACGAGCGCTTCACGCCGCAGGGGCCGGTCGCCCTGCTGCCGGTGGACGACCGTTACGCGCTGGTCTGGACCGCCACGCCGGCCGAGGGCGATCGCATCCGCGCCCTGGACGACACCGCGTACCTCGCCGGGCTGCAGGCGCACTTCGGCGACCGCGCCGGCCGGTTCGTGAAGGCCGGGCCGAGGGCCGCCTTTCCGCTCAAGCTGCGCACCATCAACACCACCGTCGCGCGCCGCGCCGTGATCGTGGGCAATGCCGCGCAGGCGATGCACCCCATCGCGGGGCAGGGGCTCAACATCGGGCTGCGCGACGCGGCGTCGCTTGCGGCGGTGCTGGCCGCCCGCCGCAGGGATGCGGGCGCGGCGGAAGTGCTGGACGCCTACCGGGCGTCGCGGCGGCGCGATACCGGCCGCGGGGTGGCGTTCACCGATTTTCTCGTCGGCGCCTTCATGGACCGCCGGCGCGTCGTCACCTGGGGCCGCGGGCTGGCCCTCTCCGCCCTCGACCTGCTGCCGCCCGCCCGCCGCTTCCTGGCCGCGCGCATGATCCGCGGCGCGCCGACCGCGCTGCGCGGCCTGCACGAATGACGCTTTCGGGCGGCGACGACCGGATCCTCGTCGTCGGCGGCGGCGCCGTGGGCCTCGCGTTCGCGGCCGCCGCGGGCGAGCCGGTCGTCGTTCTCGAAGGCGGTGCCGGGCGGCCGCCCGCCGACCCCGAGGCGTTCGACATCCGCGTCTTCGCCCTGAGCGAAGGGACGCGCGCCTTCCTGCGCGGGATCGGCGCGTGGGACCGCATGCCGGCCGATCGGCTCGCGCCCGTCCTGCGCATGGAAGTCTTCGGCGACGACGGCGCAAGCCGCCTTGCGTTCTCGCCGCCGGGCGGGCAGCCGCTGGCCTGGATCGCCGAGGGAAACCGGATGTCGCGCGCCCTCGAGGCGGCCGCCATCGCCCGCGGCGCGGAAATTCGCGTCCAGTCACGGCTCGCGACGCTCGCGGCGGGCGCCCGCGGCGCCGAAGTCGTGCTGGAAGACGGCTCGCGGTTCGCAGGAAGCCTGCTCGTCGCCGCGGACGGTGCCGACTCCCGCGTCCGGCGGGAACTGGGGCTCGCGGCCGACGCCAAGCGCTACCCGGAGACGGCGGTGGTCGCGCACTTCCGCTGCGAGAAGCCGACCGGGGGCGTGGCGCGGCAGTGGTTCCGCAAGGACGGCATCCTCGCCTGGCTGCCGTTGCCGGGCGAGCGCATGTCCATCGTCTGGTCGGCGCGCGGCGGTCTGGCCGGGGAACTGGCCGCACTGGAGCCCGCGCCGTTCGCGCAGCGCGTCCGCGATGCCGGCGCGGCGGCGCTGGGCGACCTGGCGCTCGACTCCCCCGTGGCCTGCTTCCCGCTGCGCCTGGTCCGCGTTCCGCGCATCTGCGTCCCCGGGGCAGTGCTCATCGGCGATGCGGCGCACGGCGTGCACCCGCTGGCGGGGCAGGGCGTCAACCTCGGCTTCCAGGATGCGGCATGCCTCGCCGCGACGCTTGCCGCCCGCTCGCCGCTGCAACGGCCGGGGGATGCGGGCCTGCTGCGGCGCCACGAGCGCGCTCGGCGCGCCGACGTGGACGCGATGCAGTTCGTGACCGACCGCCTCGAGTGGCTTTTCGGCATCGACGCCCCGGTCGCGAAGGCCGCCCGCAACGCGGGCCTGCGGCTGGTCGACCGGCTGCCCGGCGCCAGCCGGGCCCTGGCCGCCCACGCGATGCGATAATCGCGCACCCTGCCGCCGGGAACTTCCCCGGCCCGCCGGGAACCAACAGCGAACCCCGGGAACCCGCCATGAACCTTTTTGCCTCGCTTGCCGCCGCCGTCATCGCTTTCGTCCTTGCCCTGCCCGTCGCGGCGCAGCAGGACGTCGACCGCATCAAGGCCGACGTGCGGAAGAAGTTTCCCGAGGCCCGGATCGACGGCGTGCGCAACAGCGGCTACGGCGGGCTCTACGAAGTGACCGGCGGCGGCGAGATCTTCTACACGGACGAGGGCGTGACCTTTCTCGTCCTGGGCGCCATCGTCGACGCCAAGACCCGCGAGAACGTCACCGAGGCCCGCCAGCGCAAGCTTTCCGCGGTCACCTTCGACAGCCTGCCGCTCGACTCCGCGGTGAAGATCGTGCGCGGCAAGGGCACGCGGCGCATCGCCATCTTCGAGGACCCCAACTGCGGCTACTGCAAGCGCTTCGAGCGCGAGCTGGCCAAGGTGGACGACCTCACGATGTACGTCTTCCTCTACCCGATCCTGTCGCCGGACTCCACGAAGAAGTCGAAGGCCGTCTGGTGCTCGCCCGACCGCCCGAAGGCGTGGCTGGACATGATGCTCAAGGACGTGATCCCGGAAAACGAGGGCAAGTGCGACACCCCGATCGACAAGGTGCTCGCCTGGGGCAAGGACAAGCGCATCACGGGAACGCCCACCATCTTCTTCGAGGACGGGGAGCGCGTGCCCGGGGCGATGCCGATGGCCACCTTCGAGAAGCGGCTCGCGGACGCGAAGGCGGCGATCGCGGCGAACGGCCGGAAGTAGCCCTCAGGGGCCGAGCGTGGCGGCGGCGAAGAGCGCGAACACGCAACCGATGCCGCCCATCCAGAGCAGGGAGCGCAGGGTCGCCCGGTCGGCGAGGTAGGCCGCCGTGTAGGCCACGCGGAAGGCGATGAACGCCACCGCGATCGCGTCCACCCAGCCCTGCGGGGCGCGGGCGAGGTGCGCGATGATCACCGCGGCGGCGAAGCCGGGCAGGGCCTCGAAATGGTTGAGGTGCGCGTGGAAGGCGCGCCTGCCCCGTCCCTCGAGCTTCAGGAGCCAGTCGCGAGGCGCGTTGTTGTCGTAGTCGCGGCGCCACTTGGCGATGCCCACCGTGCCGTACGGCAGCACGATCGCGACGAGGACGCACCAGAACGCCAGGGTCATGTGTTCGCTCCCGCTTTCACCGTCGGCGGCGGGGTGTAGCCCTTGGGAAGCAGCACCCACATGCGCCCGGATTGGCGCATCTTGCCGGCCTGGTTGCCGGCGCCCTCGCCGAATCCCCAGTAGAAGTCCGCGCGCACGCCGCCGTTGATGGCCCCGCCCGTGTCCTGCGCCACCATGAGGCGGTTGAGCGGCCGGGGCGAGGCGGGCCAGGTCGTGGCAAGGAACACCGGCACGCCCAGCGGAATCACGCGCGGGTCCACGGCGATCGAGCGCTCCGCGGTCAGCGGCACGCCGAGCGTCCCGATGGGGCCGGGAAGGTCCGGCTGCAACTCGCGGAAGAACACGAAGCTGGGATTGGCGTTCATGAAGCGCCTGACCTTGGCGGGATGGCGGCGGGCCCAGTCCTTCATGCCCTGCATCGAGGTGCGTTCCGCGGGCAGCTCGCCGCTCTGGATGAGGAGCCTCGCCACCGAACGGAACGGGTGGCCGTTCTGCTCGGCGTAGCCGACGCGGATGCGCTCGCCGTTCTCCAGCTGCACCTGGCCCGAGCCCTGGATGTGCAGGAAGAAGAGCTCGACCGGGTCGTCCACCCAGGCGATCTCCAGACCCTTGAGCGGGGCCGGATCCTGCTCGATGTCGCCGCGCGCCAGGTAGGGGACGACGCGGTTGCCCTCGAGGCGGCCGCGCAGCTTCTTGTGCTTGAGTTCCGGGTAGACGGCGGCGAGGTCGATCACCAGCAGGTCCTGAGGCACCGCGTAGATCGCATGGCGGTAGTGCGCGCTGCGCGTCCGGCTGCCGCGCAGCAGCGGCTCGTAGTAGCCGGTGACCATGCCGGTGTCCGTCTCGTTCGCGTTGATGACGCGGTGGGGGACGAACAGCGACTCGAAGAACGCGGCGATCTCGCGCTGGCCCGCCGCGGCGGGAACCGCGCGGGCGGCGGCGCAGGCCGCCTGCCAAGCCGGCTGCGCCTCCAGTACCTCGCACCCGCGCACGAAGGCGACGAGGGAGTCCCGCATCGGCTCCTGCGCCCAACCGGTGAGCTCCATCCACGATGCCGGCTGCAGGCGTCCGCGGTACTCGACCGCGGGCGCGGGCGCCGGCGGGGGAGCGGGCGCGGGTGGCGGCTCGGCAACCTCCGGGCACGCCGGCTTCTCGGCCGGGGGGCACTGCGGCGGCTCCGGCGTTCTTTGCGCCACCGGCGGCGGTGTGGCGCAGGCCGCGAGCAGCAGGGCCGCGGTGCACGCAAGCGCGGCATGGCGCGCAAGGAATGGCGGGGCAGGCAGCATCGCGGCGAGTATAGCGAAACGGTCGTGCGAGAATGTCACCGAAGGAGGCGGCGATGTTCTGGGTATTCCTGGAAGTGGTGCTGGCGCTGGCGATCGCGGTCGGGATCGTGTGGTGGACGATGCCGCGCAGGCCGAAGGCCGGGGCCGCGCCGCCGCCGGCGAACGACGAAAAGCCGAAGGACTAGTGCAGGACGCGGGGAACGCTCAGCGCGAACTCGGGGATGGGCGCCTCGAAGCGCGTGCCGTCCTCGGCGACGAGCTGGTAGCTGCCGCGCATCGTGCCGACCGCGGTCGGGATCGACGAGCCGCTCGAGTATTCGAAGGTGTCGCCGGGCTTGAGCGTCGGCTGCTCGCCCACCACGCCCATCCCGCGCACTTCCTGCACTTGGTTGTCGGCGTCGGTGATGATCCAGTGACGGCTCACCAGCTGCGCGGTGACGCTGCCGGTGTTGGTAATGCGGATGGTGTAGGCGAAGACGTAGCGGTCCTCCTCCTCGTCGGACTGGTCCGGGAGGTAGGTCGAATGGGCGGTGACCGCGAGCTCGTATTTTTTCGACATCGGCATGCGCAGATGGTAGCAGGAATGGCGTGCCGGAGCGGCGGGGCGATCGCGTAGAATTCCCGTTCGAATCGCAAGGGAATCCGACCATGGCCCGCATCGCCCCCAGCCTGCTTTCCGCCGACTTCGCCCGCCTGGGCGAGGAGGTCCGCGACGCCGTCGCGGCGGGCGCCGACCTCATGCATTTCGACGTGATGGACAACCACTACGTCCCAAACCTCACCGTCGGGCCGCTGGTCTGCGAGGCGATCCGGCCGCACTGCAGCGTGCCCATCGACGTGCACCTGATGGTGAAGCCCGTGGACCGGATCATTCCCGATTTCGCCAGGGCCGGCGCCTCGATCATCACCTTCCACCCGGAGGCGAGCGAGCACGTGGACCGGACGCTCGCGCTGATCCGCGACCAGGGCTGCAAGGCGGGGCTCGTCTTCAACCCGGCCACGCCGCTCGCCTGGCTCGACCACGTCATGGACAAGCTCGACATCATCCTGCTCATGAGCGTGAACCCGGGCTTCGGCGGCCAGTCCTTCATCGCCTCGACCCTGCCCAAGATCGCCGAGGTGCGCCGGCGCATCGACGCGAGCGGGCGCGACATCTGGCTGGAGGTGGATGGCGGCGTGAAGGCGGAAAACATCGCCGCGATCGCGAAGGCCGGCGCCGACACCTTCGTCGCGGGATCCGCCGTCTTCGGCGAGCGCGACCGGGCGGCGGCCATCGGCCGGATGCGCGACGCGCTGGCAGCCGCATGATCGCGGCGAAGCGCTATCGCGCCGCGCTCTTCGATCTCGACGGCACGCTGCTCGACACGGCACCGGACCTCGCGCGCTCGGCCAACCGGATGCTGGCCGAGCTGGGGCGCCCGGCGCTTCCCGAGAGCGAGATCCGCGACTACATCGGCAAGGGCATCGCCAACCTCGTGCGCCAGTGCGTCGAGAGCACCGGCGGCGGCTCGGACGGGGAACACCAACGCGCCCTCGAGGTCTTCGAGCGGCACTACGCCGGCGGCATCGCGAACGCCTCGCATCCCTACCCCGGCGTCGTGGCGGGGCTCGAGGCGCTGGCGCGCGCGGGCATCGCCATGGGGTGCGTGACGAACAAGGCCGGCCGCTTCACGGAGCCGCTGCTCGAACGGACCGGGCTGCGGGGCTATTTCGGCGTGGTCGTCTCCGGCGACACCGTCGCCCGAAAGAAGCCGCACGCCGACCCGCTGCTGTACGCCGCAGACAGGCTCGGGGCGGCGCCCGGCGAGACGCTGATGGTGGGGGATTCCCTGAACGACGTCCTGTCGGCGCGCGCCGCGGGATGTCCGGTGGTGGTCGTCCCGTACGGATACCGCGAGGGCCTGTCGCTCGCCGAGCTCGGGGCCGATGCGGTGGTCGATACCGTGGAAGACGCCGCCCGAATGATGGTGTGACGATGAACGAAACCGAATTCCAGTC
>Ga0209594_1000772_pt1 | contig 17480 bp, 13 predicted proteins | sample AshMeaCrysSpring_FD_184126 | JGI IMG/M metagenome (GOLD analysis project Ga0209594, IMG submission 184126) | Groundwater microbial communities from Big Spring, Nevada to study Microbial Dark Matter (Phase II) - Ash Meadows Crystal Spring... | ecosystem: Environmental > Aquatic > Deep subsurface...
CGCGTGGTCTGGCCACCTGAAGGGCCGCCCGAGGTCAGCTTCGCCAAGGGCGCCCGGACGTCGGGGTGGGACGAGGCCGCCGACCACGAGAAGCGCATGCTGTTCCTGGAGAACCTGCGACTGCTGTACGTCGCCGCCACCCGGGCCGAGAGCCGACTCGTCGTGTCCATCGTCCGCCAGGACCGCAAGGACGGGCTGCCCGACGACCCGACGAAGATGACGAGGGCAGAGCTGTTCGCGACGGCTTCCGATGGCGCACCTCACCTGGTGGTCACGACGACCCCCGAGGAGGTCCGGCCCTTGCCGGCGACGCCGGCCAAGGTCGCGCCACCCATGCCCTGGGAGGAGTGGGCCACCCTCCGTTCCAGCGCACAGGGGGCGGCGTCGCTGCGCGAGGCCGACTCGGCCACCGACATCGCCAAGGGCGGGGCACCGCTGCCCGAGGGTTTGGAGATCCCGCCCGGCCTGCTCAAGGAGCCCCGCGACCTCGAGCTGCCGGCATGGCTCAAGGGTCGGTACGGGGCCGCGATCGGGCGCGCCGTCCACGCCACGCTGCAAACCGTCGACCTGGTCACCGGCGAGGGGCTGGACGGCATCGCCGACGCCCAGGCCCTGGCCGAGAGCGTCACTGACCGGGTCGCGGACGTGCGCGCGCTCGCACGGTCCGGCTGGGAGGCGCCGATCGTCCGCCGCGCCGCCGAGCGCGAGCACCACAAGGAGACCTACGTCGGCACGACCATCGGCGGCCAGCTCGTCGAGGGCTACATCGACCTGCTGTACCGGGACGACGACGGGTCCCTGGTTGTCATCGACTACAAGACCGATGCCGACCCGAGTCCGCAGACCGTGCTGGCCTACCAGACCCAGCTCGCCGTGTACGCCCGGGCGCTGGCCGACGCCACGAACACGCCGATCTCCCGGTGTGTCCTCGTCTTCTGCCGTGAGGACGGCGCGGTGGAAAGGGACGTTCCGCTCCCCGCCTGAGGGCGGCCTCGGCCACGCTCGGTCGCGTCTCTCGTTGTGTCGGACCCTCTCGTCACAGTTGTGCCACACACCACCGGAGTATCCGGGTGTAGCCGACGACACCAGAGGGAAGCACTAGCTCATGAGGATTCTGCACACGTCAGATTGGCATCTGGGACGAACGTTCCACGGGCACAGCCTCCACGAGGACCAGGCGGCGTTCCTCGAGTGGCTCGTGAAGCTGGCAGAGGAACGCGACGTCCAGGCGGTCGTCGTCGCCGGCGACGTCTACGACCGGGCAGTGCCTGCCGCGGACACGATGCGGCTGCTCGAAACGGCCTTCGAGGCGTTCGCCGACGCCGAGATCCCGCTCGTTGTCTCCTGCGGCAACCACGACTCCCCGATCCGCCTCGGGTTCGGGGGCCGCTTCCACGAACGTGGCGGCATCCACCTACGCACGACGGTGGCCGACCTCGACCGACCCGTCGTGCTCCACGACGTGGACGGGCCGGTCGGCGTCTACGGCATCCCCTACCTGCTGCCCGACGCGGTCATGGCCGAGCTCGACGCCGAACGTTCGCACCAGTCGGTCCTCACCGCTGCGGTGAAGCGCATCCGGGAGGACGCTTCCACCCGCGGTCTGTCGCGGACCGTGGTGATGAGCCACGCCTTCATCACCGGCGGACAAGGGTCTGACTCCGAGCGCGACATCAGGGTCGGGGGCATCGCCGACGCCAGCGCCGACGTCTTCGAGGGAATCACCTACGTGGCTCTCGGCCACCTGCACGGTCGCCAGACGGTGACGAGCCCGTTCCCGACGACGACGCTGGCCTACTCAGGCTCGCCGCTGCCGTTCTCCTTCTCTGAGAGGAACCACACCAAGTCGGTGTCCGTCGTCGACATCGCCGGGTCGGGCGCGGTCGAAGTCGAGCATGTCGATGTCCCGGTGGGGCGCCGGCTGGCCGAGGCCCGCGGGAAGTTCGAGGAACTCCTCGCCCGCGCGGAAGGCGACCTTGCGCACCTGGCCGACAGGTGGGTCCGCGTGGTCCTGACCGACCCCGGACGCGTGCTCGACGCGATGGAGCAGTTCCGCGCCCACTGGCCACACACCGTGGAGATCGGCTTCGAGCCCGAGGGAGGCCTTGTGGACGAGCACGACGACCTTGCCAACCTGCGTCGCACGACCGACCCGGTCGAGATCTGTGCGTCGTTCGTCACCTACGTCGGAGGCGCGGCCCCGGACGAGGCTGAGTCCACCGTCCTGTCGGACACCGTCGAATACGTCCAACGCCCCAAGGAGGCCACGGCCCGATGAAGCTCCACCACCTCACCCTGCAGGCCTTCGGCCCGTTCGCCGGCCGGCAGGACATCGACTTCGACACGCTCAACACCAGCGGGCTGTTTCTGCTCGAAGGCCCAACCGGATCGGGGAAGTCGACGGTGCTCGACGCCATCACCTTCGCCCTCTACGCCGGGCTCGCCGGCAGCAAGGCAGGCAAGGACCGCCTGCACTCCGACCACGCCGAGGTGGGCATCGAGCCGTTCGTCGAGCTCGAGTTCTCGGTGCGCGGGCGTCGCTGGAAGGTGTACCGCGTCCCGGCTCACGAGCGTCCGGCGCGACGGGGCAGCAAGATGGTGCAGGACGGCGGCTCGGTCCACCTGACCCGGCGCGAAGGAGAGACTTGGGTCAGCGTGTCGTCCAGCCACAGCGAGGTCGGGGATATCATCGGTGACGAGCTGGGCTTGACCAAGGAGCAGTTCACCCAGGTCGTCCTGCTCCCGCAGGGCGAGTTCGCCACCTTCTTGCAGGCCAACGATGACGAGCGACGCAAGGTGCTCACGAAGATCTTCGGGACGTGGCTCTACGACGCCGTGACGTCCCGCCTGGAGGAGCAGCGCCGCGACCTCCAGCGCCGCGTCGGGGAAGCCAGGCAGGAGGTGCAGCAGGCGATCGCCGTTGCTCTAGAGGCGGCAGGGGAGACGATCGAGGGTACCGACGACCTCATGGACGGCTCGGCCGACGACCGGGCTGCGCTCCTGGATGGCGTGGCCCAGTCCCTGGAGGAGCGCCTAGTCCAGGCACGGGCCGCCGAAGCGGACACGCACGACGACCTGCTGGGCAAGCAGGAGCAGTTCAAGCGCGCCGACGAGATCGCCAAGCGGCTGCGGGCGTTCACGCAGGCCACCCAGGCCCTCGCCGAGCACGAGGCCACCCGAGACGTCATCACCCGGGTTCTGGGCGAGCTCGACGCCGCGCAGAGAGCGGTTCCCGTCGAACCCCTGCTCGACCAGCTCGACCAGCTCCGGGCCAACGTCGACCTGGCCGAAGAGGCCGTGCGTCAGCACCCCGCGGCTCTGGTTGAGAAGGTCGTCCGGGACGGCTCGGAGCAGTCGGAGGAGTACGCCCGTCAGCACGACACCGAGGCAGCCGCCCTCGGCCACCTCGTCGACCTGGAGGCCGGCCTCGCTGCACGCGAGCAGTCACTTGCCGAGCTGCGCGCGGATGCAGAGCAGCTGGCGATTGCAATGGGGGAGCGCGAGACCGAAGTCCGGGCGGTACCCGGTCGTATCGCGGCCCTCGACCAGGAGCTGGCGGAGGCGCGTGCGAGGGCCGGCGGGCTGGCGGAGGCGATCGCGCACGTCGACACCCTGACCCAGCAGGTCGAGGCCGCGCGAGCGGCCGAGCTGCTGCGTCCCGATGTCAGTGCCGCGCAAGGTCGAGCAACGGCAGCCGAGGAGGCTCGTCGGCGACTCGTAGACGCGCACCAGGAGCTGCTTCAGCGGCGGCTGGACGGCATGGCAGCCGAGCTGGCGGGCGACCTGAAGCCCGGGGACGCCTGCCCCGTCTGCGGCTCGACAGAGCACCCCGAGCTCGCCCAGGCCGGTGACGGAGCGGTCAGCCTGGACGAAGTGAACGAGGCCGCACGCCAGCGCTCGAGCGCCGAGCAGGACGAGCAGCAGGCCAGGGAACACCTGACCGCGGTGGAGAAGGAGTTCAACGAGTACCTCGTCGCCGCTGGTGGGAAGGACTCCGAGACCCTCACTGCGGAGCTGGAGCAGGAGAGACATCGGGCAGCCGAGTGCCGCCGCTCCGAGCAGTCGGTCACCCGACTTGAGACGGAGCGGACCGGCCTGGAGAAGGAGCGGGAAAGCGGTGAGCGCAAGCTCACGGAACACCGCCAGCGGCTCGCCGCCGCCCAGGCCGGGCTTGAAGAGGGCACCAAGCGCCTCGAGACCGACACGGTGAAGGTGAACGACGCCCGCGACGGTCACGAGACCGTGGCCGCCCGGCAGATGGCCCTCCGGGAGTCGGCGCGCGTCCTGCGCAGGGTGGTCAAGGACGTGGACTCCCGGGACGACGCCGTGGCTGCGGCCTCTGGCGCCAGCGAGCATGTGGTCAGCCAGGCAGCCAAGGCGGGCTTCCACGCCGTCGCCGAGGCCCGCGGGGCTCTGCGCACGGCGGGGGAGCGTGCGGGGCTGCAGGAGGTGATCCGGCAGTGGCACGACGAGCTCGCACGACTCAAGGCTGACGCGGAACGGGACGAGTACGAAGGGCTGAACCCCGGCCAGGCGGACCAGGCCCAGGAAGACGTGCAGAGCGCTCGGGCCGCCTGGAGCGAAGCCGACCAGGCGTGGAAGGCGGCGCGCGACCTGCGGACGCTGGTCGAGAACCAGCGGCACCGCTATGGTCCCCACCGCTCGCAGGTGACCCAGGACGAGGCGGCGCTCACCCGGGCGCGTGCGGCGCTGGCTCCCGTGAGGAGACTTGCCGCCCTGGCCAACGGGACAGAGGGGCACCGTCGCATGACGCTGACCACCTATGTGCTGCGCGAGTGGTTCGTCCGAGTCGTGGAGGCGGCGAACCTGCGCCTGGATCGGATGTCGTCGGGCCGCTACCACCTCGAACGAGTAGAGCAGGGCACTAGGAAGGACGACCGCGTGGGGCTCGGTCTGCACATCGTCGACCGCTACACCGGCAAGTCCCGCAGCACGACGTCGATGTCCGGCGGCGAGACCTTCTACACCTCTCTTGCCCTGGCGCTCGGCCTCGCCGACGTCGTGCGGGCCGAGGCCGGCGGCGTCGAGCTGGACACCATGTTCATCGACGAGGGCTTCGGCAGCCTCGACCAGGAGCGGCTCGAGGAGGTCATGGGCGTCATCGACGAGCTGCGCAACGGCAACCGGACCGTCGGCATCGTCAGCCACGTGACCGAGCTGAAGGAGCGGGTCCCCGAGCGCGTCGAGGTGCGTCGCTCCAGCGACGTCGGACCGTCAGAGATCAAGGTCGTGGCCTAGGTCGCTCGAGGCGCGCCCCGGACCGGCTGGCTAGGTCCAGGGGCGGGCCTCGAGCCGGGCCAGCACAACCTCGCCGCCGTCGACGGCGGCAAGTGTCGTCGGATCGGCGACGACCACGAGGAGCGAGCGGGCCCTCGACATGCCGACGTGCAGGATCTCCCGCTCGACGGCGTCGAAGTTGAAGCCGTTGACCGCGAGCACGACGACCGGCTTCTCGAGGCCCTTGAAGGACTGGACGGTGGCGTAGAAGACCTCGTCGGAGTCGAAGGTCCGCCAGTAGGCCGCAGGGCCTTCGTCGCGCACAAGCCTGTCGTGGACGGGGTGGCGTCGGTAGGTTGTGAGGACGGCAATGGACGACGCCGGGTAGCCCTCGGCTACGAGCAGGGCAACAACGCGGTCTGCGTCCTGCACCGCGCGGTCGTCGGTGGAGCGAACCAAGCGTGCCGGGGGACCGTCCGGCCCTCGCGCTTTCACGAGTCCGCCCTGTAGGGAGTTGACGACCGCAGCGATCTCCTGTGTGTTGCGCAGGTTCTCGTCGAGTTCGACCTCGACGCCGGTGAACGGGATGCGCCCGCGGCCGGCGAAGATGCGTTGCAGGTCGTCCTGGAACACCACGACGGGCCCGTCCTCCGGGTCACCGAGGGTCGCCAGCAGCGGCGGCCACCAGGTGTCGGAGAAGTCTTGGGCCTCATCGACGATGAGCAGGTCGAACCTCTCGTCAGGCTCGCGCGTCGACGCTGCGTCGGCGAGCAGTGCCGGGAGGCTGTCGTAGTACGCCGTGTCGTAGCCCGGCGTCGCATCCGACCACTGCTCGGCCAGGTAGTGGAACGTGCCGGCGTAGGCCGGTCGCTGGTCGACATCCCATGACGAGGTCACCTTGCGCAGGAACTCGGCGAGCCCGCGGGAGTAGCAGACCAGCCCGACGCGCGCGCCGCGCTCAGCCTCCTGCCGCGCGTGCTCGAGAGCCAGGAACGTCTTGCCGGTGCCCGGGCCGCCGTTGACGATGATGCGGTCGTTGATGCGGATCCTCCGCAGCGTCCCGTACTGCCGTCGGGTCAGCATCGTGACGACGGCGTCGTGCTCGGCCAGCAGCCCGGACAGGTCCGTCTGCGCGGGAAGGCTGACCTCGAGCATGCTGACGAGCAGGTCGACCTGCAGCTGCGTGGTCATGGCGTAGACGTCGGGCCGGGCGGCTTCCAGCGCTGCGCGCAGGGCGTCGCCAAAAGCCGCGGTGTCGGCGCACGCGTCCTTATCCAGGAACTGCTCGGCCAGTGCCCCCGGTGTCCGGAAGCCGACGTCCATGCGCGACCACGGCAGCGCGGCGACCGGGACCACAGCGGGCGGCCAGGTGTCGGTCCACTCCGGTCGGGTCGTGACGTAGTGCTTGAGGGCCCACATGGCCTTCTCGGCCTGCCGGACCGGGTCCTTGATGCTGTTGTTGATACCCCGGGCGTTGCGGGAGAACCACTGGCCGTCGGTGACCGAGACCTGTCCACCCTTCACCTCGACCACGGCGAGGCCGAGTCCGGGCCAGGCCACGAGGAGGTCGATCTCCCGGTTCCTGCCGTGCTGGTCGATCAGGTGCACCTGGGTGAAGCACACCACCTCGTCGGGCAGGCCTTCGGCGAGGGACCGGACGTGCTCCTCGGCGATCTCACGAGGCAGGTCGTACTCGGCAACAGCAGGGTGCATCCGCGCCATCACTCACCACCCGTTCGGTCCCTGGCGCAGCCGAGTCGTGTCGGACCCCACTGTCATGGTCGTCGCATGGCCGCCGCTGGTAGCACCCGCTCCAAGCGACGTGATTGTACTGACGAGAGAGGACGTTCATCCTCGTGACGGAGCCTGGTGCCGGAGTGGGACCGGCATGAGCCGGACCCGAAAGTGCCGGACGCCAGGCAAGATCTGGTACCCGACCCGCTCCGCGGCGCTGCGTGCGCTGCGCCGCATCCCGGTGACCGCCGGCTTGTACCAGCCCACCCGTGTCTACCGCTGCCGGTGCCGCGGCTACCACCTCACGAGCCGATGAGCGCCCTCCCCGTGATGACGGTGCCTGGCCGGTCGCCTGTGGCCGAGAGCACCCGGTTCACCCCGCAGTCGGAGCACGATCCCTCGATCCCCGCTCTGGACGACGCCCAGCACCGGCACTGGCTGGCGACGTGCGACGGCCCCACCCACGACGTCGCGTTCCGCTATCTGCGTGATGTGGCGCTGCACACCGGCGACGCGGCGGCCGCTGCCGACGCCGCCGCCTTCGCATCCAACCCGACCACGTGCTTCGAGGAGTTCGCCACGATCGTGTGCCGGCACCTCGAGCAGTGGCTGCTCTTCTCCCCGGAGGATCCCGGCCACCTTGAGGGCTACCCCTTCCCCGTGGAGGCGCCGGGGGAGCGCGCACGCGACTGGTGGACCGAGCTGGCGATGCTCGACACCGGGGATGCCTTGGCCGTGTCGCTGCGCTGGTGGCAGCGCATCTGGGTGCTGCGACGGGCCTTCGTCGTGGCGGAACCGGTCGACTGGGCGCGGATGTACCGGCGGTTCACCGGGAGCGACAACCACTCCCGCAAGGTGCTGGCCTCGCTCATCGCCATGCTGCGCTACCGCAGCCTGCCCGAAGAACGTGCCCGCGTGCTGGTCGAGCCTGCCGAGGCTCAGGAGGCGCTGTTGGGCGGATGGGATCGCCCGTGGCACCTGCTGCGCTGCGAGGTTCCTGAGCGCAGCACCCGGGAGCAGGCCCGGCAGGCGCTGGCCACCATGTGGGTCGACCCCGATGAGCAGCCCGAACGAGCGGCAGCGCTGGCGCAGGTGCGGCTGGCGGTGCTGTCCGCCTACCTGTCCGAGGGGCCCGAGAGCCTGTTCGCCGACGTCGACGACCGCCTCGCCCTCATGACACCTGATGACCTGCGGGCCCTGATCGCCCAATCAGGCCGGTGCATCAGCCAGTCGGTGCAGGGGTGGATCAGCAACGCCTACTGGCCGACGTTCGGGGCTCGTGACGCCGGCCGGTCGATGGCGCTCACGCTGGCGCCGCTCGACCTCGACCTCGCCGAACCGCACCTGCACTGCCCGGCGCCCTCGCACCGGCTCGCGTTGGTCCTCAACCCGTTCACCCCCGACGAGGTAGCCCAGCGGGCCATCGCCGTCGGCCTGGAGGAGACCGAGGAACGACGAGCACGGCTGAAGGGCCGATGGGCCGAGGCCAACCCTGTCGTCCAGCGGTGGTGGCGGGCCCTCATGGCAGTGCGCGGCTGGTACCCCGCCCGGGACGTGCAGGCGGGCATGCAGCAGGTCTCGGCGTGGATGCTGCAGGACCGCGACCCGCTCGAGCACTGGCTGCGTCCGCTGGCCGTCTACGCGTCGGCTCCCGACGGTCTGCGGGCGATGAGCACGGCGCAGCTTGCCATGTTCGACGCACTCCTCGCCGACCGTGCCGCCCGCTCACCCATGCCATGGCCACGAGGCTCCGGTCGGGGAGACCCCTACGCCGCCGCCGTGACGCCGAGCATGCTCCGCCAGCTGCTGGCGGCCACCGGATGGACCAGCAGCGGATTACTCGTCGACCCGGCAGTCCTGGCCGTCCTCGACCAGCTGCCCGTGGAGCTGCGCGTCGAGGCAGCCCGGCGCGGCGACGACGTCCTGCTCCAGCACCTCTCGATCGACCCGGAACCACGCGTCCGCCAGTTCGCCGCACGCAACCGACGTGCCTCCGTGGCCACCCTCGACCTGCTGCTCGCCGACCGTGACCCGAAAGTCCGCTCGCAGGTCGCCCGCAACGCCGGCGTCACCGCAGGGCACCTGACCCGCATGAGCAGCGACTCCGACCGGGTGGTGGCCCGCGCTGCGTCGCGTGCGCTGCTCAGGCGACTGGCGGCCGCATGAGTTCGCCGCGACCCACCCGCTGGCGCGTCCCGGGCGCCCTGGATCTGCGCACCAGCAGCGCAGACCGCGACGTCGTCATCAGCTTGCTCAACGAGGCCTACGCCGCGGGGAGGCTCGACGCCGAGGAGCACGACGCGCTCACCGATCGGGCGATGCGCGTCGGCACCTATCGCGAGCTGCACGTGCTGCTGGACGGCCTGCCGATCGACCGCAGGCGGGTACCGCAGCCCCCGGCGGGCGCCCCGTCTCGGGTCAGCGTCGCCGCCGGCGCCCTGGTCCTGGCAGCGGTGATCGGCGGCGGGTGGTGGCTCGCCATGTCGGGCAGCCCGGAACCCCGGACGGGGACGGCCGCACCCACCGCCACGGTGCGAGCGACTCCGGCCACCGGCCCGACGCCCACACCGGAACCCACGCCAACAACGCCCGAGCCGACGGCCACCCGGCAGCCGACGCCTGAGCCGACACAGGAACCGGTGCCCGCTGCGGCTCCCACCGCCGACCAGGCGTCCGACGCGACGGTCACGCCGGTCACCCGGTCGGGAACTGGGACGACCATCGTCACCGTGCCGTGGACATCCGGGGTGACACCGATGATCGAGTTCGAGGTCGACCGACCCGACTACGACCTGTTCACTCTCGCCGACGCCGACGGCAACCCGTTCTTCACCTATTTCGACGCCGACGGCCGTGGCGGCCGGGTGACCGGCGCGACGGTCGTGCCCAGCTACGAGGTGCCGACCGAGGACCAGCTTCGCCTCAAGGTCGAGACCGCAGGCTCCTGGACCGTGACCCTGCGCGACGTCGACGACGCCCCCACCCTGGGAACCTCGGGATCGGGGACCGGCTACCAGGTGGGCTGGTACGACGGCCCCGAGGCCGTGTTCAGCATGAGCGCCGACGACGCCAACTTCGCGGTCTGGGACGACGGCAACCTCATCGTCAACGGCATCGGCCCCGAACGGGACGAGGGCGTCGTCGAGGCCGGCCGGCGCCTGCTGCAGATCGAGGCCGACGCGCCCTGGCGCTACGTGATCCGATGACTGATCCGCTCGTTCAGCCCGCGAGCCGGTCCCAGGCCAGGTCGGACGTCTCGGCGCCGAGTGCCACGACCAGGGTGGTCGCGACGAGCGCGGTGGCCCGGTCGATCTCGTCCGGGCGCCGAGCGCGTGTCCAGGCGTTGCGGAACTCCTCGTCCGGTGCCTCCCAGCCGAGGTCGACCAGCACGGCGACCAGGCGCGGGTCCAGCGGCTCGGAGTAGTCCGACCCGTCGGACACCTCCAGGTGCACGGGGGTGCCGACCTCGTCCACCCGGGTCCACTGGACGTAGCCACCGCCGGGGGCGTCGAGGCTTCCGGTGGACTCGAACGGCTCGCCGGACGCCGCCAGGCAGTCTCGCAGCGCCTCGGCCAGCCGTTCCCGGAACCGGCGGACGGTGAAGTCGGCGAGGAGATCCTGGTCGCGCCCCTTCTCGGCCCGCTGGGACGGCCCACCGGGGTCGCCGGAGAGGTCGGGGGTGTCGGTCATCGGGCGCCTCCGAGGTCGAGGACGGCGTTGCGCAGCGCCTGCTGGGGGTGCGCGTCGGGCAGCACGGCGCACACCTCGTCCAGCGCGGCCCGTGGGTGCAGACCGCGGGTGAGGACGGAGTAGTGGGCGGCGACGCTGGGGGTGCGGGACTGGGCCTGCACGCAGTGCAGCAGCACGGAGCGGCCTCGGGCGCGCAGCTCGGCGACGGCGCGGGCGGCCTGGTCGATGACGTAGGCGAGGTGCGGGTTGGAGGCAGGGTCGTTGCTGTCGACGAGCCACACCTCGACGTGGTCGCTGGCGTTGACGCCAGTGGCGGGCACCTCGGCCGCGCCGAGCCGGCACAGGCTGACCACCGCGTCGACACCGTCGGGCAGGTCGTGGACCGCGTCCACCCCGCCGAGCAGCACCTTCTCGTCGTGAGGGTGCACCGCCAGCGTCCCCCGGCCGGGGTAGTCGTCGTAGGGGACGTGCGCGCCGGAGGGCCAGCCGGCGGAGTCGTCAGTAGGTCGCCCGGTCGAGCGTCTCGCGGCCTGCACACCGAGCCGGACGAGGTCGCGGGCGGTGTAGCCGGGCCAGCCGTGCACCCGGCGTCGCCAGGTCAGGGGGACGGCGGAGGCGCCCCAGCGGGCGCCGAGCAGGGAGCCGGCGATGGCGGCCACGGTGTCGGTGTCGTGTCCGGCCCGCACCGCGGCCTGGACGGCGTGCGCGAGATGCTGGGCCGGGAAGGACCCGCGGGCCGGGTCGAGGTCGGGCACCGGGGTGCGGCATACGGCCGACCAGGCGGCCTGGAGGGCGTGCACGACCCAGCCGTTGCTGGCGAAGTGCGCCGGGTCGTGGTTCTCGGCCTCGTCCAGCAGCCCCGCCCACTCCTCGGCGCGGTCCGCGGGCAGGTGGGCCAGGGCGCCGCGGACCCCACCGAAGTCGCCGTGCAGGACAGCGTGACGGATGCCGAGGGTCCAGATGAGGCACGCCTCGGCCGAGACCGGGTCGGCGTGGGTCAGGTCCGACACCGCCCGGGCGGCCTGCGCCGCCGTGTCCGGGCGGTCGAGGTGGGCCAGGGCGACCGGGGCGGTGCGCATGAGGGCACCGTTGCCGGCCGACGGGTGGCCGGCGGCCAGCCGTGCCTGCGCCGCTCGGCGCAGCTGGGCGGCGGTCGCCGCCCCGGACCGGGCACCCGCGGCCGACAGGACGGTGTTGGTGTGCACGCCGACGTCCTTCGGCCCGTCGGCGTACCAGCGGGCGAACCCTGCGGCGACTGGGTCGAGGCCGGCGGGGGAGCGCAGGTCGAGCCCGGCTGCGGCCGCCTCGGCGGCGACGATCGCCATCGAGGTGTCGTCGGTCCACTCGCCCGGGGCGAAGCCGCCCACACCGCCGCCGATCATGTCGACGGCCGCGGGCAGGGACGTGGCGGGGGTGAACTCGTAACCGGCGCCGAGGGCGTCCCCGACCGCGCAACCGAGCAGGACGCCGGCGGCGCGGTCCGGGTCGGGACGCTGGGTCACCCGCGTCATGCTGCCAGCACCAGGTCGTGGCGGGCGTTGAGCACCGCGGCATGGACCAGGGTCTCTCCGAGCGCCAGGCCACGTCCGCTGACCAGGGAGCCGTCCTCCACGACCAGGCGGCGGCCCGCACCGGCATGGTCGGCGGCCTGCACCGGGGTGCTGCTGACACGCTGGACGAAGACCCGGGCCCGGTGTCCGGAAGTCGGGACGGGCAGAGCAGCCTGGGCGTCCATCCAGACCGAGCCGAGGATGCCGGCCCACTGCTCGGCGAGGGTGCGCGGGTGGTCGAACACCTCGAGCAGCACCGGGTGCCCGCCGACGCCGATGAGCACGCCCCGCTGGCCAGGCAGCGGCTGCACGAGTGCGACGAGGGCCCGCACCTGGTCCTCGAGGCGAGCGGCGACCTCGACCAGGGAGGAGGTCACCGAGGCGCCGTGCATCCGCTCGTAGCGGGCCACCCGGCGCCACACGTCGTCCTGGTCGGCCCGCCGCTCGCGCTGGACGTCCGGACGCGGCTGATCGGTCGGGCGCAGCCCGTGGGTGGCACCGCGCACGGCCAGGGGCGCCACCCGCCGTCCCGGGCGCTGGTCGCGCCCGCCGCCCCAGCGGTTCTGCTCCACGCAGGCGACGTCGACGAGCTGGTGGGCGCCACGGGCGACGGCGACGTCGTCCAGCAGCACCCGGTGCTGCCAGCCGGCCTCCAGCAGCATCCCGCCGAACAGGACCCGCGGGCGGTGCCCGTCGTGGGTCACCTGCAGCCGGCCGACGTGAGGTCCGTCGGAGAGCTCGGCGACGGTGGCGCCACGGGCGGTCGCGGTCGTGTAGGGGCGACGCGAGGTCAGCGGGGCGTCGGTCCAGACGGGGAAGATCGTCAGGGGCCCGTAGGTGGTGGGGGAGCCCAGGTGCAGGCCGGGCATCCGGATGACGGGCTGGTCGGTCAGGTGGGGCATCGAAGTCTCCGTTCGGTGGGCGGGGTTTCCGTAGCAACGCGGAAAGTCTGAGAGATATTTCCGTGCTTCTCCGGGAAGTTTCCGCGGTCATGCTCTAATCTTGTCTCATGCCTCCGACACAACCCAGTGACCAGGCATCTTGGGAGGACTACCCGCGTCCGTCGTTGGCCGTCGACGTCGCCGTCCTCACCGTTGAGCACGCCGCGGAGCAGCCCGGGCTCGGGCTGCTCGTGATCCGTCGGGCGACCAGTGCCCACCAGGGGAATTGGGACATCCCCGGCGCGTTCGTCCGGGACCGGGAGCGTCTGGACGACGCCGTCGCGCGGGTGCTGCGGGACAAGGCCGGCGTGACCGGCCTGGCCCCCCGCCAGCTGGGGGTGTTCGACGACCCCGACCGCGACGACCGCGGGTGGGTCGTCTCCGTCGCCTACACCGTCGCCGTGCCCTTCGGACGCCTACAGCCGGCCCTGGGCAAGGACGTGCGGCTCGCGCCCGTCCGGGTGCACGGGGACATCAGCCGGACCGGGGCCTCCGCCGTGTCCGTCACCCTGCCCAGCGGGCAGAAGCGGCTGCCCTTCGACCACCAGGAGATCGTCGGACGCGCCGTGGCGGACCTGCAGAAGCGCTACCGCGAGGCCCCCGACCCCGATCGGCTGGTCGAGTCCGACGAGTTCACCCTCACCGAGCTCTACGCCATCCACTCGCTCATCACTGCGGGGGAGGAGCACCGCGACACCTTCCGTCGCCGCGTCGAACCCCGGTTGTCCGAGCTGGGCGTGCGGCGGCTCGCCGTCGGGCGTCCGGCCAAGCTCTACACCTTCGAGCGCGACTGAGCCGCGCCGCTAGTCCCCGCGGTGGTGCTCGAGCAGCTCGCGGGCCAGGGCCTGTCCGACCGGGCGCATCGACGGCGGGTCGACGACGGTCGCGTCGTGGCCGGCGACGAGCAGGAGCAGCCCGAGCCGCTGCTCGACGGGCGGGAGCAGGTCGACGTCCAGCGTGATCTGCTGCTCGTCGTCCTCGACGACCTGGACGCTTTCGGCGAACCGATCGGCGACCCACCGTGAGCCCTGCGGAAGGCGGACCCGAGCCGTTGTCGTCGTTCGGTTGCGAGCGACCGCCTGATCGACGTCGGCCGGCCGCTCGAACGATCCCGCCAGCACCTCCGCCGAGCTGACGCGGGCGAGCAGGAAGGTGCGGACGGTCCCGTCGTCCTGGACCGGGCCGGCGTCCACCTCCCAGCCTCGTCGTGTCCTCACCAGGCGGAACGGCTCGATCTCCCGAGTGCTCACACCGGGCCGCCAGGCGCGCGAGTAGGTGATGCGCACCGGTGAGCACCGGTCGATCGCCTTGCGCAGAACCCGAACCAACTCCTCCGACCGGTCGGCGAGGGTGCGGTAGGAAGATCGGTCGGCACTTCCGGTGGGGCCCAAGACGGTCTGGCGCAGCACGCGAACGGCTGCGTTGAGGTCGGGGTCGCCCGGCTCGAGCCGCTGCAGGTCCCGGGCCGCGGTGTACAGCAGGGCGAGGTCGGCGGCGTCGACGTACTCGACCCCGAGCTCCTCGGTCGGGCGAGGGTCGGTCAGCCGCACGATGTCGGCCTCGTTCGGGTCTGCCTGCTCACCGGACGAGCTGACGAAGTCGAGAACCTCGCTGCGGGTGAGCCCGAACAGGTCGTCCGATGCCACGTCGGCGGAGTAGAAGGCGAGCAGGTCCTCCCGCATCTCATCGACCGGGACGTCGAACGCGGCGGCGAGGTCGGTGATCGGGAGGCCGTCCGGATGATTGTCGAGCATGTCCAGGACGCGAGGCAGGCGGGCGAACCGTGCGACGTACCTCGGTGGCTGGGGGCTCACCGCGGTCCCTCCCCGGCCCACGACTCCAGCTCGCGCAGGAGCGACTCGCGGAACTCGCTCGACCCGAGCACCCGAACTCTCGGCCCCAGCTCGTAGATCCGGGCCCGCGCCGCCGACCAGTTGGTGGTCGTGAAGGTCATCCGGAGATCGCCGGAGTGCTCCTGCTCGTCACGGGGTTGACCGAGCAGGGAGACGACGTCGGCTCGGTAGTCCGGCGTGGTCTGGGTGACGACGTCCGTCGGTGGGTCGATGCGCCAGGCTAGGGGGTCGAAGCTCCAGCGGGGGGCCTCCTCGAGGCTGCGGGCGGTCCCGGGAGCCTGCAGGTCGACCTCGTCCATGCGGGACACCGCGAACCACTTCGGCTGCTCTGAGCCGTCCTCGACCGCCCACAGGTACCAGGTGCCGCTGCGCCGTCGGACCGCCTGCGGGTGTGCCCGCCGGGTCGTTCCGTTGTAGCGGAACGTCAGGACGCACTGGTGGCGAACAGCGTCCAGGACGGGCTCCAGCTCGGCTGCCGCCTGGTCCTGCACCCGGATGGGCGGTTCGCTGGCAGGTTTGCTGCCCGACAGGCCGAGTCGATCGAGCAGGTCGGCCCTGTCGGCCACCAGCGCGGCGCGTTGCAGGGCGGCGGCTTGGCCGCGGGACAGATGCACCGCGACGCGGTTGTCCACGGTCTCCATCCGGTAGCGGGCCAGCTCGCCCTTACCGGCCGTGTTCACCACCTGCCAGCCCTGCCGCCTGAGATGCCTCACGTCCTTGGCGACCTGCTCCCGTCGGGTGTCCGGCTGGGACGATGAGAACCCTGCGACCCTGGCGAGCTTGTCGACGCTGACGCCGTCGGGGCCGGCGGCCCGCAGCACGGCGGCCATCCGGACCAGACGCTCCATGGGTCCCCGCTGGTCGAGTCCAGGGTTCTTCGGCACAGGCTTCCTCCCCATCGCCGCTGCGCACAGATTGTGGCCCAGGGAGGGCGCCGCGGAGGGTCTCTCCAAACACCTGATGCCGCTTCAGTCCATTGGGACCCCCGTGGGTCGGGAGGCGGCTCGACGTCGCATGCGGGCTAGAGGTCGATGCCCAGTTCGCGCAGGCGCCGCGTGGTCCAGGCGTCCTCCTGTTTCCGAGCATCGAGGTAGGCGCGGTAGGTCGCGCGGTCGTCCAGCATCTGGGTGACCTGCCGGTCGAAGCGGCGCCGCACCATCCGCACCGCGATGAGGACGGGAACGAGCAGCCAGATGGCTGAGGCGATCCATGCCGCGAGGAAGTCGGCGGCACCGTCGAGGTCGGTGTAGCCGGGTGGGGTGGTGGTGACGAGCACGACCGCGAGCACCGTTGTGCCCGCTGCTCCGGCTGCGTAGCACCAGCGGGCACGTCGCGCCTTCTCCCGTGCGATGAACGCGTCCACGCCGGGAGATCCGCCTCGCTGGACGTGCCGGTAGAAGCGCTGGGCGAAGGCGGTCTCGAACGCCGACGCGACGGCTGTTGGTTCGAAGAGCTCGCGCGCGTACTCGACCCTGCTGCGCTGCCGGTGGGACTGCGCGCTGGGCTCCCACAGCCCGGGCTCCGGGTAGCGGTCGTGGACCATGCCTTGCTCTCCGACTCCTCTCGTCGACTCTTCGTGATGGATGTGCCCATCGTGCGACAAGGGGCCGACACAACGCAGGCGTGCACGTGTCGAGGGACACCGGCGCGGACCAGCACAGCCTGGGCGCGCTGATAGCCTGTCCCCGGATCACGAAGTGCGGCCGTTAGCCCTCCGGCTGGCCGCCTGGCAACCGCCCTCTCGCGGACGGTGCCCCCGGAGGAAGATCCGCCGGTGACCGAGGTGGCACCGGAAGGAGCGAGTGTCAGGAGTACGGCCATGAGTGTCGAGAACGACGTCCCCGCAGGCACGCCCGAGTACCGCCCCCCGGCCGACACGCGGCCTGCCAGCGGCCTCGAGGTGACGGTTCCGCCCATCCGGGCCGGCTACCTGGGCCCGGTCAACGGTGGGGACCCGGTGCTGCGGTGCATGCGGCAGCTGCCGGAGACAACGGTGGACGAGTCGTACCGGACGCAGCGGCTGGTGTGGCGCGAGGGCCCGGTGCGTCACGTGCTGAGGCCGACGATCGAGCCGGCGGGGGCGTCGGCCGCCCACCCGTGGGGAGAGCCGGTGCTGGTGATCAGCGCCTGGAACGCCGGCGGCGCGCCACGCAGCCTGCGGGGCAACGTGGACGCGCAGGCACGGCTGGTTGCTCTGGTCGGGGTGGCGGGGGGTCAGGTGCTGGGCCGGGCGGCGGCCGTCCCGGCGGACCGCGGCTGGGCAGAGGAGTCCCTGGTGGTCGCCGGGCTGGATCCCGACCAGGGCCGGGACCTGGCCCGCTCGTGCGGGCAGGAGGCCCTGCTGGCCTGGGATGCCGAGCGTCTGACCGCGCTGCCGACCGGCGACCGGGTGAAGGGGTCGAGCAGTGCCTGGGTGCTGTCCGACGAGCCGGTGCTGTGCCCGATGCGCACCGACGACGTCCCCGGGGCCCGGT
>Ga0209594_1000774_pt1 | contig 17471 bp, 18 predicted proteins | sample AshMeaCrysSpring_FD_184126 | JGI IMG/M metagenome (GOLD analysis project Ga0209594, IMG submission 184126) | Groundwater microbial communities from Big Spring, Nevada to study Microbial Dark Matter (Phase II) - Ash Meadows Crystal Spring... | ecosystem: Environmental > Aquatic > Deep subsurface...
TTAACTATTGCAAATAGAGTGGGTTTAAGTGTGGAAGAATTAGACCAATTACAAAAACGAGAAATGTTTTTAGCAGACCAAAAAGGGTATATTAATTTTGCTAAAGAAGAAGCAAGAGAACAGGGAAAACAAACAGAAAGATTAGAGTTTGTCTTACTTTTACTAGAAGAGCGTTTTGGGGAAATACCAGAGGAGGTAAAAATAGAAATTCAACAATTATCAATGTCAGCATTACAAAATTTAGGCATAGCTAGTCTTAAATTTAATAACATAGAACAAGTTATGGAATTTATCCGTTCTAGCTAAGGTATTTTGGCATTTACAATTAGAAAATTAGGAGAGTTACTACTATGGAATTTATCAGCCCAAAAACAGATTTTGCATTTAAAAAGATATTTGGGAGTGTAGAAAGCAAAAATATACTTATCAGCTTTCTCAACGCTATTTTGTATCAAGAAAGAAAAGTAATTCAAGACTTAGAAATAATTGACCCATACAACCCAGCAGCCTTAGAAACGTTAAAAGATACTTATGTAGATGTGAGAGCAATTTTAGATAACAAAGTAAAAATTATCCTTGAAATGCAGGTGTTGAATATAACAGCTTTTCACGAACGAGTAATCTACAAATTAGCACAAACCTATTCAAGCCCTAGATATTCACAATCATCTCCAGTAATCAGTATCACAATTACAGATTTTCTAGTATTTCCAGAAACAGAAAAAGTAATTACATATTGGGGTTTTTTAGAAGAAAAATCTTCTATCTCCTATGGAGAAGAGATGGAAATGGTATTTATAGAACTGCCAAAATTTAACAAGAAATTAGAAGAATTAGAAACCATAACAGATAAATGGCTGTATCTTCTCAAAGAAAGTGAAAAATTAGAAAACATTCCCGAAACAATTAAAGAAATACCAGAAATTAACCAGGCTTTAACTATTAGTAATAAAGCCAGTTTAAGTTCTGCGGAATTAGAAGAATTACAAAAACGAGAAATATTTTTACAAGAGGAAAAAGCTAATATTGCTCAAGGTAAACAACCAGAATGGATGATTACATTAACCAGTTAAATAAAGCTCCTAATGTCAACTGAAAATCTTGGGCAAAAATAGGAACAGGAAGGTTAATTTCAGCTTCATCAAACACCTCTATTTCTTGTTTAGGAAGATAAACAAATACTGTTTCCTCTTCTGGATCAATTAACCAACCGAATTGAGTATCATTTCTCAAACAATAGAGAATATTTTTGACAACTTTGGTTTGATTTTGGTCTGGGGATAATATTTCAATAGTCCAATCAAGAGCAAGATTAAAACGATTAGCTATTTTCCCATTTGCATCACGAGGTATCCTTTCCCAAGAATAAACAGAAACATCAGGAACAATAGATCTATCTCCAAAAGTACACCTTAATTCTGAAAATGCTCTGCCTCTTTTAGCTGGCTTAATAACCGCATTAATAGCAGCAGCAATTTCAGTTTTAATTGTGCTATGTTTTCCTTGGGGCATTGGTTTTTGGCTGATTTTACCATGAATATATTCCCCAGCAGGTAAGGTTTCTGGAAGTTGGAGAAATTCCTCTAAAGTTAACAGTTTATTAACCATTTTTATAAAGTTGTGAAAGAGATTTACTACTCATAGACAAGGGGCTTCAGCCCCTTGTCTGGGCGCAAGGGGCTGAAGCCCCTTGTCTATTATTTCTTTGGAAAAATGGTATTAGGTATTTGTCCCATTAATTTCCTCATTAAATTCAATAATAGGAGTATCAACAAAAAACCGTTTAGCCATTTCTGTTGTTGATTCCAAATCTATTTGACTGATAAAATTTGAATAAGTTAATAAGGCAAGTAAATAACGAGGATCCATAACCCAGGGAGGTAAATATTGAGGTAATTTACACAATCCCAGAGCAGTTAATTCAGCTAAAGCAGGAAGATCAAAACAGTCTAATTTGCCACAAAAAAGCAATTGTAAACAATCAGCTCTTCCTGCAGAGAAAATAGCACGAATAACCCCACTAACCTGCAATAAACCGAATAAATAAACCACATCTTTAGTAAACGGAGCGCCTCCTGTAATTACTCCTCCCCGAAAAACCCTTCTAGTATTTTCAAAAGCTTGATCTTCTTGTCCTGTTCGTTCCAAAAAATAACGATAAACTTCCAGAAAATCTGCCCCTTCAATAGCCATTTGAATTGCAAAAACCCGATCGGCTAAACGTTGAAAACGATTAAGTTCAATTGTTCCACTCATTACTTCTGCAAATACAGCTAATCCTTCTTGAGTTCGAGTTGTCCCCACATGACCTTCTCCTAATATTGGTAAATCAGTTTGTTGTTTCCCATTAATTGAAGTTAAAACATGAATAAATCCCTCATGATTGATTAATTGTACCCCATCTTTATCGGTAAATTTAGCATCTTTGCGCAAGCGAATTTCTTTTGAAGTAGCCAACGCATTAGCAGACAGTTCATCCATAATAACTACTTCTGGTGCATCTTCTCCAAAATGAGCCTTAACCGCTTTACTAATATCAACTGCTATTTCTTCCGCTGAATAAATAGCAGGAGAGGGAATATTCATGTTAATATGGTCAAGTTTCTCGATATTATCCCTTATACTTTGAGCTAGTTCTAAAGGCGTTTTTGGATCGTAACGTAAGGGCGCAGTTGGTTCTCCATAAGCTTGACGACTATAAGAAAAAAAGGTCGGTGTTCCCACATTGGCTAACATTTGCGCTCCATATTCAATACAGTTAGCTTGACGCTCCAGCCAAAGATCAATGTTAGAATTGGGATAAATATTACGCTTTGCTTCTCTTAATAAATCAATAGTAGGTTGAGGATCAAAACTTGGATAAGTAACTATTGGTAATTCTTGAGCATTCTTAGCAAAAAAATCCACTTTGACTTGGTTTGACCAAGCGATCGCCTTTAAAATGCGCAGAGGTTTTGCTGCTTTTTGTAATAATTGAGCAACAGAGCGAATACGTTCTTGTTCTTTTTCTTCTTCTAAACTTGTCATTATTTCAATTACTTTTTGTAACTCATTGTACTCAATCTAATACCATTTTTCTAAAGTTCTGATGGACAAGGGGCTTAAGCCCCTTGTCTTGCTTTTAGTCTGGCAAGATTTGATCAAAATCCAAAAATGGTATAAAAGCAATTATACAATCTTACTTACACCAAAAAGAAAAAAAAATATGAGTTGCAAAGCTTACGCAGAAACATATAGGCTCACAATAAGCGATCGCCCTTTAATAAACTTCCTCATGAGTACCAATATCAAGTAAAATAACCACTTCTTTTTCACTGAGAGAGTCAATTTCGATAGAAAATAATATCCGACAGTCATAGCCACAAGAACAAGCTTTTAAACCTGATAATTCTCCTTGTAATGAATGAGTTTTTAATTGAGGAGCAAAAACATCTTCTTCCATTTGCCTTAAAACTTTTTTGATTTTTTGCTTAAGTTTTGGATTATGCAAGACAAATTTACGGAACTGTCGTTCAAATTTTGCTGTTAAAACTAACTGTCTCATAAATTGTCCGTTAGTGTGACTTCCAATGCAGAAATAATCGTTTCCACAGGCTGAGGCTGTAATTTTCCTTGATGAAATGCGGCGATCGCCTTTTGCGCATCTTCTGCTATTTCTTGACGGCGAGCTTCAATTAATTGATTTTTAATAATATCTAATAATATCTGTTTTTGTTCCAGAGTAAGTTGATTAACTGTTAATAGTGCCTGTTCTATACTAATCATTATCTTATGCCAACTATCTGTTTATTTATGTTATTTTAACCTAAAAAGTTTTTAATAAATCTAACTAAAGCCTATAATATAATTTAACTCAAAACAAAAGGGAAAAAATATGAGTTATAGAATGTCTCGGAGAGCGTACGCAGAAACCTACGGGCCCACAACAGGCGATCGCCTGCGACTAGCTGACACAGAATTATTTATTGAAGTAGAAAAAGACTACACCACTTATGGGGATGAGGTCAAATTTGGTGGTGGAAAAGTAATCAGAGATGCGATGGGACAGTCCCCCATTTCCCGAGCAAAAGGAGCAGTAGACTTAGTGATCACCAATGCTCTCATTCTTGACTGGTGGGGCATAGTAAAAGCAGATGTAGGCATAAAAGATGGGAAAATCGAAAAAATAGGCAAAGCAGGCAACCCATACATCCAAAACAAGGTTGATATTATTATTGGTCCTAGCACAGAAATAGTGGCAGGAGAAGGCATGATCCTCACTGCAGGGGGGATAGACACTCATATCCACTTTATTTGTCCCCAGCAAATAGAAACAGCGATCGCCTCTGGCATAACCACCATGATCGGCGGTGGTACAGGGCCAGCTACAGGAACAAATGCCACCACCTGCACCCCTGGAGCTTGGAACTTACATTTTATGTTACAAGCTGCCGAGGCATTCCCAGTCAACCTGGGTTTTTTAGGCAAAGGAAACAGTAGTCAAAGAGAAGGTTTAATAGAACAAGTAGCAGCAGGAGCAATGGGTTTAAAACTCCACGAAGACTGGGGAACAACCCCAGCGGCTATTGATACCTGTTTAACCATTGCAGATCAATATGACATTCAAGTAGCCATCCACACAGACACACTCAACGAAGCAGGTTTTGTCGAAAACACCATTGCAGCTTTCAAAAACCGCGTCATCCATACCTATCATACAGAAGGAGCAGGAGGAGGACACGCCCCAGATCTTATCAAAGTTTGTGGACAAGCAAATGTACTCCCCTCCTCCACCAACCCCACCCGCCCCTACACCCTCAACACACTTGAAGAGCACCTAGATATGTTGATGGTATGTCACCATTTAGACAAAAATATCCCCGAAGATGTAGCCTTTGCAGAGTCACGTATTCGCCGAGAAACCATCGCCGCCGAAGATATCTTACACGACTTAGGAGCATTTAGTATGATATCCTCCGACTCCCAAGCAATGGGAAGAGTAGGTGAAGTCATCATGCGTACTTGGCAAACCGCCCATAAAATGAAAATACAACGAGGAATTTTAACCCCCCAACCCCCCTTACAAAGGGGGGTTGAAAATGATAATTTTAGAGCAAAAAGATATATAGCAAAATATACTATTAACCCTGCAATAACCCATGGAATTTCTGACTATGTAGGCTCAATAGAAGCAGGAAAATTAGCAGATTTATGTTTATGGAAACCAGCATTTTTTGGTGTAAAACCAGAAATAGTAATCAAAGGAGGAGCGATCGCCTTTGCTCAAATGGGAGACGCAAATGCTAGTATTCCCACTCCCCAACCTATTCATATGCGCCCCATGTTTGCTAGTTTTGGCGGAGCAATTTCAGCTACTTCTTATACCTTCTTATCTCAAACAGCATTAGAGTTAGGTATTCCCCAACAAATTAACCTGCAAAAACCAGCAGTAGCAGTTAAAAACACCCGCAAATTAAGCAAAAAAGATATGAAATTAAACGAATATTTGCCCCAAATAGAAGTTGATCCAGAAACTTATGAAGTAAGAGCAGACGGAGAATTATTAACCTGTGAACCTGCCACAAATTTACCCTTAACTCAACGTTATTTTCTGTTTTAATCAAGAGCGAGACTGTTAGGAATCGTGAAAATCAAAAATTAAATCATAGATGCTAGACAATGAGTGCCCAAAACATTATAGAGAAAACTAAATACAAGACTTAGAGCAAACTTGCACATAAATATGTTATACAAAATCCGTTTTAGAAAACCCCTTTATAGATATAGTGATTTCGACTTGTTTATCAAGGGGTAATAATAATCGGATTTGGTATTATTCTATTCGTTAGAAGGATGGATTGAAAAAAAATGGGAGTGGGGAATGAATCAATGATTAAGGATTAATTTTGTATTAATTATTATAATTCATTTGATGAGTTTTATTCCAACTTCTTTACAAGGAACTATTTTTCATCTACTAAAATTACGTTATAGTCATCCTAGTTGTCCAGCAAGGGGCTTAAGCCCCTTGTCTATAGCACTTTTGCAAGGGGCTTAAGCCCCTTGTCTATAGCACTTTTGTAGATTCATCACAACTAATTTAGGACCATCTTTTGATAAAATAAAATAAACTAAAACCTACTTAAAATGACTTTAATTTATCAATATCCTCCGTTAATTCCAGGAATATTAAAGAAGCGGTATAAACGTTTTTTGGCTGATATCGAATTAGCATCAGGAGAAATTATAACCGCTCATTGTGCAAATACTGGTCCCATGATTGGGGTTTGTACTGTTGGGAGTCGGGTACAAGTATCTAAAAGTAATAACCCCAAAAGAAAGTTAGCTTATAGTTGGGAAATGATCCAAGTAAATGATACTTGGGTGGGGATAAATACCGCTATTCCTAACCAAGTAATAAAATTAGCTTTAGCAGAAAAAATCTTCCCAGAATTAGCAGGTTTATATGAGAAAATTCGCCCAGAATTTCCCTATGGTAAAGACAAAAAAAGTAGAGTTGATTTTCTGCTATCTTCCCTTGATAAATCAAAACCTGATATTTATATAGAAGTGAAAAATACCACCCTTTCTCAAGGAAATGTCGCTCTATTTCCCGATGCTGAAACCACAAGGGGACAAAAACATTTACAAGAGTTAATGGCAATAATTCCAGAAGCTAAACCAGTTATGCTCTATTTTATCAATCGGGCTGATTGTAATTATTTTGCTCCTGGGGATAGTTTCGATTCAGTTTATGGAAAATTACTCCGTGAAGCAGTAACTAAAGGAGTAGAAGTTATGCCATGTAAATTTGAAGTTACACCAACAGGAATACGTTATCTGGGTTTAGCAGAGTTTATGCTTAGACAACCTCAAGCATAAATATCAACCAATTTAAACCCTTGTTATGCGGGTTTGGTTTGAGTAGCAACGGGTTTCAACCCGTTGTGCCCTGGTAGCCATAGGTTAAAACCTATGGCTACACAGACAAAACCCGCCTGCGCGGGTTTCAAACTGGGGTGCGCCAGATGCCATAGGTTAAAACCTATGGCTACACAGACAAAACCCGCCTGCGCGGGTTTCAAACTGGGGTGCGCCAGATGCCATAGGTTAACCTATGGCTACATAGACAAAACCCGCCTGCGCACAAGTTAGGATCATAGAGTGATTAACCGTTAATTTAACTTAATTCACATTAGAAATATTAAATTATCAATAAGAGTATCAATGATTAAGGAATAATCGTGGAGTTAAAACAAGTTATCATCGCTTATAAAGCAGGAGACTCTCATAGTAAAACTTGGGCTGAAAAATGCGCAAGACAGTTAGAGGCGCGTGACTGTCATGTATTAATGGGGCCCAGTGGTGCTAAAGATAACCCCTACCCTGTATTCCTCGCATCTTCTACCTCTAAAATAGACTTGGCGATAATTTTAGGAGGAGATGGGACAGTTTTAGCCGCAGCAAGACAGGTTGCACCAGAAGGCATACCCATGTTAGCAGTAAATGTGGGGGGACATTTGGGGTTTCTTACAGAACCTTTTGAGGTGTTTGAGGATACAGAAAAGGTCTGGGATAGATTGCAATCGGATATTTATGCAGTGCAACGACGAATGATGTTAAAAGCTTATTTGTGTGAAGGCGATCGCACTGCTCCAGAAATAGTCAGCGAAAGTTTTTTCTGTCTCAATGAAATGTGTGTTAAACCAGCCAGTATTGACAGAATGCCCACTTCGGTTTTAGAAATGGAGGTGGATGGGGAAGTAGTGGATCAATATCATGGGGATGGTTTACTGGTAGCCACTCCCACTGGTTCCACTTGTTATACTGCTTCTGCAAATGGCCCCATTATCCACCCAGGAATGGATGCGATCGCTGTTACTCCCATTTGTCCCCTTAGCCTTTCGAGTCGCCCTATTGTACTTCCTCCTGGTTCCGTTGTCAATATTTGGCCTTTGGGTGACTATGAAGTAAACACAAAACTGTGGACTGATGGTAGTTTAGCAACTTCTGTCTGGCCTGGTCAATGGGTATCTGTGAAAATGGCTCATTGTTTTGCTAATTTTATTATCCTACGGGAAAGTCATTCTTTTTATCAAACTATTCGCGAAAAATTACAATGGGCTGGGGCAAGAATTAGATATCATAATAATCATCGTAATTAGTTATTAGTTATTAGTCATTGGTTATTGGTTATTGGTTGTGAAAGATGCATCTCATTTTTGCCAAAATATCAAAAATCGCCATAGGTTGAAACCTATGGCTACACAAACGAAGTCCGCCTGCGCGGACTTAGTTAACTGTTTGATTAATAAAACAATGCTTATTTACATAATTGAAATACACCCCTAATGACTAATGACTAACGACCAACGACCAACAACTAACGACCAATGACTATTTATTTTTACAATACTTGTGAGCAACCTTACGGTTGTTTTTCTAATTTTTCCTATCATGGTTTTGAGTTAGATGGGTTTTGGTGGCTAACAAATGAGCATTATTTCCAAGCCCAAAAGTTTGGAGAAACAGATCCAGTTTGGTTTACAAAAATAAGGGAAATAAAAACACCAAAAGAAGCAGCAAAAATGGGAAACTCTCGCTCTCACCCTCTCCGCACTGACTGGAATAATGTTAAAGATGAAATCATGGAAAAAGGAGTGCTGCAAAAGTTTACTACCCATACAGAAATTGGAGAGTTGTTAATAGCAACAGGATCTGAATTAATTGTAGAAAATTCACCCATTGATTATTATTGGGGTTGTGGAAAAGATGGGAGTGGACAAAATAAGTTAGGACAAATTATAATGAAAGTTAGGGAAAAATTGCGCAATAATTAATTATAATGGCACAAGTGATTTTAGAAGGAATTACCCGCAGATTTGAGAAAGTAACGGCAATAGAAAATATCACTTTTAAAGTGCCAGATGGAGAATTTTGGGTGTTGGTTGGCCCATCGGGTTGTGGAAAATCCACAATTTTGCGCACAATTGCAGGATTAGAAAATGTGAGTGAAGGAAACCTGTATCTAGGTGAAACTTTGGTGAATAAAATTCCAGCAAGACAGCGAGATGTGGCGATGGTATTCCAAAATTATGCCCTCTATCCCCATATGACAGTGGCAGAAAACCTCGCTTTTGGGTTGAAAATGCGGAAAACAGATAAAAAAGTTATTGCCCAGAGAGTGGAAACAGTAGCGCGATCGCTCAATATTGAGCATTTATTGCACAGAAAACCCAAACAACTGTCAGGTGGACAACAACAAAGAGTAGCACTAGGCAGGGCGATCGCCCGTCAACCGAAAGTATTCTTATTAGATGAACCATTATCTAATTTAGATGCACAATTACGCAACGAAACACGAGCAGAATTAAAACAACTGCATGGAAGATTAGGCATTACCACCATTTATGTTACCCACGATCAAGTGGAAGCAATGACATTAGCAGACAAAATTGTAATTTTAAACGGAGGAAAAATCCAACAAATTGGCACACCCCAAGAAATTTATGCACAACCAGCTAACCGTATGGTAGCCACATTTTTAGGTAGTCCACCCATGAATATTTTACCAGTTAAATACAATAATGGCAATTTTATACTGACAGAAAAACAATATTTACCAGTAAATTCTCAAATTCAAAAACAGTTAAACCCGCAACCAGGACAAGAATTTGACTTAGGTATTCGCCCAGAAATAATGATGTTAGCAACTGCAGAAGAGAGAGAGGGTTTATTAACAGTAAAAGTAGAAATTGTTGAACCTTTGGGACATCAAACCTTAGTGAGAGGTTGTTTAACAGGGAGCAATTTTATAGTTAACTTTTATACTCCTGGATATTGGCGAGGATATCCAGGAGATGTGTTAAAAATCAAAGTTGACTTAGCACAATTATTTGTATTTGATGTTAGTAGCGGAGTAACTATTTTTTATCGTGAAATTTCAAGTGATTTATGCTGATTCCTGATCCAAAAAATCCACACCCAATGGAGGGTTTTCCCCAAATTTGTTATATCAAAAATGTGGTTTCTAACCCTAATATTATTATTGGGGATTATACTTATTATGATGACCCAATTGACTCAGAAAATTTTGAGAGAAATGTACTGTATCATTATCCTTTTATTGGGGATAAACTGATAATTGGTAAATTTTGTGCGATCGCTACAGGGGTAAAATTTATTATGAATGGTGGAAACCATCAGATGTCTGGTTTTTCAACCTATCCATTTGAAATTTTTGGTAAAGATTGGGCGCGCGTCACTCCTAAAGAAATAGTTTTTAAAGGGGATACTGTTATAGGAAATGATGTATGGATTGGATATAAAGCAGTTATTATGCCTGGTGTTAAAATAGGTGATGGAGCGATTATTGCAGCTCTCTCAGTGGTGACAAAAGATGTGCAACCTTATACAATTGTTGGTGGTAATCCTGCTAAAATTATCAAACAACGTTTTGCAGATGAAACAATCAAAAATCTCCTAGAGATTGCTTGGTGGAATTGGAATATTGATAAAATTACCAGAAACTTAGAAAAAATTGTAAATGCAGATTTAGAAGCTCTGAAAAATTGTGTTTGAGTATAAAATAAATTCAATGTAAGTATATAAAAATCCCCCATGCGAGTTGAACTTAAAGACCAAATTCTGTTTATTAATCAAGAAGATCTTCCTAATTATAAAAAAGGGGGTTCGGTGGTGCGCAATAGTTATTTTTGGGCGCTAAAATCCATTTCTTGTTATTCTGGAAGAGGATGTGATTGGGAATTTGATTCAGAAGTCTGGGTAGCTTTAGCAAGAATGTTGATGTCTTTTACAGAATCAGGATATTTAGGTTATCAAGAAACTATTTTAGAGTTTCCAGAAAATATCCAAATTCCTGAAGTTTTGCGATCGGTTTCTACTTGGTTATAATTAAAGCAAAATCAATCATTAGTTTTTAATTTTTAGTTGCAATATAGCAAAAAAAGGGGCAAAAGCATAGTATAACATAGACAAGGTGCGATAGACAATGGGCGTTCATTCTGTTAAACTACATAATTGATTATAAAAAATTTTAAACTAAAAAAGTTAAGTATCAAAGCAAGAAATTTACTTGATTTTTAAGAAAATAAGCTTGATTTCAGTATGATAAGCCTATGGGAAATTGTTATGAAAAACAAGGCTAAAGAATACATTTAGATTAAATGGCTCAACAACTATTGCAAGTAATGGAGTTTTCAGACAGATGTTCAAAAAAAACAGCAATCTTAGTCTAACTAATGGTAGTCTGCATTACTATAGTTTTGGGAAAGATGAGTGAAAAACTATGAAACTAGCTAATAGAGTAAGTAAAGTAAGTCCGTCGATTACTTTAGCAATATCCGCTAAGGCTAAGGCGATGAAAGCGGAAGGGGTTGATGTGTGCAGTTTTAGTGCAGGTGAACCAGATTTTGATACCCCAGTACATATCAAAGATGCAGCAAAACAAGCTTTAGATCAGGGAAAAACGAAATATGGCCCCGCTGCAGGTGAACCATTATTACGGGCGGCGATCGCCACTCACTTAAAATCTGATTTCAATTTAGACTATCAACCAGAAAATGTCATTGTCACTAATGGGGGTAAACACTCTCTCTTTAATTTGATGTTAGCCCTCATTGAGTCGGGAGATGAGGTAATTATTCCTGCTCCCTATTGGCTAAGTTATCCTGAAATGGTACACCTGGCTGAGGGAAAACCTGTAATTGTTGAGACAAGCGCCGCAAATGAATATAAAATTACCCCAGATGAACTCCGTGCAGCTATTACCCCCCAGACTAAGTTATTTGTTCTTAATTCTCCTTCAAATCCAACTGGCGTGGTTTATACTCCAGATGACATCCGCGCTTTAGCTGCTGTGATAGTAGAACATGATTTGTTGGTTGTCTCAGATGAAATTTATGCAAAAATTCTCTATGATGGCGCAGAACATCTTAGTATTGGTGCAGTAAACTCTGAGATTTTTTCCCGCACAGTGGTTAGTAGTGGTTTTGCAAAAAGCTATTCTATGACAGGTTGGCGTGTTGGTTATATTGCAGGACCTGTAGAATTAATCAAAGCTATGAGTATTATTCAAGGTCATAGTACCAGCAATGTCTGTACTTTTGCTCAATATGGGGCGATCGCCGCTTTAAACTCATCTCAAGATTGTGTAGCCGAAATGCTCTCAGCTTTTGCTCAAAGACGTGAGGTAATGTTTAAACTGATTCAAGAAATTTCTGGTTTAAGCTGTCCTAAACCCTATGGAGCATTTTACTTATTTGTAGATATTAGTTCATCAGGCATGAAATCTCTTGATTTTTGCAAAGCTTTGTTAGACTCACAACAAGTTGCAACCATCCCTGGTGTTGCTTTTGGTGCAGATCAATGTATTCGTCTCTCTTATGCAACAGATATGACTACCATTGAAAAAGGTATGGAGCGTTTAAATAAGTTTATGTCTTCTCTGTAACAATTGACAAGGGAGAATGAATAATGAAGAATGAAGAATGAATAATGAATAATGAATCATAAATAATAAATAATAAATAATTATTTATTTAATACAGAGTTGGCTCTAAAAAATTCTTCATTATTCATTCTTCATTCTTCATTCTTCATTCTTCATTATCATGGTATATAAAAAAATTTTAGTAGGAATTGACCGATCGCCCCTGGGAGATGCAGTTTTTGAACAAGCTTTAAGCATTGCTTCCTTAGAAAAAGCAAATTTAATGTTGTTTTCTTCCGTTCCCATAGAAAATACTAGCATGGGCAGTTATACGAACCTCTATGGTGAAGAATTAGTCAACTTTTCCCAAGCAATCCAGGAACAACTACAAGAAGAAATGAATGCGTTAACTAAATGGCTGGCTGAATATGAAAAAAAAGCCGCTCAACAGGGTATATCTGCTCAATCTGAGTTACGCATGGGTTCTCCAGAAAGTTCGCTGCGGGAACTGGCTATTACTTGGGGGGCAGATTTAATTGTAGTAGGGCGTAGAGGAAGAAAAGGACTGGCAGAAGTTCTCTTAGGAAGTGTGAGTAATTACATTGTTCACCATGCTCCTTGTTCTGTTTTAGTTGTACAAGGTATTCCAACTTCAACCGACCCGACGACCGAGAATAACTAAGTCTCGCTCTACTCCATCTAACTCAGCAACTAATGGTAAATATCCCCACTGTTGAAACTGATATTTACTAAATAATCCCAGACTGGCTAGGTTGTGAGCAAAAATAAAAGCGAGTAAGGTTTTAAGACCAAAACTGGGGCTAAGTTCGATGGCTTGTTGTAACAATTTTTGCCCTACTCCTTTTCCCCGATATTCAGGGGCAATATAAATACTAAGCTCTGCGGTGCGATAATAAGCTCGACGACCATAAAATGATTTAAAACTCAGCCAACCTATAATTATTCCTTCTGTTTCCATCACCCACAAGGGGCGACTTTGTGGGTGATGAGTCTTAAACCAGCTTTGACGACTCGCCACTGTCACAGGTTCAATGTCTCCTGTAGCTATCCTCCCAGGAATAGCCGCGTTGTAAATTTCCACAATTGCTGATAAATCTGTTTCTATGGCATCTCTTATTTTCATCGCACAAACTTAAAATTAATTTCTCTTTATCTTAGGAAAGACAAGGGGCGCCCATCTGGGGTGTTGATTTTGGCTCAACTTGAATAACGTAACTTCATACACTTTTCTCATTGGTAACAGAATCTGCCATAGAATAAATTCTATGGCGGTCTAAGTAACTCACAGAATTTGTAGCAAGAGATAAATTTTATGTAGGCGTAGCCTTGCCGTAGGCTATTTATTTGGCGTAATCAACCCGAAAATCAACACCCCAGCGCCCATCCCCTTGTCTTTATTCTTGCTTGCTATTATAGTAGTGCTTTGATCTTATACCATTTTTCTCAAGAAGTCCAGACTGGGGGCTAAAGCTCCAGCCCAGAACAAGGGGCTAAAGCCCCTTGTCTTAAGTAGTAATCTTTTTGATCGATGAACAAATTTAAGTTTAATTTTCCTTCCCGCTTACGGCGACTGACTGGGTTAGTTTTTCTGATAATAATTGGTTTTACTCTCACACTCATTACTCCTGTTGTCACTTACTCCACTTCCTCGCCTCCTGAAATTAGAGGAGTTTGGCTAACTAATATTGATAGTGATGTCTTATTTTCCCAGGAAAACACCACTAATGCCATCCAAACGTTGGCTCAGTTGAACTTTAACACAGTTTATCCCACAGTTTGGAATTGGGGTTATACTCTTTATCCTTCTCAAGTTGCTCAAAATGTCATAGGTGTTTCCCTTGACCCTACTCCAGAACTTCAAAACCGAGATGTGTTGCAAGAAATTATTACTCAAAGTAAGGAACAAGAAATAGCAGTTATTCCCTGGTTTGAGTTTGGTTTTATGGCACCTTTTGACTCTGAGTTAGCATTAACTCATCCTAACTGGTTAACCTACCGTAAAGATGGCAGTCGCATTTGGTTAGAAGGTAATGTGCATAAACGAGTTTGGCTTAATCCTATGCACCCAGAAGTGCAAAAGTTTATTACAGATTTGGTGGTAGAAATTGTCAGTAATTATGACATTGATGGCATCCAATTTGATGACCATTTTGGCTTTCCTGTCGACTTTGGTTATGATTATTTTACTGTAAAACTTTATCAAGACGAGCATAATGGGAATTTTCCCCCCGCTGATTATCAAAATGCAGAATGGATTCGTTGGCGGGCTGATAAAATAACTGCATATATGAGTGATTTGTTCCACGCAATTAAAGCCGCTAACCCCAATGTTTTAGTTTCTCTTTCTCCTAACCCACAAGATTTTTCTTTAAATTCCTATCTCCTTGACTGGGAAACATGGGAAAGAAAAGGCTTGGTCGAAGAGTTAATTATCCAGGTTTATCGTGATGAAATGGAGAGTTTTGTGGGGGAATTAGAACAACCTGAAGTGATAGCAGCCAGAAAGCATATTCCTGTGGGAATTGGCATTTTATCTGGTTTAAAAGGTCGCCCTGTACCTTTAGAAAGAATAAAAAATCAAGTGGAAACTGTGCGGAATCATGATTTTGCTGGGGTTTCTTTCTTCTTTTATGAAAGTCTTTTAAACTTAGCTCAAGAGTCTCCTGAGCAACGTCAAACTGCTTTTCAATCCCTTTTTTCTACTCCTATTAACCGTGCTTCTCTTTTTCATGGTTGGAAACCTTAATTTTTTCTGTTTTTTTCTCTCAAAAGCTTGACATTTGTGGAGCTTGTATGTTAGATTGAAAATGGGAAAAGATGCCGCCTATATATATAGAAGTTAAACAATTAGTGCGCTGGAAAATAACCTCAACTGCGCGCAAGAAATCGAAACTTTTTATCCAACAATAAAGTCCGCGCCAATTGAAACTAATAAAAACACAAAAAAGTTATTGCCCTTAGTTGCCATTTTTTGGCGATCGCTCATTTTTTCCTTTTGTTTGGATGGGGAAACTCACTCAAATAATTTTTCGTAATATGCTGAATTTAATTTGTTTTATAAAAAAGGAGAATTTTAACAATTAGCGCTGGTGACGATCAAACATAATAATAGTTTATAGTTATAATCCTGATATAACAATCCTATTTGAGTTGTGATAAATTAAAATAGACTTAGTACCATAGACAAGGGGCGCCCATCCCCTTGTCTTACAACAACTAATTTAGGAATGCTATAGTAATGATATACCTTGCTTGAATAAAAGAGTTGAAAATAGATGAAACCATTATTTTTACCTAGTCGGTTAGGAGAAATTTTACAAGAAGCTAACTTAGTTTCTCGCCCCCAAATAGAATTAGCATTACGAGATCAGTTTATTTACGATAATTTGCGTCTTGGAGAAATTTTAGCCTTGCGCGGTTGGATAAAAAAAGAAACAGCGGATTTTTTTGCAGAGCAATGGTATCATCTCATAATTAATGAAAAAAAATACCCATTAGGTTATTATCTCAAATCTGCGGCACTTTTGGATGAAGCGCAAATTCAAGCTATTTTAAAAGAACAATCTCAAATAGGTTTACGTTTTGGTACTGTTGCTGTACTTCAGGGTTGGCTTAATGAGAAAACTCTTGAGTTTTTTCTGAAATATCTTGTTTCTGAAAATAATAATAAATCTACCTTCATTGAAAAGCAAACTTTACCTCAAACTCCTAAAAAACAAAACTCATTTGAAGAAGAAAAAGATCCTCAAATATTTTTCCTTGATACAATCAATTCAATCAAGACAAATGAAAAATTAATTGAAGCAGAATTAAAAGATTTTACCTGGATAAATTAAGGTGAATTTTGAACTAACCTGATATCATTTTGCTAAAGTTATGATAGACAAGAGACTTAAGCCCCCTGTTTAAGGTTTTATTTAGATATAAAGGAAACTTACTATGAATTTAAAACAACGACTGTATAACCATCTTCTGGAAATAGTAAAAGAAAGAGAACCATATTTAAATTCCGCTGGACATTTCTTTGTTCAACAATACATTAATGAGCAATTTAAACAGTATGGAAAAGTCAGCTACCATGAATTTAAAATAGGTGAACAAACTCATAAAAATATAATTCTTAATCTTCCTGGAAGGCAAAAAAAAGCAGCTCCAATTATAATTGGCGCTCATTATGATGCAGTACCAGGTTGTCCAGGAGCTGATGATAATGCTACAGGAGTAGCTGTAATGTTAGAATTAGCCAGAGAATTTGCAGCTAACCCCCCTAAATATCCAGTGCAATTAATAGGTTTTGATTTAGAAGAATACGGTTTACTTGGGAGCGTAGCTTATGCAGCAGAATTAAAGCAAAATAAACAACCTGTACGCTTAATGTTATCCCTAGAAATGCTAGGTTATTGTGATAACTCGCCTAATTCTCAAAGCTATCCACCTGGCTTAAAAAATTTATATCCCAATATAGGTAATTTTATTGCTTTGATTGGCAATTTACCAACTCTTCCTGATTTAATTCATTTGGGTAATAATTTCCGCAAAATGGGCACGCCTTGTGAATGGTTACCTACACCTAATCGTGGGTTGTTGATTCCTCAAACAAGATTGAGCGATCATGCTCCTTTTTGGGATAATGGTTATCGAGCAATAATGGTAACAGATACTGCTTTTATGCGCAATCCTCATTATCATCAATCAACCGATACTATAGATACCCTGGATTTAGATTTTCTTACCTCAGTTTGTGAAGGTTTAATTCAAGGAATTGGCAGTTTTTAACAAAATAATAATCAGGCGTAGAATAGAGTGGATATTTGTCTACAAAATTAGTAACTATAGCAATAATAGCAATAGGTTAAAACCTATTGCTACATAAGCGAAGTCCGCCTACGCGGACTAGTAGAGCTTAATCACTAAAAATGGGATAAAGTTGCTTAAGTTTAATACGGGCGTCATCTGTAGAAAACTGCCAAGAAATAGTGGGAACTTCCAGGTTTCTAGCCAAATTCCAGGCTTTTATTTC
>Ga0209594_1000776_pt1 | contig 17413 bp, 14 predicted proteins | sample AshMeaCrysSpring_FD_184126 | JGI IMG/M metagenome (GOLD analysis project Ga0209594, IMG submission 184126) | Groundwater microbial communities from Big Spring, Nevada to study Microbial Dark Matter (Phase II) - Ash Meadows Crystal Spring... | ecosystem: Environmental > Aquatic > Deep subsurface...
TAGAAGAGGTACTGCTGGCTCGGTTAAAAGTTTTAATGAAGCAACCAGAATTTATTCATGGGTTAACTTGTTTCCATTGGTGGCCTAGAATCCCATCTTACGAAAACTGATCAACCGGATTTGATATAAAAGGGAGTACGGAAATCTCGGTAAAACTAAACGCCGAATAGAACCTCGTACTTTTGAGCCAGCCTCTGAGTAACGTACCAGGAGATTAACTGCATATTCAACTTCTTCCAAATACTCTAAACCCAGCCCTAATTTTTGTTCCTCATAATAGGCAACAGCATCGACTAATTCTTGATCTGCCAAGGGATGAAATACGACGACTCTCATTTTATCGATGAACGAATTCGTTGAAATAATTCTTTTGCAGGAATGCCAGAAGTTTGACCCTGATTCATTGCTTCATCACGCACCTCTGCTTCATCTACCCACAACTCTGCAACCTCTTGGTCAATTTCAAGAGTACGCCCTAGATGTTCAAGCAGACGAGCTAATAATGCTGCTTGAGAATTTTTGGAAAGTGTTAGAAATTCAGATTCAATCTGTTCAAATGTCATATTTACGGTTCTTTTATTAAACTATTTTTATCAGACGCAGATTTAAACAAGCCGCCCATCTATATATAACTCATACTCAAAGCCAAAAGATATGTTACGAATCCGTAAAATGCAGGCACATCCTCTAACCTCAAATCGATGCTCTGAACCAGTATCCCAAAACTTGTTGGAAGGTTCAATTACCTGCCCGTCAAGCGTAATTGTACGGGCATCTGACCAATACCCATGCTCTAATTCTACAGTATTTCGTGTTCCATTTATTTGGAATGTTCAAGCTTTTCTCGCCATAATATAAGATGCCCTGCCGACAATTTCAAAATTGCGTCCCTACTAATAACTTGCATTTTAATAATTAAATTCTCATCTAACTAATTCAATTTTAACAAATCTGCATCTCCCGGTTGAGGTTGAGACGGCAGAGGATTAGTACGGGGAGATTGTTCTGGGGAAGATTCAGAGGGACCAGTAGCAGGCGGGGGGGAAAAATCAGCAGGGAAATTAGGATTAAGTAATCTTACAATACTATTGACTAAATCGTTTCTTTCTGCTCTGGTTAAATCATTCATGGCTTGGCGATCGCCCACCATCGGATTTTCGGTGAATTTATCACCACTGGGATATTGGTTCTCAAACATTACCTCATTTACCCCAAGATAATCTGCGACCGTGAGTTTCCAGTCGAACCGAGACAGGGGGGAACGACCCTTGGTGTAGAGATGATATCGAATGAAGCGTTCCACTAAAGTATCGTTTTCAGCGACTTCCCCAGTTTCTTGAGAGATGTACCGGTTTTCTGACGGTAAATTGGGTAACTGTTGATAAACTTGTGACCCAATTTCCTGTACTCGGACACGCCGTAGATCTTGAGCCAAGTGTAATGAATCATCACTTTTCGGCTGAAGAGATTGAGCCAGTCCTGAGTCTAGGTGAGAGATCCAAACACCAATCCCCGCAAGGCTCGCTAAACCTGTTACTATCAGTTGAATTTGAAAGGATTGGCTCTGAAAATTAGGCTGCATAGGACTGATTCCTCCCAATCCGAATACTCACTTGAACTGGCTCTAACTGATAGGAGAAACGTTGGGAACAGCCAGACCAGGTCATGAGTCATTCGTTACTGGTTATTAGTCATCGGTTGAAAAAATGCAGAGGTAGGAACACACTGCAGATGTACAGACTACGACTAGCTCATGAATAACAAAGGACAAATAACGAATGACTATTTTTGCCTGTTCCCTGTTGCCTTTATTACTGATCCGCAATAATTTCAGGCTGGGTCAACTCATCAGACATTTCAATGATTGCCCGCAGTACAGGCTTCATCATGTTATCATCCATATTATCAAAATCTTCGTAACGACAGCGTTTAGCCCGGTTGGCAACCTGAACCGTGATCCGATAGCGGTTTGAGGCTGCGCTAATCAGTTCTGAGGCTCGACGACTAATTTCGATAGAATCAATAGCAGAGCGCTTTTGCATAGTGTTTTTTTGCTAAACCTTAAAGTAGTCATTGTCTTATCATAACCAATTGTGAACCCACAGGGGCTGACCCCCTCTCAAAAAAATTGTAGTCATTTTGTTTAATGTGATGCATTTGCCAACTGAGTTTCCCAGTAATCTCAAAGTCAACTCAGTTGGGACTGAAATGATTTCCGTCTGAGGGGGGATAGTGATTCCATGTCTGAAATGTTAAAATTCTTTACATATGATGTAGCATTGTAAATACTCTGATTCAATCTTAGAGTTTAAGAACAAGTTGCTGATAACTCTGAATTTGATTTCAGAAGCTAGCAAACTAGTCCATTCTCTACTTTGGCAGAAACAAGAGCGCAATTGCCCGCCCACTTTTGTTTCTTGCTTGAAGTAAGGGCCATATCATTCATCAAGACAGTTCAGCGCCATCAGGCAACAAGGATAGCCATTGCTTCCTGAAATCCTGAGTTCTCTTAACAGCGCTTTGAACTGGTTGAGGTATCTAGCGGGAGATGAGCCATGAAAATTGCCAAAACCTCAGACACAGATCCTGTACGTGCTTATTTACGGGAGATCGGTCGTGTTTCCCTATTAACCCATGAGCAAGAAATCGTTTATGGTAAGCAGGTGCAACAAGCTACTGCTTTACAGGAAACGAAGAACAAGCTGGAGAAAAAATTAGGCCGTGAACCGTCTCATGAGGAATGGTGCAACGAAGCCGGTGTATCTCCTCAAGAGTTGCGACAGATCTTAGAGCAAGGCCGCATTGCCAAGCATAAAATGGTGGAAGCGAATCTTCGCTTAGTCGTGTCTGTTGCTAAAAAGTATATTAAACGCAACGTCGATTTATTAGATCTAATTCAAGAAGGCACGATTGGGATGCAACGGGGTGTTGAAAAGTTTGATCCCACTAAAGGTTATCGATTTTCAACTTATGCCTATTGGTGGATTCGTCAAGCCATTACCCGAGCGATCGCAGAAAAAGGCCGTACTATTCGCTTGCCGATTCATATTACAGAAAAACTCAACAAAATTAAGAAGGCTCAACGCTATCTAGCTCAAGATCTAGGACGTTCTGCCACCCTGAATGAACTGGCTGATGAGTTAGATCTAACCCCTAAGCAAATTCGAGAGTATCTGGAACGCGCTCGTTTACCTTTATCCCTGGATTTACGGGTAGGAGATAATCAAGATACGGAATTGGGGGATTTATTGGAAGATACAGGAGCCTCTCCAGAGGATTATACCCTTCAGTCTTCCTTAAAATCGGATCTGCAAGTGTTGATGGCGGATTTAACCGAACAGCAACGCCAGGTTCTGGCTTTACGATTTGGCTTAGAAGATGGCCAAACCATGACTCTGGCTAAAATCGGCGATCGCTTAAAAATCAGTCGAGAACGGGTACGACAGATTGAGCGAGAAGCCCTCACTAAGCTTCGGAAACGGAAGCAGGATATCAACGATTACGTTGCGAGTTAAGAGGGAGCGGGGAATAGGAGGTAGGGAGTGGGGTGTGGGGTGTAGGCAAGGAATCGGCATACTTCCTACGGAAGGGCTTTCTCAGGCGCGGAGAGGCTACGCCAACGCCTACGGCAATCAGAGTAGGGGTCTACGATGAGTTTCATAGTTCTCTCTCCTCATCTCCCCACTCCTGCCTCCTACCCTCTACGGTATACTCACCAGATAAGGAGAATTAATGGCTTCAAATCTGCCAGCCTTCACCAAGGCTTGGTAAATGAAAGCTGCGATATCAGCACGAGTCGCCGTTTGATTGGGGTTAAGCTGAGTTTGTTGAGGGTAATTCACCACTAGAGCTTCTTCTGTAGCACCTGCAATGGCTTGTAGTGCCCAATTTGGAATTTGTTCAGCATCTTGATAAACCGATAACAGCGTTGTATTTTCAGTGCTATAACCCAAGCCATTAGCCAGTCCAGCCAGGGCTTGAACCCGAGTCAGGGGTTCATTGGGTCGAAATGTGCCATCGGGATATCCAGATAGAAAATTGGCTTGAGCAGCGGTTTGAACCGCGTTGTAACCCCAAAAACTTTGAGGCACATCTGAGAAGGTTGTCCCAGACTGTTGGGGGGTGGGGGCAAAGGCTTTCTGGACCACAGCGGCAAACTGAACGCGGGTGATCGGTTGATCGGGACGAAAAGAATTATCCTCAAAGCCTGACATAATCTCCTGGGCAACTAATGCTTCGATGTAGGGTTGTGCCCAATGCCCTTGGATATCAGACAGGGCAGAAAGTGTGCCTTGAGGAACCGTTAATTCTGGGGGAGGACTGGTAGCAGCCTCAAATTCTACAGCCCCTGCAATTTGTTCTGGATCAATATCGTTGCCCACAGCGGTTAGGGTATACCCTTGAGTGGCATTGTAAACATCATAGCGGGCATTATTACGGATAATATTATTTCCGGGTTTGTCTGTTGTGCCTAAGTTGGGCTGGGCTTGGGTGATCGCCACCACACCATCGCGAGCATTATTTTCAATTAAATTATTTCGTAAAATAGGTTGTGCTGAGTGAGACACCACCACACCATCTTGATTTTCAACAATTTTATTCTCAACAATTTCAGGGGTTGCTTGATCATTGACAGAAATCCCAAATCCGGTATTTTGGAACAAATTATTGCTTATTTTTCCTTGACCGGAGCGAGCAACTGAAATTCCATTTCCTTGATTTTGAGCAAAAATATTATTAGTAATTCGGGGATTACCTCCAGCAGTAATAAAAATCCCATCCCGTAAATTATTTACAAAGGTAGAGTAAGAAATAGTCGGGCTTGAATCCTCAATCCACAATCCCGTGCCGCGAGTATTGGGGTTAGTGACGCTCACCCCAGTAATTTGACTATTACCCGCTGTTCTCAGGGCGGCATTTTGGCGAGCAAAAGTGGGACTAACAAAATTTCCGCCCCCAAAAATTAAAATATTCTGGCCTTGATTGGTATCATCTCCTTTGAGCATCACCCCCTCGGGAATCAAAATGGGAAAAACTTCCCCAGTTTCTGGAGAATAAGTTCCGGGGGCAAGCTGAATCACTGTCCCCGGTTGAGCCGTTTGTAAAGCATAAGTAATCGTCCGAAAGGGTGCATCTTGCGTTCCTCCCCCTTCCCCATCTCTTCCCTGATTCGGATTGACATAAATCACCTGAGACAGAGCAAGGTGTTGTACAGTGGTCGTGGGTTGCTGTAAATCAGTTGCTTGAATCTGAGCCTGAATAGGGGTTTGTAGCAGTCCCACGACTGTTAAGCCCAATAGCGGGCGTTGAGCTTGACTCAAGAGAAATAAAACAGATGGTAATGACTGGAGAGAGGAGAGAGGCGGTTGATTGACCATAGATAGCAGTGCTCGCTAGTATATTTATAAATGTAGAAAAGTAAGAATTGCTACGCTCCTTAGTATACAAAGCTTTTTATCACCTCTTGCCCCTTGCTAGAGTGGGTTTGCGGTGTTCTGTCTGCCCTGGCACAGCCCTAGAGTGATTGAGCGCAAGCAGTTAAATTGTAGAATTCTTCCTCAAATTTGCTAAAAGGAGTACAGCCTTGATCATCCGTTCGGATTATCCATCCCTGACAAAAGGTCTAAAGTCCTACTCAGTATGGGATTATAGTCTGAGAACAAGATTTCTCTTCCCGCACTTGGAACTTTAACCGAACCGGATGCGTCTGGGAGGAAAAGTCGGTTATCCCTTTAGTATTCGGCTGAGGTGTTCTGTTATGTTTATTGCGCTAAGCCATTGGATAGAGTCAATGCTGCACTACTTAAGGCAACGATTTCAGGTCAAGAGAGCTAATCTCAATCAAAATGATCTGATTTGTTTGATTTGAGGGAACAGTATTAGAAGCGTGAGGCGTGATCTTCTACCCAATCAAATGGCGAGCGCGAGCTTCACGATCCTGGTCAGTTAATCAGGAATAATAATTACTTTGATAAGTTAGCTTGATTCCTGCCTTCCAACCGTTTTCATGTCTGTTCAAGGAGAGACAACAAATGGATTACTCTCAGATTCAGTAAACTTGAGATTCTTAGGAGTAAACCTCAGGTTAAGGTTCAAGCCTTACCCCAATCCCAGATCTAATTCGGGTTTTAAGGAAAATCACCCTTAAAAGTTATTAGATCAGTTGCCTTTTCTGTATCACTTCTGTTATTCTGGTACAGAATTTTTTAATCGTTTACGGCTCCTATGATCATAGAGTATCTTTAGGCATATAAAAACTCTCGGTTGAAATATCCTAATGGGCTGGGAGAGACCAACCTTTTAAAGACAACATATTTAGGGAAAAACATCTGAACAAAGCTTCATGATGTTTCAATCTAGTCACTGTCTTCAGAAGCGTTGTATCAGAGGAATGTGATTACTCTTAGTCTTTTCAATCAGAGAATGATCTCTTAAAACCGAATGGTATCAGAGAACATGCCTTACCTTGACAGAAAATGATTATCCAAAATATCAAGCGGTAGGATAGCACAATTTAGTCTACAATGATTGACAAAATTCCAGATTTTTGTACTGTTCTAGAGTTAGAGCTAGCCTGGGTTTTGTTTTATGGTTTAGAATACGTCAGATTGGGTCCTGAGTAACCAAACTAACAAGTCTGCTCATTCACCAATTATTCAATTGAATTGTGATCAGAAATGGCAGCTCCTATTGTAGAATCCCAATTGTTAATGTCCATAAATGAAGCTCTCGTGAGGAGAAAAATATGTCACAAATACCAGCCGAGTTAAAGACCGTATTTACTTTAGTTGAGCAAGAAGATGGGACTGTAGCGCTTGTTGGTTCTGAAACAGAGTCCAATAGAATTTCACCCACTGCAGCCGATGGAACCGTTTCATTAATTAACGGCGGAAACGGGCCAGACGTGCTAGCTGCGGGAGAAAACGAAGGAGTGATTATCTTTGGCTTTGACGGAGATGATTCCATCCTCGGTAGTAGCGGAGATGATCAACTCTTCGGCAATGCCGGCAACGATACTTTGCGGGGTCGTGAAGGCAATGACTTAATGTATGGGGGTCAAGGAGATGACTTTCTTGGGGGCGGTGCCGGAAACGATAGTATGGGCGGTGACCTGGGTGATGACTTCGTTGATGGCGGCGACGGAGATGATATTGTTCGCGGTAACGAAGGCGATGATACCCTCCTAGGTGGAGCAGGAAACGATGCCCTTTACGGTGAAGCTGATAATGACTTAATGCAAGGTGGCGATGGCGCAGATACCTTATATGGGGGTCAAGGCAGTGACAACTTACAAGGCGGTGCTGGTGATGACTTCATCAGTGGGGACAGAGGTAATGATGTCGTCGCAGGAGGCGGTGGCAGTGATACCTTTGCCTTTAGACATCTGGGCACCGATAATGCGGATACAGTTCAGGACTTCAATGCGGCTGACGACCAAATCGCTCTAAGCACGAGTGTATTCAGCTCTTTAGGTGCTTCTGTCGAGGCAGATGAGTTTACAACCTTTGCGGGTGGAACTGCCCCTGCTACTGGTTTAGCTTATGATACAACCACAGGTCAACTCTACTTTGATGGACAATTAGTTGCAACCCTCACTGGTGCTCCCACCATTACTTCTGGTGACTTTGAATTGTTCTAAGTAAAAGAACAGAATATCGAAGAGATGATTGAATTCTCTTCAAATTTTAACAAAAGCTGGGGAAATAACCATCCTCAGCTTATTTGTTTTTCATATCAAATCCGTTAAATCAATCAATCTTAAAAATCAGTTTTCTGGGTAGAGACGTTAAGGAAAATGTTTGGCGTGACGGGAAATGTTTGGCGTTAGCCAACCCGTCAAGACAGCCAACTTTCCGTAAATTTAACGTCTCTACATGATAACGAATCATCCGGACATGATATTATGCCTCAGTAATTGGCTGCGCTTTATCTAAGAGTTGTTCCAATAATTCACCATCAAGCACTTCTGTTTCTAACAGTTGTAAAGAGATTTTATCTAACAATTCTTTGTTTTTATCCAGAATCTTTAAAGCTATTTGATGAGCACTTTCAACAATTTCTCGAACTTCTTGATCAATCGCTTCTGCGGTTTTTTCACTGACAAGCCGTCTGGTATTGCCGCTATTATTCCCTAAGAAATTCCCTTGACTGGCTTGATTATAGGCTAACGGCCCTAACGTTTGACTCATGCCATAAGTTGTTACCATTTTTTCTGCTAGTTGAGTCGCCCGTTGCAAGTCATCTGAAGCGCCATTGGTAACTTTATTAAATATAATCTCCTCGGCTGCCCGCCCCCCCAAAAGCATCGTAATTTGTTGTTTAAATTCCACTTCATCCATTAAGAAACGGTCTTCTGTGGGTAACTTCAAAGTATAGCCTAAGGCACTCATTCCCCGTGGCACAATAGAAATTTTAGCCACTTTTCCACCCCCTGGCATTAATGCCCCGACAATGGCATGACCGACTTCATGATAAGCAACAATTTTCTTTTCTTTTTCACTTAAAACTCGGCTTTTCTTTTCTAATCCAGCCACCACCCGTTCAATGGCTTCTTTAAAGTTTTCTTGGGCAATTTTTTCCCGATGATTTCGCGCCGCTAATAATGCCGCTTCATTCACTAAATTGGCTAAATCTGCCCCCCCAAATCCTGGTGTTTGGGTGGCAATTTCTTGTAAATTAATATCTTCTCCCAACTGAACTTTTTTAGCATAAATCTCTAAAATTGCCTTGCGTCCGGCTAAGTCGGGACGGTCTACTAATACCTGGCGATCAAAGCGTCCTGGACGTAATAAAGCCGCGTCTAATGCTTCTGGGCGGTTGGTTGCAGCCAATACAATCACCGTTTCATCCCCGACACCAAACCCATCCATTTCTGTTAATAATTGGTTGAGAGTTTGTTCCCGTTCATCATTACTGCCGCTTTGCATGCCGCCACTACTGCGAGACTTACCAATTGCGTCTAATTCATCAATAAAAATAATACAAGGGGCTTTCTTTTTTGCCTGGTCAAATAAATCGCGGACTCGCGCTGCCCCTGTCCCTACAAAGAGTTCGACAAATTCAGAAGCGGAAATACTAAAAAAGGGAACTTTTGCTTCTCCTGCAACTGCTTTTGCCATCAACGTTTTTCCAGTTCCAGGCGGCCCTACTAACAGGACTCCTTTGGGAATTCGGGCACCAATTTTAGTATAGCGATCTGGATTTTTTAAAAAGTCAACAATTTCTGCCAATTCTGTTTTGGCTTCTTCCACTCCCGCCACATGATCAAACGTAATTTTATCCGATTCTCCTTCAACATAAACTTTTGCTTTGCTTTGACGAATGGATAAAGCCCCTTCCGGCCCTCGGTTCATGAAAAATCGTAAGGCAAAGACTAAAATGATGGGCGGAATTACCCAACTTAACAATACATTTAAGCCATTTTGTTGTGTTGGCGTTTCGGCTTGAAAAATCACATCTTTATTTTCTAAGCGTTTCGCTAAATCGGGATCAAAAATTGGTGTTGTTGATAATAACGGCCCTAATTCTCCTGATTCTTTTCCTTTCAGACGATAGCGAATTTCATTATCCCCAATCTGAACACCCGCCACTTGATCTTTCTCTAACTGTTGAATGAAAATACTATAGGGAATCCGTTGGGGTGGACGACGGGGATAAACAATATAAGCTGCAAATAATAGTCCAGCTAAGATTAATAAAAATTTGCTGATTTGTTGGGAGTCAGGAAATCGGTTTTTCTTTTTAATGCTCATCGTTGTTTCTGTGAGGTCTAGTATTAACCCAAGTTGCTAGTTATGAGTGATCCCCCCTAGCCCCCCTTATTAAGGGGGGAAACGAGATTCTAAGTCCCCCTTATTAAGGGGGGAAACGAGATTGCAAGTCCCCCTTATTAAGGGGAAACGAGATTGCAAGTCCCCCTTATTAAGGGGGAAACGAGATTGCAAGTCCCTCTTATTAAGGGGGGAAACGAGATTGCAAGTCCCTCTTATTAAGGGGGAAACGAGATTGCAAGTCCCCCTTATTAAGGGGGAAACGAGATTGCAAGTCCCCCTTATTAAGGGGGAAACGAGATTGCAAGTCCCCCTTATTAAGGGGGAAACGAGATTGCAAGTCCCTCTTATTAAGGGGGAAACGAGATTTCAAGTCCCTCTTATTAAGGGGGAAACGAGATTTCAAGTCCCCCTTATTAAGGGGGAAACGAGATTGCAAGTCCCTCTTATTAAGGGGGAAACGAGATTTCAAGTCCCCCTTATTAAGGGGGATTTAGGGGGATCGAGAAGGAACAAACTTGTCACAAGCAACTTGGGTTATTAGATAGAATACCCAATTCCTCGCAATACCTTGCCATATTTTTCTTCCTAACTCCTTGATCAACAGAACTATAGATGCGAGATTAGTTATCAACTTTTGCGGAAGAAACGGTGGAGGGTACAATTTCCTCAACCGCTAATACTTCGACATCCACTCCATTGTCAGATGGAATAGGAGTATCCTTTACAGCAGATTTTGGCTGATTTAGGGGAGGTGAAGGGTTAACCTTGTTCACCGTTTCAACTGCCTTTTGAGAGGCTTCTGGAATAGGTTGGGAATCAAATACTAATCCCTCTTGTGTTTGACTGACATACAAGATATCTCCGGCAACAAACTTTTGTTCTAACAATAAGTTAGCAATGGGATTTTCTAACTCTCGTTGAATGGCCCGTTTTAACGGTCTTGCCCCATACACGGGATCGTAACCCACTTCGGCAACATAATTTAAGGCATTTTGAGATAACTCAATTTTAATTTTTTGATCGGCTAATAACCGCTGCAAACGCTTGATTTGAATGCCGACAATTTGCCGTAATTCTTTCTTACTTAATGGATGGAATAAGATTGTATCATCCACACGATTGAGAAATTCTGGCCGGAAATGCGATCGCAATGCCGCCATCACTCGCCGATACATTTCTTCATAACGAGAATCATCCCCCGCTACATCTAAAATATGTTCACCGCCGATATTACTGGTCATGACAATTACCGTATTACGGAAATCGACTTTCCGGCCTTGAGAATCGGTGATGCGGCCATCATCTAATACTTGTAATAAGATATTAAACACATCCGGATGGGCTTTTTCTACCTCATCAAACAAAATCACGGAATAGGGATGACGACGAACCGCCTCAGACAGTTGTCCCCCTTCGTCATAGCCGATATACCCTGGAGGTGCCCCGACAAGGCGAGAAATAGCGTGTTTTTCCATATATTCGGACATATCGATCCGAATCAGGGCATCCTCACTATCAAACAAGAACTCTGCCAATGCCCGCGCTAATTCTGTTTTACCGACCCCTGTCGGCCCCATAAACAGGAAAGAACCAATCGGACGACCGGGATCTTTCATCCCTGCCCGCGCCCGTCTGATGGCCGCAGAAACGGCGGATACAGCCTCCTGTTGTCCAATCACCCGTTGATGTAAATGGCTTTCGAGTTGTAATAATTTTTGTCGTTCTGACTCGAGTAAACGGTTGACGGGAATACCCGTCCACTTGGCAACAATAGCGGCAATATCGGCTTCGGTGACCTGTTCCCGTAATAGGGTCGATCCTTGAGATTGTAATTTTAACAGTTCTGCTTCTTTGGCTTCGCGATCGCGGTGAACCTGTTCTAAGCGACCATATTTTAATTGGGCGGCTTTATTTAAATCATAATCTCGTTCGGCTTGTTCAATCTGAACCCGTAGTTTTTCTTCTTCTTGTTTTAAACTATTAATGCCATCGAGTAATTCTTTTTCCCCTTTCCACTGAGACGCTAATCTTGTTTGTTTGGCTTTCAGGGTTTCGACTTCCTGTTTAATCCCTTGTAGGCGAAGATTCACCCCCACATCTGTTTTCAAATTACCGTTGCCTTGACTTTCCCCTTCTATCGACAGTTTTTCCATTTCCAACTGCATTAACCGTCGATCTATTTGTTCTAATTCCACGGGTTTGGAAGTAATTTCCATTTTCAATTGGGCAGCGGCTTCATCGACTAAATCAATCGCTTTATCGGGTAAAAAGCGATCGCTAATATATCGACTGGATAAAATCGCCGCAGCCACTAAAGCAGAATCCGTTATTTTTACGCCATGATGGCGTTCATAGCGATCTTTTAAACCCCGTAAAATAGAAATAGTATCTTCAGGAGACGGTTGATCCACATAAACCTGTTGAAACCGTCGTTCTAAAGCGGCATCTTTTTCAATATGTTTACGATATTCATCTAACGTACTTGCCCCAATACAGCGTAATTCACCACGGGCTAACATCGGTTTCAATAAATTCCCGGCATCCATTCCCGACCCACTCGCCGAGTTAGACCCTGCCCCGACCACGGTATGTAACTCATCAATAAATAAGACAATTTGTCCATCAGATTGAGTCACTTCCCGCAAAACAGATCGCAGACGTTCTTCAAATTCACCGCGATATTTTGCCCCAGCAATTAAACTGCCCATATCGAGGGAAATTAACTGCCGATTTTTTAAAGATTCTGGGACATCACCATTAACAATACGTTGGGCTAAACCTTCCGCGATCGCGGTTTTTCCCACACCCGGTTCCCCTATTAACACCGGATTATTTTTAGTTCTTCGGGATAAACAACTAATCACACGGCGGATTTCTTCATCTCGACCAATTACCGGATCTAACTTACCATTTTTCGCTTGTTCGGTTAAATCTCGACCATATTTTTCTAAAGCTTCATAAGCGGTTTCGGGGGTTTGGGTTTCAACTTTTGAACTGCCTCGAACCGCTTTAATAGCGGCTTCTAGTTTCTGGCGAGTGAGAGTAGGAGGCGTTGGACGAGAAGCAGGGGCCTGACGTTCAAACCCAGGTCGTCCAGGTCGTCTGGTGGGAGTCGCTTCTGGTGTTCCCCCAGAGAGTCGTTTCCCAATGCGTTCGTCTTCCGTAAACGCCACTAAAATATGTTCAATGGAAATATATTCATCATCCCAAGCTTCCTGGACGGCGGCTGCTTGATCCAACAATACATCTAATCCCCGACCCAAATATAAATGATCAATTTGCCCAACTTTGGGTTGACGTTTAGTAAACCCTTCTAGTTGTTGAGTCAGTTGATCGGGATCAACCCCAGCTTTGAATAAAATTTGACTCGCCAAGCCGTTTTGTTCTAGCAACGAAATCATTAAATGTTCTACGTCGAGTTGCTGGTTTTGAAAGCGACGGGCAACATCTTGAGACTTGACAATGGCTTCCCAGGCTTTATCGGTAAAGAGATTCGGGTCAGTTGGTTGCATTATGACGTTAAGGACTAGGGATTAGAAACTAAGATAGGAAGAGATTGAACAAAGATCAGTGAGAGACTACCATATATTAATTCAATTATTCTGGGATCTACCTCAGCCTTGAGTGCTTCCTAAATCTCCTAGCCCAAAGTTGGGGGGCTAGGGGGGCTAAATATAGCCTTTTAGAGTTGATCAAACAGATAGATATACACAGTAGTCAGTGAGGGGAGATGAGTTGTAAAAATTAATCTCGCCGGACTCATTCCCCTGTTTAAGTTAGGTTGTGGCTGCTGCCGTTTCTTTTTCGTTTTGACTGCCTTGGGTTCCCAATTGGATCAGTTCAACTTTATAGCCATCGGGATCGGCGACAAAGGCAATCACCGTTGAACCATGTTTCATCGGGCCAGGATCACGGGTGATTTTACCACCGGCTGCCCGAATTTGGGCGCAAGTAGTGTAAATATCATCCACACCCAGGGCAATATGACCATAACCTTCACCGAGATCGTATTTATCAACGCCCCAGTTATAGGTTAACTCAATTACTGTATTTTCGGATTCATCTCCATATCCGACAAAGGCTAAGGTAAATTCTCCGCCGGGATAATCTTTCTGACGGAGTAACTTCATGCCGAGAATATCGCAGTAAAACTTTTTGGAGGCTTCTAAGTCACCCACTCGCAGCATGGTGTGTAACATTCGCATAATCTCTTTCTCTCTCCCAATAACGCTTCTCACTATTTATTTTAAGAGGACATTACCATTTCGGCAGGAAATCGTCATATTGGTTATTCGTTATTTGTTGTTTGTTATTCGTTGTTTTTTATTGGAGGGAACAGGGAATTTTAGATTTCTCCTCATCTCCCTCATCTCCCTTGTCCCCTTTGTCTCATTGTCCCCCTTGTCTCTCCCTCTCTCCCCACTGCCTACACCCTACATCCTAAACCCTATTCTCCCTTCAACCCAATAATTGTCCGATGACGGGGGTCGGTAGCGACGGTGGTTTGATATTCAAACCCGGTTGCTTGTAAGGTAGCTTCTACGTCAAATTGATAATACTCATCCGTCCAAGGTTCTGTACTTTTCATTAAAGTAAATAAAACTGGGGGTAAATTTTGGATGACTGGAGATTTTGGATTATTATCCAGAATAGCTAAACATCCCCCCGGACGTAAAATGCGCCATGCTTCTTGAAAGATTTGTTTTGTAGCTAATGGGGGTAATTCATGCAGAACAAACTGTAGGGTAACCACGTCAAAAGAATTATCGGGAAAACCAGTTTCTTCGGCTTTAGCGTGTTTCCATTCACTAATAGTAGAATTGATATCTCGCCACTTAGCTACGGCTAACATATAGGGAGACAAATCTAAACCGATGGTGTTCACGGGTGTTTGCTGACGCTGACTATAATATTGATGTAAAGTTTGAGTGGAAATCCCTACAGAACATCCCATATCTAAGATATCTTGAACGGGTTGAGGGCTATATTCTCCTAGAACTTGATGAAAGCTAGAACGCATTCGATCTTGGGCAGTTTGCCAACTCAAGGTTTCATTACGCCACAGTCGTAAACCCATGGCATAAGTAGCGGACTCCGCTTCAAAAGCCGCATCCCAACATAGATTCCCTTGTTCATAAGCATGAAAGGGTTTTTGATAATATTCAGGATAAGTAATTTCTGAATTTATAATTTCATTTAAGTTATTTTGTATTCCAGATTCTGCTAGTTGTTGATAGGTCTGTCGCCAAGGAATGTCATTTTTTTCTGCTGTTTTAATTAGCACTTGTCTAGCTTGGCGTTTCATTAGGTTATATAAGGGAGGCGTTTTAATTAATAGATTAACAGCTTTTGAAAGGGGGTCTGAACCGGCCCAGTCGGGTTTTGTTTTGATAGTGTTCATAGAAAAAAAGAGTTGATAAGTTTACTAAGTTTTTAAAGGGAACCACAAAGAACACAAAGTAAGAGTTATAGCGCTACGTTCTATGGTGTTTGACATTTCTAAATCCTAGAAGCCTCTCACAGTCTACTGTTGCCCGTTGCCTGTTCCCTGTTCCAAGGGCGCGTAGCGCTATATTTGCTATTTGTCTGAGTCAACAATAGGCAGTAGGTAGCTAGGTAAAGATAATTATCTTTCCCTACTCCCTACATCCCACACCCTACATCCTGTTTACCCTCCAATTCCTAAGCGAGTTGCTAATGCTGGGGTTAAGGGAAATAGGGTGGCAATCATTAGAAATAAGGCAATTAATCCGAGGGCGGCGCGGGTATCGTCGGGTTCAACTAATTCATTTAAACTGGGGCGTTCTAGGTTTCGTTGTAAGATTAAAATAACCACAGCCCAATATAAGGCTAAAGGATTAACTAATGCGGCGATCGCTAATACGGCAAAGGTGGCTAAAGTAGAACGCCCAGCAATTTTTCGACCGTAAATAGCCTGCATAATTCGTCCCCCATCCAATTGTCCGGCTGGCATTAAATTAATGGCGGTAATGACTAATCCTAACCAACCCAGAATGGTTAAGGGATGAACCGCAACAACAGATTGATTTAAAGCTGAACCCAGTATAGTTTTACTGAAGCTGCCGACTAACACAGAACCTCTAAAAAATTCAACGGGGACTTTGAATAAACTGGTTTCATTGGATAAAATTAATCCAGTGAATAACATTCCAAATGAGAGTAATCCTGCCGCTGCGGGGCCGGCAAAGGCGACATCAAAGAGGACTTTTCGATTGGGAAGTAAAGACTCAAACCGATTAAATGCACCAAATGTGCCAATCTGAACTGTGGGAATAAAAAACGGCCAGCTAAATTTGACTTGATGGCGTTTTGCCATGATTTGATGACCCAGTTCATGTACGAATAAGATAGCTAATATCCCTATTGCTAAGGGTAAAATTTCACCATAACGGCTGGGTTCGGTGAAAAAGTCAAATCCCAGTAGGAGTCCTGCGGCTTCAAAGGTGGTGGCGATGGTGACCAATAATAAAATAATGGATAAGATTCTTTGACCGGTTGTGGCAGATTTCGGGTCATTACTGCGGGGTAAAACAATGACAACCGGTTTACCTTCAGGACTTTCCACTAAAAACAAGCGGTAGCGATCGCCAGTTGCTGAGTGTAGATTGGTGGATAAACGACTGTAGGCTTGTTCAGGATCAGTTCGGAGATTGCCTTTAAAGATCACCCCTTCTTGGTAGGGTAAGGTTTCGGTGGCGAAAAAGGTATCAATTCCAAAAATTGCTTCAATCTCCTTGAGATCTGCTTCTGGCAGGGGGGCAGGTTGCGGGGTTAAAGCCTGAATTTGGGGTTGTGAAGCCTCCGACTGTTGGGGTTGATGTTCTGAAGCAGCAGACTCAGCCACTTCGGCTTGAGAGTCTGTGGTGTTGGAGGGGGGGTTTAAGCTATCTTGCTTCATTTGATTAGCTGCTTCCCGCAGATTGCGTCCGACGATAATGTATAGCCCTGTAGAAACCAAGAACAAGGAGAGGATACTCATGAAGTTGAGATAAACCCCAGCCGCCGCCAAGGCAAAAAATAGTAACCAGGGGGCCATCAATGCCACCGACTGCAACCAAGATAGCAATCCTAATTTACCGTAAGATCGGGAGCGATAGTATCCCCATCCCATAATCCCCAAGGCAATGAGTAAAATAATGACTGTGGTGTTATCTGTGATCGTAAACATTACTATTTTTGGTAAGCTTTCATTCAGTATCCCTTTTGACTAGGATAACGCTTGATGCCCTCGAAAGGAGCGCAAAAAATCGTGATCCACTCCCAACGCTAGTTACTAACGCCCTATCGCCTGGGTTTCTCAACTTCCATTTCTTCCTCCACACCCAGCTTGACCTTTCTGAGTAAGTCCCAGTTGGGCGACAAACCCAATGTATCATAAACGTTGTACGCAAATGTAGTCAAATGTAGTCAAATGCCGTCAAATCTGTCATGAGTTTCTGTAGCAAACTTTGCTGGAAAATTCCGTTAAAACTTAGTGACTTCACTCTCAAGTTTAATGGTACAATAAGCATCAAGAAAAATTGGGTGGAAACTCTGAGACTATTAGAGTAGCTAATAGGTTAAATGATTGCTCTGAAATTTAGCTGAACCCATGAGATTAGTAGAAAGACATATTATCC
>Ga0209594_1000777_pt1 | contig 17399 bp, 14 predicted proteins | sample AshMeaCrysSpring_FD_184126 | JGI IMG/M metagenome (GOLD analysis project Ga0209594, IMG submission 184126) | Groundwater microbial communities from Big Spring, Nevada to study Microbial Dark Matter (Phase II) - Ash Meadows Crystal Spring... | ecosystem: Environmental > Aquatic > Deep subsurface...
CGTCGCGTCGCCGACGCCGTCACCGCCTTCGTCCCCGACGTCGACCCGGCCGTGCTGGCCCGCCTGGTGGCACGGGTGCGGTTGGTGGGTGGGCGCTACGAGCAGCCGGCCACCTTCGCCGAGCTCACCGCCACCCTGACCGAGCTGGGCAGCCGGCTGTCGGTGTTCTACCTGGCCGTGCCCCCCGACCTGTTCGCCACCGTGGCCGACGGCCTGGCCGGCGCGGGGCTGTCGCCGCGGGCACGGCTGGTGGTGGAGAAGCCGTTCGGACGCGACCTGGCCAGCGCCCGAGCCCTCAGCGGCACTCTGCACGCGCACGTGGCGGAGTCGGCGGTGTTCCGCATCGACCACTTCCTGGCCAAGGAGACGGTCGAGGACCTGTTGGTCTTCCGGTTCGCCAACAGCATCCTCGAGCCGGTGTGGAACCGCAACTACGTGCAGAGCGTGCAGGTGACCATGGCCGAGAGCCTGGGCATGGAGGGCCGGGGCTCGTTCTACGACGGCACGGGTGCGGTGCGCGACGTGCTGCAGAACCACCTGCTCGAGGTCGTCACGCTGCTGGCGATGGAACCACCGTCCAGCGCCGACGCCGACGCGTTGCTGGAGGAGAAGGTGAAGGTGCTGCGCGCCATGCGGCCGCTGGACTGCACGACGCTGGTGCGCGGCCAGTACCGCGGGTACCTCGAGGAGCTGGGGGTGGCGGCGGGGTCGAGCACCGAGACGTACGCAGCCTGCCGGCTGGAGATCGACTCCTGGCGGTGGGCCGGAGTGCCGTTCTTCGTCCGCACCGGGAAACGGATGCCCGGCACCGCGCTCGAGGCGGTGGTGGAGCTGCGCCGCCCGCCGCGGCTGCTGTTCGCCGACGGTTCGGAGGAACCGCACGGCAACCTCATCCGGTTCCGCCTGGCGCCCAACGACGGGGTGACCCTGACTGTGCATGCCAAGCGGCCCGGTCCGGCGCTGGTGAGCCGTCCGGTGGACCTCGACGTCGACTACCGGGAGGAGAGCGGTGAGCGGCAGGAGGCCTACGAGCGGCTGCTCACCGACGCCCTGGCCGGGGAACGGCGACGGTTCGCCCGGCAGGACGGCGTGGAGCAGGCGTGGCGGGTGGTTCAGCCCGCGCTGGACGAGCCGGGGCCGGTGCACCCCTACGAACCGGGTACCTGGGGGCCGGCGGCGGCCGACCAGGTGCTGCTCGGGCACCACTGGCACGTGCCCGAGCACCTGGCCTGAGCTGCTGGGCCGTCACGACTCCCGCTGCTGCGCGATCACCCCGGGCGGGAGGTCGGCGGCCGCGTCGGCGTCGAGGAACCATCGGGTGGCCGAGCGACCGTTGACGCGGGCGGCCGGCAGGGACGGGTCCCCGGCGACCGCCGCGGCGACCGCGGGCGCCTTCGCCCGTCCATGAGCCAGCAGCCAGACCTCGTCGGCCAGCCCCAGCGCCCGCAGCGTCAGCGACACCCTTGCCGGCGGGGGCTTGGGCGAGTCGGCCACGGCGACGGCGAGTGCGGGGGAGTCAGCCTCGGGTCGCCCAGGGAAGAGCGAGGCGATGTGCCCGTCGGGCCCCACTCCGAGCAGTGCGACGTCGAGGGGCGGGCGGTCGGCTTCGGCGCAGGTCGCTACCCACGCGGAGAGCTCCCGGTCGTAGTCGGCTGCTGCTCGCTCCAGTGTCTCGTCGGTGCCGGCCACCCGGTGCAGCCGGTCGGGCGGCGGGCACAGCTCGGCGATGACGGTGATGGCGGCGGTGTCGTTGCGGTCCGGGTGCTCCCAGGGGACGTGCCGCTCGTCGGCCCACCACAGGTGCAGCCTCGCCGGGTCCAGCCGGGCTGTGGCCGTCCGCGCTCGGCTCGCGGCGATCGCCCTCAGGGGGGCGAGCGCGGCGGATCCACCGGACAGTGCCGCGGCCGCCGTGCCGTGGCGACGCTGCGACCCGACGAGCAGGAGGCCAAGCCGGTCGGCGGCGGCTCGTGCGGACGCGCCGGGGCTCGCCTCGACCAGCACGATGGGACGCATCCAGCTCCCGACTCCCACACCTGAGCCCGAGCCTGCCGGGCGGACCATCCGCGGGCAACCCCGGCCACCCTGCCGAAGCCTCCCGCCCCGCGCGATCTTGGAGAAGCTGCGCCCCTTCTCGGCGTGTCGCCGGCGTGTCCTCCAAGATCACCGAGGTGGAGGGTGGCACCGGGGCGCCGTTAGGGTGCGCGCATGGGCAAGAACACCGTGCTGCACCGCAGCGTGCGACCGGTCTCCGAGCACGACCGGGTCACCACCCTGGAGCTGTTCTTCGACCTGGTGTTCGTGTTCGCGCTGACACAGATCAGTGCCCTGGTGGCGGGGAACCTGTCGCCGGAGGGCGCCGCCCGCGGCCTGGTGCTGCTCGGCCTGCTGTGGTGGGCCTGGACGGCCTTCACCTGGCTCGGCAACTCGGCCAGGGCCGATGTCGGGGTTGTGCGCGGCGGGCTCATCGTCGCGATGGGGCTGGTGTTCGCGATGGGCCTGGCGATCCCCACCGCCTGGGACGCCTCCGGCGAGGGCCTGTCCTCGGCGCTGGTGTTCGCCGTCGCCTTCGTGCTCACCCGGCTCGTGCACGTCGCCGTGTACTGGGTGGCTGCGGGGGACGACCCGGGGCTGCGCCGCCAGGTCGCCCGGTTGGCGCTGGCGGGCATCCTCCCGACGATCCTGCTCGTGGCCGGAGGCCTGCAGGGCGGGGCCACCCAGACGCTGCTGTGGGCGGCGGCGCTGGTCGCCGACTACGTCGGGGTGTACCTGGCCGGGTCTCGTGGCTGGGTGGTGCGCTCACCCGGCCACTTCGCCGAGCGCCACGGCCTGATCATCATCATCGCGCTCGGTGAGTCGATCGTCGCCATCGGCGTGGGCGTGGCCGAGCTCCCGGTGACCGCGGCGATCCTGCTGGCGAGCGCCTTCGGCCTCGCAGTGGTGGTGTGCCTGTGGTGGATCTACTTCGACGTCACCGCCCTGGCCGCGGAGCGGATGTTCGACCGCGCCCAGGGCGACGAGCGCACCCGGATCGCCCGCGACGGCTACACCTACCTGCACTTCCCGATGCTCGTCGGCATCGTCTGGGCCGCGGTCGGGATGAAGAAGGTGATGGCCTACACCGCCGACACCGTCGAGCACGGCGCCGGCTACCCGTTGCCCACCTGGGCCCGGCTGGGTCTGTTCCTCGGGCCGGCGCTGTACCTGCTGGCGCACGCCCTGTTCCGTCGGCGCATCGCCCGGTCGTGGAGCGTCCCGCGGCTCACGGTCGCGGCGCTGCTGGCCGTGCTTGCGTTCGCCCTCGCCCCGCTCGGGGCCCTCGCCGACCTGGCCGTGCTCGCCCTCGTCCTCGCCGCGCTGGTGGTATGGGAGGTCGTGGCCATGCGGGAGGTGCGGCAGAAGGTGCGCGGGTCCGTGGCGCACCCGGGTCCGGCAGGGGGCTGACCGCCTGACCGGTGGCGGTGAGGACGCGCTGGCCCGAGACTGGGTGGTCATCCGGACGAGAAGGGACTCCCCATGGTCGACGAGAACGACGAGCTGACCCAGCAGGCCGCGGACGGCGGTGCCGGTCACGACGGCGGCGCCGACGGTGCCGCGGACGGCGGTGCCGGTCACGACGGCGGTGCCGATGGCGGCGCGGACGGTGGTGCCGATGGCGGCGCGGACGGTGGTGCCGATGGCGGCGCGGACGGCGGTGCGTGACAGCTGACGTGCCCGCCGGGGCCGTGGGCGGTGCCTCCCCCACGGCCCTGGACCGCCTCTGCTCCCTGCCTGCCCGCCGCTTCGCCGACCAGGTCTGGTCGCGCCAGGCGTGGCTCTCCCGAGCTGCTGACCTGCCAGACCCAGTCGGCGGGGTCTTCTCCCTGCACGCCGTGGACGAGCTGCTGAGCCGCCGCGGGCTGCGTACGCCCTTCGTGCGCGTGGCCAAGGACGGCCGGGTCGTGCCCCCGGCGCGCTTCACCGGGTCCGGCGGTGCCGGAGCGACCGTGGCCGACCAGGTGCGCGACGACGCCCTGCTGGCGCTGCTCGCCGACGGCAGCACCGTGGTGCTGCAGGGGCTGCACCGCACCTGGCCCCCGGTCGGGTCGCTCGCTGCCGACCTGGCCGCCGAGCTGGGCCACTCCGTGCAGGTCAACGCCTACGTGACCCCGCCGCAGTCGCAGGGCTTCGCCGCCCATTACGACACCCACGACGTGTTCGTGCTGCAGGTGCACGGGCGCAAGCGGTGGGTGGTGCACGCGCCGGTGCTGCCCGACGCGCTGCCCGACGAGCCGTGGGAGCAGCGCCGCTCGCTCGTCCAGGCGCGAGCGGAGGAGTCGCCGCTGATCGACGTCGTCCTCGAGCCGGGGGACTGCCTCTACCTGCCCCGGGGGTTCGTGCACGCGGCCAGCGCCCTGGGTGGCACCACCGTCCACCTGACCTTCGGCGTCCACCCGACCACGGAGCGCGACGTGGCCCGCACCCTGCTCGACGTCCTCGGCTCCCAGGCGGGCCGGGCCTCGCTGCCGGCGGGCTGGGACCCTGCGGGACCCGGCGCCACCGGCGTGCTGGCGGCGGTGCGGGACCGGCTGGTGCACAGCCTTCAGCAGGTGGACCTGGTCGCTGCGGCGCACGCGCTGCACGACGCCCGCAGCGCCCGGCAGCGCCCCGAGCCAGTGGCGCCGGTGGCGCAGGCGAGCACCGCCGCCGCGGTGAGGCCGACGACCGTCGTGCGGCTGCGCCGCCACCTCGGGCATCGGGTCGAGCCCGACACCGCCGGAGGCGAGGTGCTGGTGCTCGCCGACCGGCGGCTGGCCGTCGCCCCGGACGAGCTGGCCGCCCTGCGGCGGCTCCTCGGAGGGGGTCCCTGCCGAGTGTCGGACCTCCGGGGCGACGCGGCCGAGCTGGTGGCCCGGCTGCTGCGCGAGGGGGTGCTGGTGCCCGTCGGCACCGACGGGCCGGCGTGAGTGGTCCGGATGTGGCGGCCTTCCGCTGCTCGGACGCCGCCCGGGCCCGTGGTGACGCGATGACGGCCACCGCTCCGCCAGCCCTGCGCTGGCTGCTGCTCGAGCACCCGGGTCCGTGGCCGGTGCGGGCGCTGGACGCCCTGGACCCGACCCTGGCGCGCGGCCTGTCCGTGCGAGCCGAGTCGCTGGGCGCCCGGGTGGTGCTCGTCCGCCGGCCCGGTCGATACCCGCGCGAGCCCGGCCCGATGCGCTGGGCGGTCGCCGACGCTCGCCCAGGGCGCGAGGCCATTCGCTGGTCGAGGGCCGACGACGTGCGCGAGGTGCTGGTGGCCGACTGGGACCTGTCGGGACGTCCCGGCCCGTCGGCACGAACCGCCGACGAGCCCGTCGCCCTGGTCTGCACCCACGGACGCCACGACGTCTGCTGCGCGGTTCGGGGACGGCCAGTCGCGGCCGTGCTCGAGACCCACTGGCCCGGCCGGGTCTGGGAGTGCTCGCACCTCGGTGGCGACCGTTTCGCCGCCTCGGTGGTGCTGCTGCCCCACGGGCTGTGCTACGGCCGGGTGGAACCCTCCGACGTGCCGCGGCTGCTGGCGGCCCACGAGCAGAGGAGGGTCGTGCCCGAGCTGCTGCGCGGACGAAGCTCGCTGGACCGGCCGGCCCAAGCCGCACAGGCGCTGCTGCGGGAGCGGCACCCCTCATTGGACGGCATCGACGCCCTGCTGCCCCTGCGCAGCAGGGCGCTCGGGGAGGGCAGCACCGAGGTAGTCCTGGCCGGCGACCCGGCCTGGAACGTGCTCGTGCAGCAGCACGACGACGCGCTGCCCACACCGGCAACCTGCCGCTCCACGTCCGCGGCCACGGCCGCGAGGTACGTCCTGCTCGACGCACGCCCGCTCACCTCCGGGGGGCCGAGGCACGACCTGTGACACCCTGACGCGGTGCTGCTCGAGGACGGCTTGGCCACCGAGGACGCGGGGGTGCTCGGGTTCGTGCTCGAGACCATCGACCGGCTCGGCGAGGTCGGGGTGGCGGCACTGGTACTGCTGGAGTCGCTGATCCCGCCGATCCCCAGCGAGGTGGTGCTGCCGGCCGCCGGGGCGCTGGTGACCCTCGGCCGGCTGGACGGCCTGCTCACCTTCGTGCTGGCCACCGTTGGCTCCGTGCTGGGGGCACTGGTGCTCTACGGGGTCGCGCGCGCGTTCGGGCGGGACCGCACCCGGCGGGTGATGCTGGCCGTGCCGCTCATCGACGTCGACGACGTGGACCGTGCCGAGGACTGGTTCGCCCGTCGAGGCGAGGTCGCGGTGCTGGTCGGCAGGCTCATCCCCGGGGTGCGCAGCCTGGTCTCGTTGCCGGCGGGGGCGGCGGGCATGCCGCTGGGACGGTTCGTGCTCATGACGACCATCGGGTCGGCGATCTGGAACGGCCTGCTCATCGGCGCCGGCATGGCGCTGGGCACCCAGTGGCAGCTGGTCGAGAAGAACATCGACCTGATCAACAACCTCATCTACGTCTCGATCGGGGTGGCCGTCGCCGTGTTCGTGATGCGCCGGCTACCCAAGCGGTGGCGCATCTGACGCCGCGACAGCCGCGGCCACCGTGGCCGCGGGGCCAGCAGGCGGGACGTCGGCGCTCAGGACCCGACGGCTTGAAGGGCTCGCTCGATCCTGCTGCGCGCGTCGAGTGCCACCTCGTGCAGGGTCTGGTTGCCGGTCACGTCCATCATCATGATCGGGTCGAGCGCGGCGACCACCGTATGGTCGTCCTCGGCGTAGACCACCACGTTGCACGGCAGCAGCAGGCCGATGTCGGGCTCGGCTGCCACCGCCTGGGCTGCCAGCGGCGGGCGGCAGGCGCCGAGGATGCGGTAGGGCGCCAGGTCCAGCCCCAGCTTGGTGTGCAGGGTGGCGGACAGGTCGATCTCGGTGAGGACGCCGAAGCCCTCGGCTGCCAGCGCCTCCCGGATGGCGGCCTCGGCTTCCTCCACGCCGGCCGTCGTGGTCACCTTCAACCCGTAGCGATGCGTCTGCATGCTCCGACTCTGCCACTCCCTGCGCAGGTGTCGGGTGGCAGGCTCCAGGCATGACCGAGCAACCCGCCACCCGGCGGTCGGTACCGCGCGACCGCGAGAACGACCACACCGAGGCGATGGCCGCCGCCCGTCGTGACTTCGTCCGCGACGTCGCCGGGGTGGCGTTCGAGCACGTCGGCTCGTACTCGCTCGACCCGGCGACGCTGCCCGGCAACATCGAGAACTTCGTCGGCGTCGCGCAGGTGCCGATCGGTCTGGCCGGCCCGCTGCGCATCGACGGCGAGCACGTGCAGGACGAGGTCTACGTGCCGCTGGCCACCACTGAGGGCACCCTGGTGGCCTCGTACAACCGCGGCATGAGGGTGCTCACCGAGGCCGGCGGTGTGCGCACCACGGTCGTGGACGACCGGATGCAGCGCGCGCCGGTGTTCGTCTGCGCCGATGCCCGGGAGTCGCGCGACCTGGGGGCCTGGGTGCAGGAGCACCTGCCCGAGGTGGCGCTCGCGGCTCAGGCAACGACCTCGGTGGGCCGCCTGCTCGACATCGAGCAGTACGCAGTGGGCCCGCTGCGCTACCTGCGCCTGAACTACTCCACCGGCGATGCGGCCGGGCAGAACATGGTGGGTCGGGCCACGTTGGCAGCCTGCGAGTGGATCCGAGCCCACCACCCCGCCCACCCGCGCTTCGTGCTCTCCGGCGCGATCGACACCGACAAGAAGCACTCGCAGATCAACATGCTGCACACCCGCGGCAAGCGGGTCGTCGCCGAGGCGACGCTGCCCGGCCCGCTGCTGGAGCGGCATCTGGGAGTGAGCGCGGCTCGGCTGTTCCGCACCCGCCAGTACAGCCAGACCGGGGGGTTCATGGTCGGCTCTGCCAACAACGGTGCCCACGCCGCCAACGGCCTGGCCGCACTGTTCGTCGCCACCGGCCAGGACGTGGCCAACGTCGCCGAGGCGCACGCCGGGATCGTGTACTCGCAGCTGCTGGACTCAGGCGACTACTACTGGTCGATCACCCTGCCCGCCCTCATCGTGGCGACCGTGGGTGGGGGGACGGGGCTTGCCACCCAGCATGAGTGCCTGCGCCTGCTCGGCTGCTCCGGGCCCGGCACGGTGCTGCGCTTCGCCGAGATCTGCGCTGCCGTCGTCCTCGCCGGGGAGGTCTCGCTGTCGGCCGCCGTCCTCGCCGGGGACTGGGTGTCCAGCCACGAGCGCTACGGGCGCAACCGGCTTCCGTCCTGACGGCGGGGCGCCGGTTCAGGTGGTCAGGTCGCGCTGGCGCCAGCCGAACGCGAGCACGACGGGCTGCGACCAGGGCCATCTTCTGGCGGTTGCCCTTGGAGTAGGAGCGCGCCTTCCTGGTCGGGTCGAGGTCGAACCGCTCGATCATCCCGGCCCGTCGGCCCGGGTCGAGACCTTCCGCGCAGCCGTCCGAGCATTGGATCTCCCCGCCGGCGAGGGCCCGAGTGCTGCCGACCGGCCACCGTACGCCCGCCCGGGCTCAGGATGCGCGCACGAGCATCGTGAGCCCGGGCGGGGGGTGGAGCGCCGAGCAGTCAGTACCTCTCGGTGGCGACGGGGACCTCGCCGTCGGCAGCGGCCTGCTGCAGCCGGGCGTAGTCGGCCTCGTTCTGGTCGGCGTACTGCTCAGCGAAGGTCGCCAGGGCGTCGGCGAAGGTGACGCCGCCACCGAGGTAGCCGGCGATGGCCTTGCGGTCGCCGGAGCGGGCGTGCGCCCGCGCCAGGGTCCAGCCGCACATCTGCGCGTAGGTCAGGAAGCCGCGCGCGGCCAGCGAGTCCAGGTCGGTCGAGACCTTGCCGTCCCACATCTGCCGCACGTAGAAGTCGCGCTCCTCGCCGTCCGGTCGCTTGATGTGCTGCCAGCCGAGCAGGGTGTCCGATGCCGCCTGCATGAGCCGCTGGCCTTCGACCACCCGCCGGCCGTGGTTGGAGTAGGCGCTGGCACCCAGATACGGCTCGAGCACCGAGGCGTTCGCCTCCTTCACCTGCATCACCAGGTCGTCCAGCGGGTCGTCCCGGGCCACCATCAGCACGATCCAGCACCGGGTGCCGACGCTGCCGACGCCGACGACCTTGCGGGCCAGCCCGATCGCCCGGTACCCGTCGATGAGGTGCCGGCGGTCGTCGGCCAGCGAGTCGTGGTAGCTGCTCATCGCCTGTCGTAGGACGTCGCGCACCACCTCGAGCTCCTCGGGTGAGTAGAGCTCCTCGACCGGGACGACCAGCGGCGGCTGATTGATCGGGCGCAGCTGCCCGTCCGGGCCTGCCTCGGTGTAGCGGGAGAACGCGGCCTTCCCGGTGCGCTGCTGCGCCTTGGCCACGATCTTGCGGAGCCGGGCCCGGGCGGCTGCGTCGGCCATCTCCCCGAACCGCCGCTCCAGCTGCACGGCGTCCATCCGCGCGTACCACACCTGCAGGCGCGACATCTCGGCGAACTCCCGCATGGCCTTCCGGTAGGACTCCGCGACTGCGACCGCGAAGGTACGGCGCTTCGTGGCCGAGAAGCCGCGGTACCTGCCGGCCACCATGAAGCTGGCGACGAGTCGCTTGAGATCCCACTCGAACGGGCCAGGCAGGGTCTCGTCGAAGTCGTTGAGGTCGAACAGCAGCGCGCGCTCAGGGGAGGAGAAGCCGCCGAAGTTCGCCAGGTGGGCGTCGCCGCACAGCTGCACGGTCAGGCCCGTGGTCGGGGTGGCGGCCAGGTCGGCGGCCATGATCGCGGCGGCTCCGCGGTAGAAGGTGAACGGCGAGACCAGCATCCGGGCATACCGGATGGGCACCAGCTCGGGCACCCGTGTGGTCGCCTGCTGCTGCAGGATGTGCACCGGGTCACGGTGCTCGTCGCGTCGGTCCCAGCCGCCGTGCAGGGCGCGCGGTACCACCTTGCGCAGCTGCTTGCCGACGCGCTGGCTCGGCACGGGGGTGGCGGTGGTGTCGGACTCGGTCATGGTCACCTCGGGGGCTCGTCGGAGGCTGACGCCGACCATAGGCCCGACGACGTGACCGCCGACCCGGTGGGCGTGGCCGTAGCCCACGCGGGATCGGCGCTGACCGGGCTGCTCGGGGTGTCCGCGCCCTGGTCGCGCGCTAGGCCAGGGTGGACGACGTCGTGACAACCCTGCCCCAGTTCGAGGTCCCCGCGAGCGGGCCCGGTGCCGAGCCGCCGCACGCTGCTGTGCCACCATCTACCGACGCGTGAAGCGATACCAGGAGACGACCAGATGCGAACCATGCGGACGATGACCCTGGCGGCGGCGACGGGCCTGGCGGTGCTGGGCCTGGCCGGCTGCGGCAGCGACACCCCGACACAGGCGGAGGCCGAGAGCCAGGCGTGCGACGCGATCGCATCGGTGCAGAGCGCCTTGGAGGGGGTGGCAGGACTCAACGCCGATTCCACCGTGGACGAGGCCAAGCAGGCCCAGCAGCAGCTCGACGACGCCATCAGCGGGCTCGAGGAGGCCGCCACCGACCTCCAGGCAGCCGACCAGGAAGCCCTGCAGGCCGGTGGCGAGGCGATCTCCAGCGCCATCGACAGCGTCTCGGGGTCGGACACCATCGGTGCGGCCGGCCAGGCGGTGGCCAGCGCCAGTGAGACGTTGAAGAGCGCGGTCGGCCAGATCGGAGACGGCCTCGGCTGCTCCTGACGCGTCCTTGGGCGGAGCGGTCCCACCACCGTCCGCGCCCATCCCGAGGGTGCTGGTCGCCGGCTTCGACGGCAGCGACACCACAGTCACCGACGACCCGCTGCTGCTGCGGCTGCTGGCCGCGCGCGGGGTGAACGCGCAGGTGCACGCCTGGACCGACCCGGCGGTCGACTGGGACGCTGCAGATCTGGTCTGGGTGCGCAGCACCTGGGACTACACGTCTCGCTTCGCCGAGTGGCTGGGGTGGCTGGCGCAGCGTCGAGGCCGGGTCGAGAACGACCCTGCGCTGCTGGCGTGGAACTCCGACAAGAGCTATCTCGCCGACCTGGCCGCAGCCGGGCTGCCCACGGTGCCGACGAGCTTCGTGGCCCCGGGGGAGGCACCGCCGGCACTGACAGGCGAGGTCGTGGTCAAGCCCAGCGTGTCGGCCGGAGGCCGTGACACCGGCCGGTTCGGCCCTGACCACCATGCCGCGGCGCGGGCGCTGGTCGCGTCGATCGGGGCGTCGGGCCGCTGGGCGATGGTTCAGCCGTTCCTGCCCGGTGTCGAGTGCCGCGGCGAGACGGCGGTCGTGGTGGTCGACGGACTCATCAGCCACGTGCTGCGCAAGCGCAGCGTCCTGGCGCCGGACGAGGTGGCCCCGGTGCGCGCTGACGCGCTCGGTGCGGCGGAGGCGATGTACGACCCCGACCTGGTGCGCGCCGACCCGCAGGGCGCCACGCCGGCCGAGCTCGAGGTGGTCGAGCAGGTGCTGGCCTTCGTGCGCGCCCGGTTCGGCACCACGCCGCTGCAGATGCGCGTCGACCTGCTCGCTGCCGGCGACGGGCCGGTACTGCTGGAGCTGGAGGCTGTCGAGCCGCACCTGTACCTGGACGAGGCGGGCCCGGATGTCGCCGATCGGTTGGTCGACGCGGCGCTGCGACGGCTGGGAGTGACGCCGCCGTGACCGACGCCGCGGGACCGGGCGCCGCGGCGGTCACGCACGTCGACGTCGCGGTCGTCGGGGCCGGCCTGTCAGGGATAGGCGCCGCGTGCCGGCTTCGTCGAGACCTGCCCGAGGTGTCGGTGGCAGTGCTCGAGGCCCGCGACCGACTGGGTGGCACCTGGGACCTGTTCCGCTACCCGGGCGTCCGCTCGGACTCGGACATGTTCACCATGGGGTACGCGTTCGAGCCGTGGACCGACCCGGTGTCGGTCGCCGACGGTGCCTCGATCCTGGCCTACCTCCAGCGCACCGCGCAGCGCTACGGCGTCGACCGGCTGGTGCGCTTCGGGCACCGGGTGCGGCGGGCGGCGTGGTCGAGCCAGGACGCCCGCTGGACGGTGAGCGTCGACACCGATTCCGGGCCGGCGACCCTCACCTGCGACTTCCTGCTGCTCTGCTCCGGCTACTACCGCTATGGCGAGAGCTTCACACCGGACTGGCCGGGGCTGGCCGACTTCGCCGGCACGGTCGTCCACCCGCAGCACTGGCCCGCCGACCTCGACGTGACCGGGCGCGAGGTGGTGGTCGTCGGCAGCGGGGCGACTGCGGTCACGCTCGTCCCGGCGCTGGCCCGCACCGCTGCCCACGTCACCATGCTGCAGCGCTCCCCGACGCACCTGACCCCGCTGCCGGCCCGGGATCCGGTGGCCGAGGCGACGCTGCAGGTGCTGCCCTCGGGAGTCGCCTACCCACTGCTGCGGTGGAAGAACGTGCTCGCCTCACAGGCGTTCTACGTGCTCAGCCGGCGCCGGCCGGCCCTCGTGCGCCGGCTGCTGCGTCGGGCGCAGCAGCCACTGCTGCCGTCCGACTTCGACTACTCCCACCTCACCCCGCACTACGAGCCGTGGGACCAGCGCCTGTGCGTGGTCCGCGACGGCGACCTGTTCGCGGCCGTGCGGGCCGAGCGGGCGTCGTTCGTCACCGACACGATCGAGCGCTTCGAGCCCGGGGGCATCCGGTTGGGCACAGGTTCGCTGCTGCCGGCTGACGTGGTGGTCACAGCGACGGGCTTCACGCTGGCGCCCATGGGCGGGGTGCGCCTGGTCGTGGACGACCGTCCGGTCGTGCTGCCCGACCACCACGTCTACAAGGGGAGCATGCTCGACGGGGTACCGAACATGGCCTTCGTCATCGGCTACACCAACGCGTCGTGGACGTTGAAGGCCGACCTGGTGGACGCCTTCGTCGTGCGGCTGCTGCGCCACCTGCGCCGGCACGGCTACCGCAGCGTGGTGGCGCGTCCGCCCGCCGAACCGGGTGCCGGCAGCCCGATCATCGACCTGGCGGCCGGCTACGTGCAGCGCTCGCGGGACGAGCTGCCGCTGCAGGGCGCGCACTACCCGTGGCGGTTGCGCCAGAGCTACCCGGCCGACGTGCTGGCGCTTCGGCTCGGACGGCTGCGCGACGGCGTGCTCGCGTTCGCACACTGACGCCCGGCCTGCCCTCCTCGGCGCTACTCCTCGTCGGTGGCCAGCCGCACCATCGCGACCGGCACCAAGGCGTGGTGCAGCACCTGCTGGCTCACCGAGCCCTGCAGCAGGCCACGGAAGCCACCGAGCCCGCGGGTGCCCAGCACGAGCAGGGCGCAGCCCTCGCCGCGCTCCACCAGCGCGCGAGCGGGTCGGCCCTGAACGGCTTCGTAGGCCACCGGCACGGCCGGGTACTCCTCGGCGACGACCCGGACCGGGGCCCAGAACGTGGCCTCCGGCGAGCCGAGCGGCAGCGCCGTCACGTCCACCGCCCCGGTGTGCTCGACGTGCGCCCCCACCTCGACCACGCTGACGGTCCCACCGGTGGCGGCGGCGTGCCAGAAGCCGAACGCGGCCGCGGCCGCGGCGGCCGGGCTGCCGTCGTAGCCGACGACGACCTCTCCGTGCACGGTGGGCTCGGGCGTGGGGCGCACCACCACGACGGGACAGCGGGCGTGCGGGACGACCTGCATGGGCGTCGAGCCGAGCAGCAGGCCGGCGAAGCCGCCCAGCCCGCGCGACCCGACCACGACGAAGGCGGCGTCCTCGCCGAGGTCCAGCAGCGACTGCACCGGCGACCCCGGGTGCTGCACGAGGGCGGTGGTCACCTCCGGGTGCGACGCGGCGACGACCGCGGCCGCGGCGGTCAGCACCTCCCCTGACTCCGCTGGCGAGGTGCTGACCCGCACCTCGCCCTCCTCGTCGGGGACGGCGTGCACCACCCGTAGCGGCGCATGCTGGAGCGCGGCCACCGCGGCGGCCCAGCGCAGCGCGGTGAGGCTGTCCTCGGAGCCGTCGATCCCGACCACTACGGGCTGCTCTGTCACCGAAGGCCTCCTGCCGTCGTGCCGTATCCGACGTGCCTGCCCACCCTACGGGTCTAGCCTGCCCCCAGCCGCGGCCCAGCGGTGGGCTGCGGGTCAGACGAGGTGGAGTCCCATGTCGATCGAGGCGCACGACCCACACCACGCGATCGAGGCCGACCTGAAGGACAAGGGGCTGTCGCGCAACGCCGTGGGGCTGCTGGGCAGCACGGTCCTGTCGATCTCGTCGGTGGCCCCCGCCTACGCCTTGACGGCCACCATCGGCCTGCTGGTGGCCGAGGCGGGTTCGCAGATGGCCGTGGTGATCATCGCCGGCTTCCTGCCGATGTTCTTCGCCGCCTACGCCTATCGGGAGCTCAACAAGGTGGCCCCGGACTGCGGCACGTCGTTCACCTGGACGACGAAGGCGTTCGGCCCGTACGTGGGCTGGCTCGGCGGCTGGGCCGCGGTGCTGGCCACCGTCATCGTGCTGTCCAACTTGGCGGGGGTGGCGGTCCAGTTCTTCTACCAGTTCGTCGGTGACCTGGCGAACAGCGCGACCATCAGCGACCTGTGGCAGAACAAGACCGTCAACGTGCTCACCTGCCTGCTGTTCCTGGCCATCGCCACGTTCGTGGCCTACCGGGGCATCACCACGACCGAGCGGGTGCAGTTCGTGCTCGTCGGCTTCCAGATGGCGGTGCTGCTCGTCTTCGCGGTCCTCGCGATAGCCCGGCACGGCGAGTCCCCGACGGGGGAGGACTTCTCCTGGTCGTGGTTCACCCCGCAGGGGCTGACGCTGTCGGCCTTCATCGCCGGGCTGTCCGGGTCGATCTTCGCGTTCTGGGGTTGGGACACCAGCCTGACCGTCAACGAGGAGAGCGTGAACTCCGACAAGGTGCCGGGCCGGGCGGCGCTGCTGTGCGTGACCTCGATCCTGCTCACCTACCTGCTGGTGGCCACCGCCACCCAGATGTACGCGGGCACCGGCGAGGAGGGACTCGGCCTGGCCAACCCCGACATCGCTGACAACGTCTTCGGTGCCCTGGCCACCCCGGTGATGGGGGAGCCGTGGAACCTGCTGCTGTTCCTGGCCGTGCTCGCGTCCAGTACCGCCAGCCTGATCACGACCTTCCTGCCGACCTCGCGCACGATGCTGGCGATGGGCACCTACCGAGCCTTCCCGCAGCGTTTCGCCGCCGTGCACCCGCGCTACCTGACCCCGTCCTACGCCACCGTCGCCGCGGGCGTGGGGGCCGGCGCCTTCTACGCCGTGCTCACCTTCACCAGCGAGAACGTGCTCCTCGACACCATCTACGCGCTGGGCATCATGATCTGCTTCTACTACGGGCTGACCGCGTTCGCGTGCATCTGGTACTTCCGCCAGGAGCTGTTCGTCGACGCCCGCAGCGTGGTGTTCAAGCTGGTCTTCCCGCTGCTCGGGGGTCTGGGCCTGCTGCTGGTCTTCCTCGTGACGCTGCGCGACAGCGCCTCGCCGGACTACGGCAGCGGCGCCTCCATCGGAGGCGTGGGCCTGGTGCTGGTGCTCGGCCTGGGCCTGATCCTGGTCGGGGTCGGCCTCATGCTGCTCCGGCGCGCCCGCGACCCCGCGTTCTTCCGCGGCGAGACGCTCGTCCACGACACCCCAGCCCTGATCCTGGAGGACTGACCCCGTGCCCGCGCACCCCCTCGACCCGCTGACCGCCGACGAGTTCCGGCGCACCGCGGCGACCGTCCGGGCCCATGACCGCGTCGGCCCTGCCGTGCGGTTCGCATCGATCGAGCTGGTGGAGCCGCCGAAGGTGGCGCTGCTGGCCGCCGAGCAGGCCGGGGTCGACCTGGTCGGGCTGGGTCGGCGCTCGCGCGCCGTCGTCTGGGACCGCGGCACCAACGTGACCTCCGAGGTCGTCGTCGACCTGGCCAGCGACCCGGCGAGGGTGGAGTCGTTCGTCGACGTCCCGGGCGTGACGCCCAACTTCACCGTCGACGAGTGGCACGACGTCGACGAGGCCATGCGCGCCCACCCCGAGGTGCGGGCAGCGCTGGCCGGGCGCGGCCTGACCGACATGGATCTCGTGCTGATCGACGTGTGGACCTACGGCCGGGGGGTGATGCCCCCGCAGTGGGCCGACCGGCGGCTCGGCTGGTGCGACATCTGGTCGCGCAAGGAGCCCGGCGCGAACCCGTACGCCAACCCGGTGAGCGGCCTGCACCTGGTGGTGGACATGAACACGATGGAGCTGCTGGAGATCGAGGACTCCTTCACCGTGCAACCTCGACCGGTGATGGGGGAGTACGAACCCGCCCTCGTGCCCGGGCAGACCCTGCGCGAGGTCAAGCCGCTCGAGATCATCCAGCCCGAGGGCATCGGCTTCGAGGTCGACGGGCAGGTGCTGCGCTGGCAGAACTGGGAGATGCGGCTGGGCTTCAACTACCGCGAGGGCCCCACCATCCACCAGCTCACCTTCGACGGCCGCCCGGTGGCCTACCGGATGTCGCTGGCGGAGATGATCGTCCCCTACCGCGACCCGACCGTCGACCACGTGCGCCGCACCGCGTTCGACATCGGCGAGTGGGGCCTGGGCTACATGACCACCTCGCTCGAGCTCGGCTGCGACTGCCTGGGGGAGATCCGCTACGTCGACGCCGTACTCAGCGACTCGGCGGGCGAGCCGTACACCATCACCAACGCGGTGTGCCTGCACGAGGAGGACAACGCGATCCTGTGGAAGCACGTGGACGGCCTGACCGGCGCCACCGTGCGCCGGCAGCGGAGGATGGTCGTCTCCTGCCACGCCACCGTCGCCAACTACGAGTACCTCGTCTACTGGCGCTTCTACCAGGACGGCAACATCGAGCTGGAGATCCGTGCCACCGGCATCATGGTCACGACGCCGATCCCCGACGGGCAGTCGTCCTCGCCCTACGGCACGACCGTGGACATGGGCACCTACGCCCCGTTCCACCAGCACTTCCTCGTCGCGCGTCTCGACCTGGACGTCGACGGCACGGACAACACCGTGCTCGAGGTGGACTCGTTCGCGTTCCCGACCGACGAGTCCAACCCGCTGGGCCTCGGGCTGGGCACCCGGGCGACACCGGTGCGCAGCGAGGCGGAGTCGGGCCGCGACTTCGACTGGGGGACGCAACGGGGCTGGAAGGTGGTGAACCCGTCCAAGACCAACGCGTCGGGGTCGCAGGTCGGGTACAAGCTGGTGCCCGGCGCGTGCTTCCCGGCCCTGATGGACCCGGACAGCCCCCAGTACCGGCGCTTCCCCGTCGTCGGCCACCAGCTGTGGGTCACCGCCCACCACGACGACGAGCGCTGGCCGTGCGGGGACTACCCGACCCAGAGCGCACACGACGAGGGGCTGACCCGCTGGACCGCCGACGACGAGCCGCTGGAGAACACCGACATCGTGCTCTGGTACGTCTTCGGCATCCACCACATCACCCGGCCGGAGGAGTGGCCGATCATGGCGGTGGACACCGTGTCG
>Ga0209594_1000779_pt1:0-12500 | contig 17382 bp, 13 predicted proteins | sample AshMeaCrysSpring_FD_184126 | JGI IMG/M metagenome (GOLD analysis project Ga0209594, IMG submission 184126) | Groundwater microbial communities from Big Spring, Nevada to study Microbial Dark Matter (Phase II) - Ash Meadows Crystal Spring... | ecosystem: Environmental > Aquatic > Deep...
ATCCGCCGTTTGTGGGGAAGCAGATGCAGGACAAGGACCAGAAGGCGGATATGGACCTCATTTTTGCCGGAGTTCCTGCCTTCGGTGCGCTGGATTATGTGTGTGCCTGGTACCTGCGCGCGGCAAAATACCTGCAGGAATACAATCCTACTAATTCATTCGATACTCCGCTGACACGAGTTGCTTTTGTCAGCACGAATTCCATCACCCAGGGAGAACAGGTGGCGATTTTGTGGGGTGAATTATTTAATCGATACAGGATCAAAATTCATTTTGCCCACCGGACCTTTAAATGGGGCAATGAGGCAAGGGGAAATGCCGCCGTACACGTAGTGATTGTGGGATTTTCCAATTTTGATGTCTCTGAAAAGTGGATTTATGAATATGAGGAAGTGCAGGGTGAGCCACATGCCTCTAAAGTCAAAAATGTCAATCCCTACCTCGTAGAAGGAAAAGACGAATTTGTGGTTAGGCGTAAAACCCCTATTTGTGGCGTGCCGGAGCTGATATATGGCAATAAGCCAACCGACGAAGGAAATTTCTTGTTTACACCTGAAGAGAAAGATGCTTTTTTGCAATCGGAACCAGGAGCTGTCAAGTGGTTTCGTCGGTTTATGGGTTCATTTGAGTTTATCAATAACGTGGAGCGATGGTGTTAGTGGTTGAAAGATATCAGTCCTAATGAGTTGAAGTCGCTACCTAAAGTATATGAGCGTGTTCAGAACGTGGGCGCTTACCGACTGAAAAGTCCAAAGGCTGCTACGGTCAAGAAGGCGGAGACGCCTGCTCTTTTCGATGAAATCAGGCATACCGGGGAGGGTTATTTGGTGATTCCGGAGGTTTCGTCTGAAAGGAGAAAGTACCTTCCGATTGGTTATATCCCGGGGAATGTGATTAGTAGTAAAAAAATTACATGCTTCCAAACGCAAATAGTTATGAATTCGGCATCCTTATGTCTATTATGTATTGTGTTTGGACACATTCTGTTTCCGGGCGACTAAAAAGTGACATTCAATATTCCAACGGCATCGTCTACAATAACTTCCCATGGCCGGAAAACCCTTCCGATAAACAGAAACAAGCCGTGGAGCAGGCGGCACAGGCGGTACTCGATGCCCGCGCCCAGTTCCCGGACAGCAGCCTCGCGGACCTCTATGACCCTAACACCATGCCCCCGGTACTGGTCAAAGCTCATCAGGCCTTGGACAGAGGGGTGGACCTCTGCTACCGAAGCCAGCCGTTTACTTCGGATAGCAAAAGGATGGAATATTTGTTCGAACTCTATGACAAATACACGGCTGGGTTATTCGCGAAAGAAAAGAAAGGGAAGAAAAAATGAACCGCTGGTACAGGCTGCGCCATTGAACAGCGCATTGAGTGCTGACATGGGTCGATTGACTTTATTTAAGCATTTGCTTAAATAATTGTTTTTCTTATTTTGCAGGCTAAATCAGGCACCTACATGCGAAATGATCATTGCGTAAGGCTTCAGGCGAATGTTGCGCAAATCGAACATTGTCGGGAGGCATTGGCGGCACATGCAGAGGCATTCTCGGAGTTGGGTCAGGTGCTTGCTTTGGCAGGAAATGAGGTGCGATTGAAAATATTATTTCTGCTCGATCAGGAGCAAGAACTCTGCCCCTGCGATATCAGCGATATCCTGGGCATGAGCATTCCTGCTGTTTCACAGCATCTGCGCAAATTGAAGGATGGCAAATTGATCGCGTCGAGGAAAAGCGGACAAACAATTTTCTATTCCTTGCGAACAGATCACCTCGAGGTCATTAAACCCTTTTTCAAGATCGTTCACCATCCCGTAGCATTAGCATGATCAGTATGACTCCCCGAAAAAACCAAAGCTGGATCGCCGGTATGGTAGCGGCCATAACTGCTTCGCTTTGTTGTATCACGCCTGTGTTGGCTTTTCTTGGCGGCGCGAGTGGCCTTGCTGCGTCGTTTTCATGGATCGAGCCCTTCAGGCCTTATTTGCTTGCCCTCACTGTCCTGATTTTTGCCTATGCCTGGTATCAGAAGCTCAGACCGAAGCCAAAACAGGCATGCGCATGCGATGTAGAGGACAAAAAGTCGTTCTGGCAATCCAAGGTTTTTTTGGCAATAGTCACCGTTCTTTCCGTTGTCATGATGATCTTTCCATATTACGCCGGGATTTTTTATCCAAAGGCTGAGAGAAAAGCAGCGGTGGTCATCGAAACTGTCCCGTTTCAGACGGCTGAATTCAAGATTAAAGGCATGACCTGTGAAGGGTGTACGGAGCATGTGAACAGTGTGCTGTCCAAAGCGGAGGGTGTGGTCAGTTACGAAACATCATACGAAAAAGGCATCAGCCAGGTGCGTTTTGACCACGGAAAGATTACCATCGATAGCCTGGCATCGGTGATCAATCAAACCGGATACAAAGTGGTTGATCAAACGCTCATGAAACATTAATGGAAAAACAGATCATCCTCCAAAGCCTGATCACCTGCCCGGTTTGCGGGGGCAGCAAGGAAGAGACGATGCCCACTGACGCCTGCCAGTATTTTTATGTGTGTACGCATTGTGGAACGCGGTTGAAGCCGAGGGAAGGCGACTGTTGCGTCTATTGCAGTTATGGGACCATTCCTTGCCCACCCATTCAGCTAGGCAAGTCCTGCTGTTCATAGTTTCATTTCCACACCGTTCAAATTGCTGTATGCTTGTCTTTAACGGGAGGCTAGCGTTTCTTCCACAAAAAATAGGAGGTCATTCCAAGGACGATGGCCAGGACGATGAATGACGCACCCGGTTCAACCTTGCCTGCAACGGCAATGACGGATACCAATGCACCCACCAGGTCAAACATCAGTCCTGCATAGGCCCATTCCTTAACGCGGGGAAAAGCGGGTCCGAGGATGACGATGGCTCCAATCAATTTGGCCACGCTCAGGAAGCGGATGAAGTAGATGGGATAGCCCAGCCGGTCGTGCATGAAAGCAATGGTCTCCGCCGTTGGTTTCAGTCCACCGATGGCGGAAAAAATCATGAGCGCAGCAAAAAGGACGGTGCTGACCCAGTAAATGATGTTGATGGTTTTTGGCTGCATACAGAATGAGGGATGCTGATAGTGCAAAAGATAGAACTTATTTACAGGAATTCTGCAAGCTGCTGGTAAAAATCACCGCCTGCCCGTGGAGTTGAACAAAGGCGGCTGTCGCGGAGTCCCAGAAGGGGGTGCATAAAAAAAGGCATCCGCCTGGATGCCTGGTAGCCCGTACGAGATTCGAACTCGTGATTCCTCCGTGAAAGGGAGGCGTCTTAACCCCTTGACCAACGGGCCGTTGATTTTTAAGGAGTGCAAAGATACGCTTTGCCGTATTTTCTCCCAAATAATTAAAAAAAAATTGATCCGGCCATTCTCCCATAATCTGTACCTTCGGAACCATTTTTTGAACAAACAATTCTAAGACTATGAGTACTGTTAAAGTGGCCATTAACGGGTTTGGAAGGATCGGAAGGCTGGTATATCGCCAGATTTACAACATGAAAGGCATTGATGTGGTGGCAATCAACGACCTGACCAGCCCCAAAGTACTGGCTCACCTTCTTAAATATGATACTGCCCAGGGCAGGTTCGACAAAAACGTGACAGCAACCGAAAATTCGATTGTTGTGGAGGGCGATGAAATCAAAATCTACGCCCAGAAGGATCCTGCCCAGATTCCCTGGGGTGCCCACCAGGTGGACGTGGTCCTGGAGTGCACGGGTTTCTTCACGGATAAGGACAAGGCTTCCGCCCACCTGGCCGCAGGTGCCAGGAAAGTGGTGATTTCCGCACCCGCCACCGGCGATCTCAAAACCATTGTGTTCAACGTAAACCATGATATCCTGGACGGCTCTGAAACCATCATCAGCTGCGCCTCCTGCACCACCAACTGCCTCGCGCCCATGGCGCAGGTGCTGGACAAGCAATATGGCATCGTAGCCGGCCTGATGACTACCGTGCATGCTTACACGAACGACCAGAATACGCAGGATGCCCCGCACGCAAAGGGAGACCTTCGCCGTGCGCGCGCCGCCGCACAGAACATCGTGCCCAACAGTACGGGTGCTGCCAAGGCCATCGGCCTGGTCCTGCCTTCCCTGAAGGGCAAACTGGACGGTACGGCGCAGCGGGTGCCCACCCTCACCGGATCCCTCACGGAATTGACTTCCGTGCTGGGTAAAACGGTAACCGTTGAAGAAGTCAATGCCGCCATGAAGGCTGCAGCCAACGAAAGCTATGGCTATACGGAGGATGAGATTGTGAGCAGCGATGTCATTGGCATGAGCTATGGTTCCCTGTTTGACGCCACCCAGACCAAGGTGCTGAAAGTGGGAGACACCCAACTGGTGAAAACCGTGAGTTGGTACGATAATGAAATGAGCTATGTCAGCCAGCTTGTGCGCACGGTGCATTTTTTCGCCCAACTGATTTCAAAATAACATAAACCCATGATGAATCCGGAGTGAACGAAAGGACCCTGTCCCTTTGTTCACTCTTTTTTTATCAAAAAAGATTCTATATGCCAAGTTTCTCAGAAATGGATTTCAAAGGACAGAGAGCCCTGGTGCGCGTGGACTTCAACGTCCCCCTTAATGAACAGTTTGAAGTGACCGATGATACCCGCATGACCGCCGCCATACCAACCATCCGGCAAATCCTGGCAGGTGGCGGTTCAGTGATCCTGATGAGTCACCTGGGAAGGCCGAAAGATGGCCCTGCCGATAAATATTCCCTGAAGCACCTCTTGCCCCACCTGCAGAATCTGCTCGGGGCAGAAGTGCCTTTGGGGTTTGCGGCAGACTGCATCGGCCAGGAGGCCACAGGCAAGGCCGCCGCTTTAAAGCCTGGTGAAGTCCTGCTTCTGGAGAACCTGCGGTTTTACAAGGAAGAGGAGAAGGGCGATCAGGCCTTCGCGGAAAAGCTCAGCAAACTGGGCGATATCTATGTCAACGATGCATTTGGCACGGCGCACCGCGCACACGCGTCTACCGCCGTCATCGCGGATTATTTCCCCGCGGGAAAAAAATGTTTCGGACTGCTGATGGAGGGTGAGGTAGCGAGTGCGGAAAAAGTCCTGCACGAGTCGGAAAAGCCCTTTGTAGCCATCATCGGCGGCGCCAAGGTGAGCGATAAAATCCTGATCATCGAAAACTTACTGGAACGTGCAACCGATATCATCATTGGCGGCGGTATGGCTTATACTTTTTTCAGGGCACAAGGTGGCCAGATTGGAAACTCGCTTTGCGAGGAAGACAGGCTGGAAACAGCCATGGATATCCTGGCTAAGGCGGAGCAAAAAGGGGTGTGTATCCACCTGCCTTCGGACTCCGTCATTGCGGATAAGTTTGACGCCCATGCCAATATGTCCACATCTCCCTCCAATCATATTCCCGATGGATGGATGGGACTGGATATTGGGGCGAATGCCTGCAGCCAGTTTGCCAATGTGATCCACAAAAGCAAAACGATTCTCTGGAACGGCCCCATGGGCGTTTTTGAGTTGCATAATTTCCAGCACGGCACCAAGGCAGTGGCCACCGCCATCGCGGAAGCCACACGGAACGGATCTTTTTCGCTGGTGGGCGGAGGAGACAGCGTGAGTGCCGTAAACCAGTTTGGTTTCACGGATGCGGTGAGTTATGTCTCCACCGGTGGCGGCGCCATGTTAGAGTTTTTTGAAGGGAAGGAATTGCCGGGGATTGCGGCCATCAAGAAATAGATGGAGGATGATGGATGATGGATGGTGGGTATAGAAGGGCCAACATCCATCATCTACCGTCCAACATCTCTTTCAGGCCCCGCTATGGGTCACGGTGGCCAAATCAGGGGAGGGTGACCCGCCTTGGGTCACCTGCTGGGAAGATGCAACCCTTTGAAAAAAAACGATATCTTTAAACGCAAACAAATAAACCAACAAATCCCATGACTAAGAATTTAGGCCTGTTTGTAATCCTCGGCCTCATCCTCCTGCTCGCCGGCTGTGGCTGCAGCGGTTATAACACTATGGTTACCCAGGACCAGAACGTAAAAAGCAAATGGGGTAACGTACAAAGTGAATACCAGCGTCGCTCGGACCTGATCCCTAACCTGGTGAATACCGTGCAGGGTGCGGCCAATTTTGAGAAATCCACCCTGGATGCGGTGATCAGCGCGCGTGCGAAAGCTACCCAGACCACGATCGATCCGGCCAACCTGACGCCCGAGAATATTGCCAAATACCAGGCAGCTCAGTCTGAACTGTCCGGCGCTATCAGTCGCCTCCTGGTCACGGTAGAACAATACCCGGACCTCAAGGCCAACCAGAATTTCCGTGATTTGCAGGCACAGCTGGAAGGAACGGAGAACCGTATTAAAGTTGCCCGGAACGATTTCAACACTTCGGTGCAGTCGTACAATACAACCGTAAAGACCTTCCCCAACAACATTTTCGCGGGCATGTTTGGCTTCAAGGAGAAAGGATATTTTGAATCGGATCCAGGTGCGGAAAAAGCTCCCACGGTGAGTTTCCCCACCAAATAAAACCCATCCAAATTGCCACTTTTTTCGTTCAGAAAAGGGCCCGTGGTCTTCTTTAGTCCTGCGGACGAGGAGCGTATTGTGGAGGCTATCCGCAAGGCGGAGAAGCGCACCAGTGGAGAGATTCGTGTCTTCGTGGAGAGCCGCTGCCGCTTTGTGGATCCCGTGGACCGTGCAGCCGAGGTGTTCTTTGGGCTGAAAATGGAAAACACGGAAGACCGCAACGGCGTGGTCATCTACGTGGCCATGAAAGACCACCAACTGGCTATTTTCGGGGATGCGGGCATCCACCGGGAGGTGGGGAGCGCGTTCTGGAACCTTGAAGTGCAGAAAATCATCCAGGAATTCAATGCGGAGCATTACGTGGACGGCATCATCCGGATCATACAGGATCTGGGAGTGGTTCTCTGTGAAAAGTTCCCGTATGAACGGGAAGACCGCAACGAATTGCCCGATAACATCGTCTTCGGACAGTAAATGAAAAGATTTCTCATACCCGTTTTGCTCTTCCTGTTTGGCACGGTCAGTGCCCAGATAGAGCGTGTCATCCCCGCCGCACCCAACCCGCCGAAGCTGGTGGTGGATATGACGGGCACCCTTGCGCCCGACCAATTACAGGCCCTGGAGCGGAAGTTGGTGGCTTATGACGACAGCACCTCGAACCAGATTGCCGTGGTCATTATTCCCACGACCGGTGATTATGATATATCCGATGTGGCTTTTGCGCTGGGCCGCCAGTGGGGGGTGGGAAACAAGGAGTTTAACAACGGGATCGTTTTCCTGATTGCGAAGAACGACCGGAAGGTGTTCATTGCGCCCGGTTACGGGCTGGAAGGGGCGATTCCGGATATTACAGCCAAACGCATTGTAGAGAATGAAGTGGTGCCGAATTTCAAAGCCGATGATTTTTATCGGGGCATTGATTACGGCACGGACGCGCTGATCAAAGCTGCACAGGGAGAATACACCGCACCAGCGGGGTATGCCAACCGGGGCCGGGGTTCAGGCGGTTCCAACCTCATGGGTCTGATCATCATGATCATCGTGATCATATTTATCATCAATATGATGCGCCGCGGCGGCGGTGGCGGTGGAGGCGGCGGGTACATGAGCCGGCGTGGATACCGGAACTGGAGCGGACCTGTATTCTTCCCGCCCATAGGCGGTGGAGGTTTCGGCGGCGGCGGTGGTGGCGGAGGCTTTGGTGGTGGAGGATTTGGCGGGTTTGGCGGCGGAAGCTTCGGCGGGGGTGGAGCCGGGGGGAGTTGGTGAGCATTGGCGCTTTAGCTCATTAGCTGATTACCTCATTGGCTCATTGGGATGAAGTCTTCGTTGGTCCAGATTCCAGACATCGTTCATATCATTTGATAAACATTAATAAAAAGGCTGCTACAATTGATTTGTAGCAGCCTTTTCTATTTGCTTCAATCAGCTAATGAGCCAATGAGCTAATCAGCTAATTCTATTTCGCCTGCGTCATGATCCAGTCGGCCAGTTCCTTTTCCCCTTTGGCCGCTCTTTTATCTGCGATGCCTTTCAGGATCACATTGTTGAGATAGGGATTCAGCTGGTCTTTATACTGGTCAGGGATCGAGTTTTTGAAATCCACGATCAGGCCAACGCCTTCCCTGACTTTCTGCTGGTTGCTGATCCTGCCCAGCATGTCCGCCATCTGTTGGGTCATGTTGAATTTATCCTGGCTGAGCCCCAGTTTTTTGTATTTAACCGCCATCCGGTCATACACTTCTTCTTTGCCTGAAGCCACCATCACACTGTTGATCGTTTGGTCCAACTTGCCCTTTGCAGGCGCGTTGGACATTTTCATGGCAGCATTAAAAGCTGCCACGGAATCCAGGCGCGACAAAGCTTCGAGGCCGAAACCGGCAACAGTGTAGGATGAGTCGGTCAGGGCTTTTTCAAAAATGGGCTGGTATGCTTTGTTATCATAGGTGCCCAGTGCGCCAATTGCCCGGCCTCGAGCCACCCGGTTGGGATCGTTTTTGGCCATGTCCAGGATGGCGTTTTCCGCCGATTTGCGGATGTTCTCGCGTTTCAGGTCCAGTTTACCCAGCGCAAGCGTGCGGAGCCCGCTGTAGGGATCTTTGAGGGCTCTGATCAGTGCGTCCACCGCCTGGGGGTCATCAAGTTTCCGTCCGAAGAAATCGATCGCTTCCCGCCGGTCCATATATTTTCCGGCGTGCTTGTACTGATGGAGGTAGTTTTCCAGGTTCTTGTTTTCTTTCTTCCCGGAGAGCAGGATCTTATCTCCGTCGAAATTGACCAGGTCCGGTTTACGGTCGGCCGCAAAATAAAATGTATCCAGGGCTTTTTCCACCCATACCTGCCTGCGTGTTTTTTGGGCGCCCAGGTAAATGTCAACGGCTACGGGTAAGCGAAATACCTGTCCCTGCTGGGTTTGCTTCACGATCATGCGTACCCGCTTTTTATCCTCTTCGTAACCGTAATTGATGTCCAGGACCGGGTGTCCGGCATTGAAGTACCACTGGTTGAAGAACCAGTTCAGGTCGCGGCCGCTCACGGCTTCAAACGACAGGCGCAGGTCGTGCGCTTCGGCGGATTTGTATTTATGCGTGGTGAGGTAGTGGTTCAGGGATTTGAAAAATGCACTATCGCCCACATAGTTGCGCAGCATGTGCAGGATGCGACCACCCTTCTGGTAGCTCACTGCGTCAAACATGTCATCCGGGCTTGCATAGTAGAAGCGGACCAGATGTTTGCTTTCGCTGCCGCTGTTGAGGTAGCCCTGCATGCCCTGGAAGTTTTCCGCATCGCCTGCGTCTTTTCCGTACTTATATTCCTCCCAAAGGGTTTGGGAGTAATCCGCAAAGGATTCATTCAGGGTCAGGTGGCTCCAGTTTTCCGCCGTCACATAATCGCCAAACCACTGATGAAACAATTCGTGCGCGATGGTGCCTTCCCAGCCGTTGCCGTCCACCAGTTCACGCGCATCCTGCTGGGCGCCTTCATGATGGATGGTAGCCGTGGTGTTTTCCATGGCACCGGCGGTATAATCCCTTCCGGTGATCTGCGCGTATTTGACCCAGGGATAGTCCACGCCCGTGATGCGGGAGAAATAGGTCATCATTTCCGGTGTGTTGCCAAATATTTTACGCGCCACGGGTCCGTATTCTTTTTCTACGTAGTAGCTCACTTCCTTGCCCCTCCACTGGTCCTTCACCACGGCATAGTCTCCAACGCCCAGGAAAAAAAGGTAAGGCGCGTGCGGCTGGTCCATTTTCCAATAATCCGTGCGGGTGCCGTTTCCATTGAGATTCTGGCTGATCAGTTTACCGTTGCTGAGGGAAACATATTTGGCCGGTACCGTAGCATAGATTTCCTGCGTCGTTTTCTGATTTGTTTTTTCAATGGTTGGGAACCAGACCGAGTTGGATTCTGTTTCGCCCTGGGTCCAGATCTGGATGGGTTTCTCTTTGTCTTCTCCCTTGGGATTTATGAAATACAGACCCTTTGCTCCCAGCAGTTTATCGCCTGCTTTCTCAGCAAATTCATCCGGCTTGGAGACATACTCAATGTAGATGGTGTATTTCTCATTCTTCCGATAGATCTTATCGAGCCGAATATTCATCGCCATGCCATCATAAGTATATGTTAGCGGAGTCAGGCCGCCTGAGCTTTTCATCAGCGCTACTTTTTGAATCTCCATACCTTTGGCGTCCAGCATCAGCGAATCCGTGGGGTAGAAATGCGGGCTCAGGGTAATGGTGGCTTTGCCCAACACCAGGCTTTTTTCGTAACTAAAACTCAGTTCCAGTCTGGTGTGCTGAAGGTTGTTGATGCGTTCTCCCGTAGCCCGGTATTGTTTTTTCCATGCGGTATCCGAAGGCATTTCCTGCGGTTGTGCTACAGAGCCCAGGCCCGCCATGAGGGTAAGAGACAGGATCAGGTATTTCTTCATATCAATCATTTGGGCGCAAATATAAAGGGGAACGGACGGGCAGAATCGTTAATTTTGGACAAGCGCTATCTCTATGTTGCCACGCTTTTTCATGCTCCTGGTTCTTTTAGGGTCGATGGGTGTCCTGTGGGGGCAGCATCATCATTACATGTTCATTCAGGCCGACCAGCAGCAGCCTTTCTACATCAAGATGGGGCCTGAACTGCTCAGCTCTTCCCGGGATGGATTCCTGATCGTTCCCCGTTTAAAGGACAGTGCCTACGAGATGATCATTGGTTTCCCGGAGAAGAAGTACCCGGAATATCGCTTTCGTTTTGCAGGGTTCAAGAAGGATCGGGGCATGGCCCTGAAAAATTTCCAGGAGAAGGGATGGGGATTGTTCGATTACCAGAGCCTGGAAGTGCAGATGGGGGAGAAACAGGAAATGCCTGCCGCCGTAGTGTCCACCCCCATCCCCCCGCCCATGACCAACGATGCATTTACGGTCATCCTTGCATCGGTTATCAGCGATCCGGGTCTGCTGGCCACACCACTGATTGCCGGGGGGGCGATGCCGGCAGCGGTGGCATCCAATGCGATGGTGAAAACAACCATGGAGCCAGCCTTGGTGGTCAATCCGGATCCTTTGCCGGCTCCGAAAGACAGCATGCGGGCTTTTGCCGCCGCTGCCCCGGAAAAACCCGCAACTGATTCTGCGCTCCTGGCGTCAGACAGCAATCCACTTGCGATGTCCAAATCCGCGGAGAATCCCGGCGACAGTCTGCCTGTTGCAGGAGTACTTCCGGCCATTCCCGAAGAGAAAACGCCCCTGTTGGTTGTGGACAGTATGGCAAAAGAAAACACAGTACTGGCTTCTCCCACCATGACCACCACAGCATCCGGGGATTCCATCCGGCGGGCAGCACAGGAAACAGTTGCCGCGGACAAGGTACCGGCGGACGCAACGCAGCAGGAAACCGGCAAAAAGAAGAAAACCGTTGGCGCGCTGTTTGCAGGCGGTTTCCGGAAAAAAGAGAAGGCCAAAGATTCTGCACCCCAGGCCAGTCCCGGATCCCCAACACCCGGAGACCTGGCCAGCCAGAAAAATCCATCGGCCAAGCCCCTGCCATCCGGCGCCGTGAATTCCGATTCCGCTCAGTTAAGCTTTGCAAAGGTCGGGCCCACTTCTCCAACTGCAGGCAAAACCGAGCCTGCTCTGTCAAACGTTGCGAAGACTGAATCCGCAATTGCAGTGGTTGTTGGTACCGAACCCGCTCCGCCCACCGTTGACAAACAGACCAGTGTTTTGCAGGATATCCGCATGGAAGAGGAGAAGCGCACAGAGGACGGGCTTAGAAGAACCTACGTGGATGCAACGGGTGGATGGCAGCGGGATACGGTGGACGTTTTTATTCCTTTTGAACAACTATCCAACAAACTGCGGGATGAACTTCCAAAACCAGTTATGGAAAAAGAACTGGTTGCCCAAACGGACAGCATAACGTCAAAGGATAGTCGAAATGAAAGTTTGTCCCAGCCCGCAACTAACCTGGGCACGGGGAAAAAAGACCGGACCGATTGCAGGAAAATGGCCAGCGAGGCGGATATGCGTGCTTTGCGCAAGAAGATGGTGGCCATCCCGGATGAGGACGATATGGTGATGGCTGCATTGAAGGACATCAAGCTAAGGTGTTATACAACGATGCAGGTTAGGGATATCTGCGCCGTGTTCACTCGGGACGAGGGAAGGTACAAGCTGATTGACGCGGCATATCCATACGTCTATGACCCTTCTCTGTATTGGAGCCTGGAATTCCTGTTGAGCGACAAATACTTCATCCATCGTTTTAAGGCCCTGATTGAAAAGTGAGCGATTTGACCTCCTTCCGTTATTTCCTGGAATTGTCCTACCTGGGCACACGCTACGCGGGATTTCAGATCCAGGAGAACGCTCATACCGTGCAGGCCGAAGTGGAGCGGGCGTTGACGGTATTACTCCGGGAAGAGGTCCGGTGCACGGGCTCGTCGCGCACCGATGCGGGGGTA
>Ga0209594_1000782_pt1 | contig 17312 bp, 14 predicted proteins | sample AshMeaCrysSpring_FD_184126 | JGI IMG/M metagenome (GOLD analysis project Ga0209594, IMG submission 184126) | Groundwater microbial communities from Big Spring, Nevada to study Microbial Dark Matter (Phase II) - Ash Meadows Crystal Spring... | ecosystem: Environmental > Aquatic > Deep subsurface...
GGCGTTAAGAACTTTGCTTGTTCGACAAGATTGGATAAGCAAAGGGTGTTTGTCAGCCACCCTTGATGTGTCAGACGTTGAAGCCGAAGCTAAGAACCTTTGCAGGTTTTTAGAATTGAGGTGGAGTTTAGATACAAGCCCCGACCTCAGCCGTTAGGCGGGTCGGGGTAGTTGACTAAAAACCCACCTTGACCCATGCAAACTTTTGTATTAAAAGTAAAATATCTCTCCCCATCAAAGAGAGAGGAATAGAATGAAAAAAAGATGATCAAGCCTCAAGCTGCATTAGCTTGATATTGAGAATAAAGTACAGCTTCGTAATAGTTTTTCAATTGCTGAGTAGCTGCAGCCCAACCCCAACGCTCTGCTTCTATGCGTGCATTTTTGCGGAGTAACTCCCGTTCTGCCTTTGCATTTAAAAGACGTTTCGTTGCAGCGATCGCCCCTTGAGCATCTGTGGGTTCAAACAAGTAGCCATTCATCCCATCAGTTACGATATCGGGGATACCCCCAGAGCGAGCAGCGACTACAGGACAACCTGCAGCCATAGCTTCAAGTAAAACCAAACCCAGAGTTTCAGTACGGGAAGGGAAAACAAAAGCATCAGCAGAAGCAAAAGCAGAGGCTAACTCTTCACCTTGAAGATAACCCACAAAATGGGTAGGGGTATCTGCAAAATGAGCTTGTAACTCTTCCCTTGCTGGACCATCCCCTACTATAGCCAGACGAGCTCCAGGAATTGCCTCTAAAACTGGTTTAATCTCATCAATTTGCTTTTCTGCAGAAACCCGCCCCACATACAACAAAAGAGGACTATCTGGGTGTCCTTGAGAAAGGAATACGCGCATTTTCTCAGAAGCCAGCTCAGGGCGAAACATTTCTGTATCTACTCCCCGTTGCCACAAATCCACGCGCTCTATCCCATGTTTCTCCAACTCCTCAACCATTGCAGTAGAAGTACAGAGATTGAGCAAAGCTTGATTATGACCTGCTTTAAGCAATTCCCACAATAGACCTTCTAGGGCACCGAGTCCATAATGGTGGAGATACTGAGGAAGATGGGTATGATAAGAGGCCACCAGAGGAATATTCATTGTTTTTGCATAGTACAACCCACCCAAACCTAAAACCGCAGGATTTACAGCATGAATAATATCAGGTTTAAACTCAGCCACAACCTCACCAATTGCAGGTCGAGGTACAGCTAACTTTAATTCTGGATAGAGGGGGAGAGGAATACCAGAAACACCATAAATTTGCGCTCCCTGATATTCAGTCAAACCCCCATCTGGACAAATTACCAAAACTTGGTCACCACCTCGCTGTAAATGTTCCACTGTATGGCGTAAACGGGTTACAATTCCATCTACTTTTGGTAAAAAGGTTTCTGTAAAAAGAGCGATTTTCATATATTGTGATAAATTCTGCTTGATTGACTGTCATTAATTTTTAGTCATTAGTCATTAGTCATTAGTCATTAGTCATTAGTCCTTAGTCATTAGCTAAATGTTATGATCTTTTTAAGAAAAAATAATAATTTTTTAGAATACATACGTTTGACTAATGACTAATGACTAATGACTAAAAATTAATGACTAAAAATTAATGACTAATGACTAAAAATTAATGACTATCTCCGCCAGGAAACATTAGGTAAAATTTGATTTTTATCAACACGCTGTTTATATTTAGTCGCAAAGTTGAGCAAAGAATCAAGGAGGGAATCAGAGAGATAATGGGGTTGAAGACCTAAATCAAGTAATTTAGTATTTTTTGCATTAAAATAATGTTCTTCTAACTCTACCCTAGGGTTTTCCAGATGATTAATTTCCACATCTAAACCCAGTGCAGTCCCAGCTTTTTTCACCATTAGTGCCAAATCACCAACACTAAATAGTTCAGTAAACTGGTTAAACACCCGAAACTGTCCTGGTTCTGCTGGATTAGCGATCGCCAGTTCCATGCACCTTACCGTATCGCGAATATCCAAAAATCCCCTTGTTTGACCACCTTTTCCATACACTGTCAGCGGATGACCTATAGCTGCTTGAATACAGAAACGGTTCAAAGCCGTTCCAAAAATCCCATCATAGTCAAGACGGTTAATTAACAACTCATCCATCCCCGTTTCTTCCGTCAAAACACCATACACCACCCCTTGATTCAAATCAGTAGCCCTAATGCCCCAAATTTTGCAAGCAAAGTGGATATTATGACTATCATGAACTTTACTCAAATGATAGAAACTTCCAGGTTGTTTGGGATATGGCAAAGTATCCTTGCGCCCATTATGTTCTATAGTTATATAACCCTCTTCTATATCTATGTTTGGAGTACCATACTCACCCATAGTTCCAAGTTTCACCAAGTGACTATCTGGGAAATCCTCTTTCATCGCGTAGAGAATATTTAGAGTCCCCACCACATTATTTACCTGAGTGAACACTGCGTGTTCCCTATCAATCATAGAATAAGGAGCAGAGCGTTGTTCCCCAAAATGGACAATTGCTTCTGGTTCAAACTTGCGCAGCGCTTTAATCAGAAAATCATAATCTGTGATATCTCCCACAAACAAATCAATAGATTTTCCTGTTATTTCATACCACCGCTCAATTCGTTTTTGAATAGGAGCAATAGGAGTTAAAGTATCCACACCTAATTTTGCATCCCAATAGCGACGCACCAGATTATCTAAAATACCTACTTCATAACCTTTGTTTGAAAGATGGAGTGCAGTTGCCCAACCGCAATACCCATCACCCCCAATTACCAGTACTTTCATATTTGTTGTGATCAACTTTTTTTGAGACTAATGGCTTAATTTACCATCTCTTGGTACTGCCATCAATCTCCTTTTTTTTGGGACACGATATTCTATCGTGAACTACCCCACCATTATTCGTTGAAGGTGGGGCTTCATCTCCAACAGACAGCCTAGTAGTGGATTTCTTGCGTCCTCCCCTACCAGGTCTTACATCTGGACAAGATGCTGACTCGCTAGTTCCTAACGACAATATTCGCAGTCCCTCTTCTCTAATGTTTTGTGCCGCGTTTATATCTCTATCATGCCTTGTATGGCATTTTGGACATTCCCATTGCCTAATATCTAATGGTAAGCTATCAACTACATTCAAGCAATGACTACAAGTTTTAGAACTAGGGAAAAATCTATCTATTTCCAGATAAACTTTTCCTTCCTGCTCACATTTATACTTGAGCATTGTTTGGAATTGCCCCCATCCTACTTGATGTATTGATTTGGCTAGACAATGATTTTTTACCATCCCTTTGATGTTTAGATTTTCGCATATTACGATTTGGTTTTCATTCACTATTCTGCGTGATAGTTTATGCTGAATATCTTCGCGACTTCGAGATATTTTATTATGAACCTTGGCAACTTTAATTCTTGCCTTATTGCGGTTATTTGAGCCTTTTTGCTTACGGGATAAATCTTTCTGTTTATTTTTTAAATTCTTCTCATGCTTTTCTAACCATCTAGGATTCTCAAATTTAGACCCCTCACTCGTAATACAAAAATCTGTTAAGCCCATGTCTAAGCCAACAGCTTTACCTTCAGTTACTTGTACTGAGCGTAGTCGAAGTATGGGTTTTTGTAGTTCTTTTCCATCTTCCAACAAAATAGAAGCAAAATATTGTTCTGCTTTATTTTTAGAGATTGTTACAGTCTTAATACTGCCCTCAATCGGTCTATGTATCTTTGCATATATCTCTCCTAATTTTGGAAAGACTAGCATATCACCTTTGATTTTGACATTTTGGGGATAACTCAAAGATTGCTTACCATGCTTAGACTTAAATCTTGGAAAAGAAGCTCGTTTTTCAAAGAAATTAATAAAGGAACGAGTAAGATTAAGGCAAACTACTTGTAAACATTGAGAATAAGTCTCTCCTAGCCATTCATATTCTTTCTTAATACAAGAGAATTGCTTTTGTAACTCATAACGAGACAAGCCTTTTCCAGTTTGCTTATAAGTTTCTTGTGTCAAAGCCAAAAACCGATTCCACAGCCATCTGCAAGAACCAAAAGCTTTAGCTAATGACTCTTGTTGTTGATTGGTTGGATATAGACGGACTTTGACGACTTTTAGCATTATCATGAGCAGACCAGAGGACGATTGATTTTAGCATAGATTTTCTGTTTTGTGTGGACGAGCTGCGGTCGATTTTGTTTATTGGTCGAAAATTCATCCCCACCTCAAGGAGGATGGGGAATTTTTTTCGACATTTTTGTTAAAGCATGGCTTGCAAATGCTCCCGCAGCTACCGCTAAACCCCCAAAAATTGCACCTAAAAACAGAAAAATTCGTGTAATCATCATTGTCAGATTAAACCTTTTCTCATGCTAGTTTATCAGCAAGTTTAGGTGCTTCTGGTAACAACTCTAACCACTGCTTTTTTCTTGAGGCTGGTAGCAGCAAAAAAAAACGGAAAAAATAACCAGATTGCTTAATCATGGTTGTAAAAAATAATATAGTAAACTAACAAGAAAAATTAGTCATAAAAGTATTATCGAGCAATGAAACTAGATGAAGCCGTAGAGTTTGCGGAAAACCCAGAACCCCGTTGTCCTTGTATTTTATTATTAGATGTGTCAACTTCTATGTCTGGAGAGAAAATAAAAGCCTTAAATGAAGGACTACAAACCTTTCAAACAGACCTCAACAAAGATGACCTAGCAAAAAAAAGAGTAGAAGTAGCAATTATCACCTTTGCAAGTAGTGTAGAAGTAGTGCAAGAATTTGTGACAGCAGATCAATTTGAAGCGCCAACTCTCAAAGCACAGGGTACAACTGCTATGGGAGAAGCCATAGAAAAAGCACTAGAAATAATTTCTACTCGTAAAAAAGTATATAAAGAAAACGGAGTAGAATACTATCGCCCTTGGGTGTTTATGATTACAGACGGAGCGCCAACAGATGAGGTAGAAGAAGGCTCACAGAAAATAAAATGGGAAGAAGAAAAAAAAGGAGTAGCTTTTTTTGCAGTAGGCGTAGAAGGAGCAGATATGGATAAACTAACCCAAATGGTTGTGCGGACTCCCTTAAAATTAAAAGGACTCAGTTTCCGAGAACTATTCCAGTGGCTATCGGCTAGTATTCAAAGTGTATCTCATTCTCAAGTAGGAGAACAAGTACCTCTACAACCCCCCACAGGTTGGGCAGAAGTCTGATGAATATCAAGATAACACAAGCCTGGCGGGCGATCGCCGTTTCCGTAACTGGAACCAGTCACGAAAAAGGAGGAAAACCCTGTCAGGATGCTCATAACTATCAAATACTCCCCAATGGGGTTTTAGTAGCTGCTGTCGCTGATGGTGCAGGTTCCGCAACCCACAGTGACTTGGGCGCTCACATCGCAGTCTACACAGCAGTAGAAAAAATATCTCAACTCTTGCCTTTACCAGAAAATGACTCTGATCGGCGAGTACTAATGTTAGATGTTCTTACTTTTGCACGTGAGTCAGTAGTAATTGAAGCAGAAGCGCAAAATGTGCCAGTTAGAGATTTAGCCAGCACTTTGATTCTAGTAGTAGCTACTCATAACTTAGTACTTGCAGCTCAAATAGGAGACGGAGCAGCAGTAGTGAGGGATATCAATGGTAATCTTACCGCCCTTACTACTCCTCTTTCAGGGGAATACGCCAATGAAACTACTTTTCTTGTGTCACCCAATGCTATAGAGTCAGCTCAGATAAATATCTGGCATGATACTCCAGCACAACTTGCAATTTTCTCCGATGGTCTTCAAAGACTGGCACTAAAAATTCCTGAAGCAACACCCCATGAGCCATTTTTCTCCCCCTTATTCCAATTTGTATCTCAAATGCAAGATGAAACTGTCGCGTTTGAAGAATTAAAAAACTTTCTTAAATCTTCTCGGGTAACATCCAGAACAGATGATGATTTAACTCTCTTCTTAGCAACAAATCAGGTAGGTGAAGCATGAAAAATTCATAATTAATAATTTAATTTGAGCAATACAATAAATAGTTAAAATATTATCAGTTGATTTCGGGTTGATTGAATAAAAAAAATAACCAAAAATAAAGATCAATTAAGAAACAATGCCAAAACCTAACAAGAAACGATATAACAGTTGTAGAGAATAAGTTGGCAGGACGGTAAAGCCATCATAAATGTTATGAAACTACAACGTCTATCAAATGAAGAACTAATCACCCTAAGTACTGAGTTAGGGGGCGGTGGTGAGGGGAAAATATACCAAGTTGAGTCCGAACTATCACTGGTAGCTAAAATTTATCATCCTCACAAGCTCTCAGATGACATTGGGGAAAAACTTAAGTTGATGTTGGCTAACCCTCCAGTCACTCCCGCTTCTCAAGGGGTTTCCCTTGCCTGGCCAGTAGATTTGTTAATTTGCCCCAGCAATAACAAAATTATCGGCTTTTTAATGCCACTGGTGAGCGAGGGAAGCCCCATTCATAAATTTTATACCCCAAAAGATCGCCGCCAGTATTCACCATTCTTTAACTATCTCTACTTACATCGGACAGCTCGTAACCTGGCGTCTTTGGTACATTCCATCCATCAAAGTGGCTATGTAATAGGAGATGTGAATGAATCCAATATCTTGGTAACAGAAACCGCCTTAGTAAGATTAGTGGATACAGACTCGTTTCAAGTAGCAGACCCAACAAAAGAAAAGGTCTATCGTTGTCCTGTAGGTAAACCAGAGTTTACCCCGCCCGAGCTACAAGGGACAACTTTCCGTAACCTTAACCGGACCCCAGAACATGATTTATTTGGGCTGGCTGTTCTCATTTTTCAATTACTGATGGAGGGTACCCACCCCTTTGATGGTGTATTTGAAGGAAAAGGAGAAACACCATCCAAAAAAGAACGTATCCTTAATGGTCATTTTCCCTATGGCAGACAACAAGTACCCTATCGCCCTAAACCATTAGCACCATCTTTTAATATTCTTCATCCAACTCTCCAAAATTTATTTATTCGTTGTTTTGTTGATGGTCATTATCACCCCAGACTCCGCCCTAATGCACAAAGTTGGGTAAAAGCGATCGATGAGGCTGAAAATTCCTTAATTACTTGTTCTGTTAATCAACATCATCTCTATGGAGAACATTTAAAAGTTTGTCCCTGGTGTGAAATGGCTGTGCGACTCGGTGGGCGTGATTCTTTTTCCCCACAACCAGAAAAGCAAAAATTCCCCCAAAAACAAATTATTCCATCTCAAGAAAAAACTCTCACTCAACCATTTTTTGCTCTCAACTTTTTACCCAAAACCTCCCAAAAATATTTACAGAAAATTACCTGTAATTATTTACAAACAATCCCCAGAAAAACTGTAACAGCAGTTTCCGCAGTGGCAGTTACTACGGTGGGTTTGGCAATTGTACCCAGATTAATTCCCTCAGAAGAAATAGTTCAATTAGCTCTTAATTCCTCAGAAATTAAACGCCAAATTGATGCTTTAGATCAAGAATATACACAGAAAAAAAGACAACTGGAGGATTTATCAGGACAATCACAATTTTTCCCTGAAAAACTTCAATCTCTCACCGAGCAGGTAAATGAGTTGGAATTGGAACTCATCAGCAAAGAAAAAGAACTCGAACAATTATCTTTTTCTCTTCCTGTTTTACTATCTCAACGCGATCAAAAGTTAGCAAAATACGAACAGTTGTCCTCCCAAATTCAGGGTTTGATTGAACAAAATCGTCAATATCAAGAAGCTAAAAGAAGGCTTTTACTTGTTAAAGACCTCGTGAGAGTTCAAAAGCATATTTTAGGTCTTCATCAATCAAAACAAACAGACCGTCATCGAGTTGAACTTATTGCTAAAGAAGAAGAACAATTTAAATTAGAAACAATAATTAGCAACTGGCAAAGGATTAATGGAGAGCAAAAGTTACGAGAATTATCGAATGTCGCCTATCAGGTGAAAATAGACTACGATAACGCTCAGAAAAATTTAGATGCTCAACAAATGAGTGCTGAATTTACTCGCTTTGAAGTAGAAAATCTGCGCGAACAAATAAAGAAAATAAAAGAAGAAATTGTACTAGCAGAAACTTATTTTTTGGAAATAGATCAGCTCGAAAAAGAATTGTTAGAAATTAGGACTCAAACTGAAAATTTACAGGCACAATATGAACAATCTCTCTTAGCTGCTAAGGACCCGCGCGTTAAATTTGCTCTCCAATTACGCGGCGATCGCTCCATAGCAGCTACTAATGAGTAATTAGACAAAATTCATTCCTTACTCAATTGGCTAGTATAGTGTAATGTTGTGTTTAATACCTCAAAAGAAAAATCACCCACTTTGAGATGGGTGATCTATTTACTTGTTAAATCATTTGTGAAAACTAAGCTAAATTAGGAATCACTTTCGATGTGGATAAATAATAAACCCATTACCACAGCGGGGAAGAGCCAACCAACTACAGGAATTAAAATCCAGGGCAAAAAAGAAGCAGCATATTCACCAGTCATGTTAAATTCTCCTATCTAAAATTACTACAACAGAGTCTTAAACTCAAAACTATGTTAATTGAAACCACCACGCATGATGCCATCGAGAATATTGAGATTTTCCAAGAGGAAATAGGCAACAACAGCGCCACCCATTCCACCTACAAAGAAACCTGCGGCAAACTGGCTCCAACCTTCAGCGGTTTGTAAGTATTCTGCGCCTTCTTTCGCATCACCTTGGAAAGAGGCAATACCATAAACAGCAAGACAAGCAGTACCAATTAAAACAACGGCGATCGCCGAAATTAAACCGCCTAAAGTAGCTACTTCGGAGTCCCGCAATGGACCTAATAAAGTCCAGGGTCCAACGAGGAAGTAACCATGAGCCATACCAATCTCTAAACCACGTAAGATGGGAGACAACCCTTTACGATATGCTGGCAAGTTCCCAATAAACGCCTCGGTAAAACCAGAAGCGGAGATGGGTGTTGCTAAATGACCCACTTGAGGATCACCATAAGGTTTAACAAAATCTAAATCACGAGCGTCAGCCATCTAAATTTCTCCTTTCTTGTGCTGATGTCAAAATTGCGCTAAAAACTTAAGATTACATTTTACGCAAGAATGGGATCTCCAATCACCAATTCTGCTCTCACCTTCAAAAAAGTTAATAAACCGTTAAAAACAAGTCAGCTACACCAGCAGATCGATTTTTTATCTGAGCTTTCAAGCACCCTAAAGGTTTAATATATATTCCTAACACCAATCATTTTTGCTGATAATCTTCTCACCTTATCATTTTGGAGTTCTGATATGACTCGCAAACTTTCTCAACTCTTTCTTCTTCCTTTCCTCTCCCTTTTGCTCATAACTGGAGTCTGGGTAACACCAGCTCACGCTACTGGTGTCTATGACTTACCTAAAATAAGTGCAGGAGAAACTACCTGGGTTATCGATCAGGGAGATGTGCTCAGTTTTGCTACTGAAAAACAATTGAGTAGCACTTTGGCAAATTTAGCGCAACAAACCAACAATGAAGTCAGACTAATAACCATCCGTCGCCTTAACTACGATGATACTATTGAGACTTTCACCGATAAACTCTTTACCACCTGGTTTAACAACCCAGAAACTCAAGCTAACCAGACTCTCCTGGTGCTAGACACTGTAACTAATAACAGCGCCATTCGCACAGGAGAAAATGTTAACAACATCATGAACCCTGAAATCGCTACCAGTGTGGCTCAAGAAACTTTACAAGCACCACTGCGAGAGGGAGAAAAGTATAATCAAGCTTTTGTAGATGCAAGCGATCGCCTTGTTGCTGTATTATCTGGTCAAAGTGATCCTGGTCCTCCTATCATTAAAGAAATTAATACCGAAGGTACTTTTACCACAGCAGAAGAAACAGATGATCGCAGTGCTACCATTTGGGTGGTGGTTCTCTTAATTGTTGCTACCATCATCCCAATGGCGACTTATTTCTTCTACGTGGGTTTCTCCAATTAATCTTGAACATACTCTTCTCCACTTATTAGAGCATTCTCAGCCCGCATAAATTCCCGTCCTAAATAGGCTGCATGATCTAACATGGTTAAAGGAATTGGCTGAGTTTGCTCAATAATTTTCACACAAATTTCTTTGGCTGTTCTCCCAGTAAACACTTTTGTAGGACTTCTTTTGACTCCACCTTTACAAGCGATCACCTCTCCAGTTTCAGGATCCACTGCTAAACCCTGCTCATTGATATTATTGGTATAGTGTTCAGCACAAATTAACTCAGCTTGACGATCTAAATAAATCACAAAATACCCTGCAGGATCTAAGTCTATATGACGTTTTGATAACTCCGAATCAATTTCACTTCTTGCAATAATTGTTTGACTCATTTTCTGATTAATAATATTTTCTCTCAAACCCTAAATTATAACAACCATTCTCCAACGCTGTAATAATCTTTGCTCGTATATATATTTAAAAATTCTCAAATTTTCACAATGTTCTTAAAATCCACTATTTCACTGACGTGTTTTTCTCTTCTTATCTTCACACAGCCTGGACTTTCAACCCCAGATGTTAAAAGCATTGCCGAGTCAATAACTGTGAAAATAGAGGGGGTAGGAAGTGGAATTGGTGTAATTGTGGAAAAAGCAGGAGAAACTTACTATATTCTCACTAATTCCCATGTGGTCAAACAGGTGGGTACTTATATTGTTATTACTCCAGATAATAATCGCTATCTGGTTGATCATAGCCAAATAATTACTATCCCAGGGGTAGATTTAGCAATTTTGCCTATTACTAGCAATTTATCCTACCCAGTGGCGATTTTAGCTGATTCTGAGCAACTAACCCCAGGAGAAAAAGTATATGTTAGTGGTTGGCCACGTTCTGGAGAAACTGAGTTAGAACGGATATATGTCAACACAGAAGGTTTCTTAACCGCAAATAACCCTCAACAGTCCAGAGGCTATACCCTCAGTTATACTAATTTAGTGCGATCGGGTATGAGTGGAGGAGCGGTTTTAGACACACAAGGGCGGGTTGTTGGTATTAATAGTATAGTAAAGTTATTAGAAAATTCAGAAACTATTGTCGCTTCTGGGGTGGGAATAAATCATTTTATTACTTGGCGCAAAAATCAAACTCTCCCTACTTTACCTCCTCAAGAAAACCTTACTCCCACTTCTCAGCTAGTGACAGACTCCCCTCTTAATTTTACTTTGGCAACTACTATTAATACTCAAAGTCAAGTCAGTTCCCTGGCAATAAATCAAGATTTAATTGTTAGTGGTCATAGTGATGGTACTATCTCTTTATGGAGTCTCTCAACAGGTAAATTAATCTCTACTTCTCAAGGACATAACCAAGCAATAAATTCAGTGGCGATCGCCCCTAATGGTAAAATTCTCGCAACTGCTAGTGATGACCATACTATCAAAATTTGGAATTTAACCACAGGTGAACTTATCCGCACTTTAAAAGGTCATCAAAACGCAGTGACAACCCTTGTTTTTACTCCTGATAGTGCATCTCTTGCTAGTGGTAGTTGGGATCAAACTATTAAAATTTGGAACTATCAAACAGGTGAGATAATTTATACTTTAACAGGTCATTCTGCTTTAGTTAGTTCTCTTGTTATTACTCCTGATGGTAAAACTCTCATTAGTGGGAGTAAAGACACAACTATTATTTTATGGGATCTTAATTCTGGGAAGTCTATCAATATTCTTTATGGTCATTCTTTCTCAATTTTATCTGTTGCTATTACTCCTGATGGTCAAACTTTAGCAAGTGGTAGTGGCGATGGGAGTATTAGTTTTTGGAATCTTAAAACAGGAAAATTAACTAATACTATTAAAGCTCATACAGATGGGGTTTGGTCATTAGCTATTAGTCCAGATAATCAGACATTAGTTAGTGGTAGTTGGGATAAAACAGTTAAACTTTGGGATCTTGATACAGCAACTTTAAAAAACACTTTAACTGCTCATTCTAATTATATCTTTGCTGTTGCTTTTAATTCTGATAATAAAACCATAATTAGTGGAGGTTGGGATAGTAAAATTATGATTTGGCAAAGTTTAGAAAATGATAATTAGATAACTTTTTATCACTGGAGGCAAATATTAACCAGTTGACTGAGAAAAAGAAGCGATCGCCTGAACACAACCAGTACTTATAATCGTTAAAATCAGGCGATCGCCGTTACTGCAATTATCTTTGTATTACACAAACCGGAAAAACTTCAGTCTCCCTTTCTTTTTAGAAAATGGTAATATCGCTAGCCACCAGGGTAGGAGCACCAGTAAGAAGAGCTATCTGAATTCCTGATGCTCCTCCTAGCCCATCTGCATCGTAGAACAATTTATCGCCACTGTAAATAAAACGGTCATTAGCATCTTTTGCTACAGCACCTATCACAAACTTATTGTCAGATAACACACCTGGTGTTAATCCTCCAGCAAACCCACTGGCACTTATTTCAATCTTATCTACACCAGAGGTAAAATCAGTTATGGTATCAATTTTTTCTGTTGTTGCGTTGAAGATAAAGCGATCGCTTGCTCCCCCACCTGTGAGGGTATCATTTCCTGCGCCACCTGTGAGGGTATCACTTCCTGTCCCGCCATCTAGGAAGTCATTTCCTGTACCCCCATCTAGCAAGTCATTTCCTGCTTCTCCAAACAGTCCTGCTGTTACTACAATGTTATATGTTCCTGTTTTGTCTTCGTACTCTAAAGAAGATTCATTACCTGCGCCACCTATGAGAGTATCACTTCCTTCTCCGCCATTGAGTAAGTCATGTCCTTCTTGCCCATTTAACAAGTCATCCCCTGCTCTTCCAAAAAGTCCACCATCATAATAATAATATTCATCGTATCCATAATATTCATATTTACAATCATCGCCTTTTCCACCATTGAGAGTATCATTTCCCTCTCCCCCGTCGAGCAAGTCATCTCCTCTTCCTCCATCGAGCAAGTCGTTCCCTTTTCCGCCATAAAGCCCTCCATTAAACGAGCCACCAGCTACATAAGTATTGTCATCTCCATCTCCACCTTTTAATGTATCATCTCCATCTTCATTATTGTAACTCCAATAGTCTTCTCCTCCATAGAGTAAGTCTCGTCCATCTCCGCCATCTAACAAGTCATTTCCTTGTCCTCCATATAACCCTCCTAAACCATTTTCATCAGAATAACCGTACTCCTCGTAATAGGAGCCGCAATCATTACCTGAACCTCCATAGAGAGTATCATTTCCCTCTCCGCCATTCAGCAAGTCATTTCCCTCTCCGCCATCGAGCAAGTCATCTCCCTCTCCGCCATCGATCCCCCCATTCTTATACTCATGCTCGTCGTCATAATATAAATTTATGTAGCTCTGAATATCGCTGCCTGTACCTCCATAGAGGGTATCATTTCCTTCTCCGCCATTCAACAAATCATTTCCAGCTTCTCCATAAATTAAATCATTTCCAGCTTCTCCATAAAGCCCTCCTGTTTTATTTTTGTATGAATAATACACGTCTTCACCGTAATAGTATTCATAATCATTGCCTGAACCGCCTTTGAGAGTATCATTTTCTTCCCCGCCATAGAGCAAGTCATCTCCCTCATTACCTAAAAGCAAGTCATTGCCCTTTCCACCAAAAAGACCTCCTTCCAAAGTACTCAAAAGCTCCTTGTCCCCCCCCTCATATTTATATACTTCTGAGTAATGCTCATTTCCTTTTCCTCCTTCAATTGTATCATTGCCCCCTTCCCCATCGAGCAAGTCATTGCCATCTCCCCCCTTGAGCGAGTCTTTTCCTGCTCCGCCGTATAGCCCTCCTTTTTCTTCTTTTTCTTTTCCTTTGCTGGTTCCGTTATCGTAGTATGTAATGACAATATTCTTGAAAATATTGTCATCTCCATCGCCACCATCTACCAAATCATTGCCACCTAGCCCATTGAGCAAGTCTCTTCCTCCTAATCCTTTAATACTATCTATTTCAGCAGTACCTGTTAGAGTGTCGTTGTTGATTGTTCCTGTTAAATTTGCCATGTTTTGCTCCTCATTAAGTATTGTTGACAATTGTCTTTCTGATTTGGGGTTTTTCACTTACCCTAGTATAAACCCAAAAAAAAATAAATTGACTTGCTTGGTTGATTATGTTGGTTTTTGTTACAATTTTTTACATTTGTTATTTAAACTTAAAGGACAAAAAACCATTCCAAGTGGTTTTTTGTCCTTTATAAAAATTCATGTTTGATTGCAGTTTCTGGAGTAATTCTAATTTTCGGGTTAATAGCTAATCGCCTTGCTTTTTCCGTGATTTTGTGCAGTTTATCTGCTAATTTCACAGATTACCTTTTCCGTGATTTTGTCCATGATTTACCCAAACTTCACGGAAAGAGCCACAACCCACTGTTTTAGAAAATGGTAATATCACTAGCAACCAGGGTTGGAGCACCAGTAAGAAGAGCTATCTGAAATTTGGTTGCTCCTCCTAGCCCATCTGCATCGTAGAACAATTTATCGCCACTGTAAATAAAACGGTCATCAGCATCTTTTGGTGCAGCACCTATAACAAACTGGTCTGCATTTAACACACCTGGTGTTAATCCTCCACCAAACCCACTGGCACTTATTTCAATCTTATCTAAACCAGAGGTAAAATCAGTTATGGTATCAATTTTTTCTGTTGTTGCGTTGAAGATAAAGCGATCGCTTGCTCCTCCACCTGTGAGGATATCACTTCCTTGTCCACCTGTGAGGGTATCTTTCCCTGCGCCACCTTTGAGAGTATCAAAACCACCTCCGCCATCTAGGAAGTCATTTCCTTCTTCTCCATAAAGTAAGTCATTTCCTGCTTCTCCAAACAGTCCTGCTGTTTGTATTTCATGATAATCACCCGAGTCATATTCCTGAGAAAATTCATTGCCTGCACCACCTTTGAGAGTATCATTGCCTGCACCACCTTTGAGCAAGTCAAAACCATCTTCGCCATCTATCAAGTCATTTCCTGCTCCTCCATTGAGCCCGCCTCCTTGACGGTGATACTCATAGAAATCGTTAACGTTTTCATAATCATCTCCTAGTCCACCATAAAGAGTATCACTTCCATTTCCACCATCTAACAAATCATTTCCTTCTCCGCCATTGAGCAAGTCATTTCCTCCATCTCCGTAAAGACCTCCTTCGTAATCGCTCCAATACCCGAATTTACCTTCATCATAAAATTCTTGAGCATCATTTCCCTTTCCTCCATTGAGAGTATCATTTCCTTCATTACCACGAAGTAAATCATCTCCACCTTTGCCTAGCAACAAGTCATCTCCTCTTCCTCCAAAAAGCCCTTTCGTTGTATATGTAAGATAGGATGATTGTTGCTGGTCATTGCTCAAACCTCCTTTAAGAGTATCATTCCCATCTCCCCCATCGAGCAAAGCTGAGAATTTTGCCAAAAGCAAGTCATTTCCTGTTTCTCCATATAGTCCGCCTTCTTCTCCTACAACTTCACTCTCATACCAGTCTTCTTCGTACGAATCATAACCACTTCCTTTGAGGGTATCATCCCCCGAATTTCCTTTGAGTAAATCATTTCCATTTCCGCCATTTATGAAGTCATCTCCTGCTCCTCCATATAGTCCTCCTTCTATTTCAATTCCTTCATCATAGTTGTGTTCGTAATAAATGTTGTCACTGTCTTGTTCACCATACAAAAAGTCATTTCCTTCTAGCCCTTTGAGCAAGTCCCTTCCTGATTTGCCATAAATTTTGTCTTTTTTGGCAGTACCCGTCAATGTGTCATTATTTGGAGTTCCTGTGATTAACATAATTAAATCTGAGTAAATTAATAAATGATGGTTGACAAACAGAAGTGTTTTTGATAACAATCTGTTTTTTTATTATCTACTCCTTTTACTGATTATGTTGGCTTTTGTTACAATTATTTAAATTTCTTGTTTAAACTTAAAGAAGGGACAAAAAACCACTTGGAATGGTTTTTTGTCCCCTATGAGATTTTTCTGCGTTTTTTTGCTCCCTGGAGTGATTCTGATTTTAGGGTGAATAATGGCGATCGCCTTGATCTCTCTTTTTGTGATTTTGTGCGGTGCTGATTTTCTCTAGCTTCACAGAAAGTTCCACAACCCACAGCAAACTCTTTTAAGTACTTATGCAAAATTAATGTCTAAGGGGCAAGGGGCTTAAGCCCCTTGTCTGCAGTTTTTTTCAAAAAGTAAGATGCCATTAATTTTGCTGGTCTACTTAGAAAATGGTAATATCACTAGCAACTAGGGTTGGAGCACCAGTAAGAAGAGCTATCTGAAATTTGGTTGCTCCTCCTAGCCCATCTGCATCGTAGAACAATTTATCGCCACTGTACATAAAACGGTCATCAGCATCTTTTGCTACAGCACCTATAACAAACTGGTCTGCATTTAACACACCTGGTGTTAATCCTCCGCCAAACCCACTGGCACTTATTCTGAGCTGATCTGCACCAGAGGTAAAATCGGTTATGGTATCAATTTTTTCTGTGGCATCCTTAAATAAAAATCGGTCATTTCCTAAGCCACCTGTAAGAGTATCATTTCCTAAATCACCTTTAAGGATATCATTTCCTTCTCCGCCATCTAGCAAGTCCAAACCATCATTACCCATTAATAGATCATTGCCCGCCTCTCCATAAAGTCCTCCTGTGTATTTTTTATACAAATTATATTCTTTGTAAAAGTCATTTCCTAAACCACCTTTGAGAGTATCATTTCCTTCTCCGCCTTTGAGCAAATCAATTCCATCTTTTCCATTGAGTAAGTCATCTCCTACTCCTCCATTTAATCCCCCCTCTTTAATTACTCCTTCATTATCATCGTAAATTTTACAGTCATTACCCAGTCCACCCGTAAGAGTATCATTTCCATCTTCCCCATTTAGCAAATCATCTCCATCTCCTCCATGTAGCAAATCATCTCCTATTCCTCCCTTTAGCCCTCCGCGCTGTTGCAAAGGAACATTATACATATTGATTAAATTATCATCTCCTGAACCTCCTTTAAGGGTATCGTTTCCCTCCCCGCCATCTAGTAAGTCATTGCCATCTCCGCCACCTAGTAAGTCATGACCTAGTCCTCCATAAATCCCTAGTACGAAATAATCGAAAGGCTCTGGATCATCATATGGATTGTCATCTCCAGTTCCACCCCTGAGAGTATCATTAGACATCTCCAAAATAGAAAATAAGATAGAATAGTAATGACTATATATATTATTTTAGGCGATCGCTATCATGAATAAAACATTAGAATATATTTATAAGAATCCAAAACAAACAAAAAGAATTGT
>Ga0209594_1000783_pt1 | contig 17304 bp, 19 predicted proteins | sample AshMeaCrysSpring_FD_184126 | JGI IMG/M metagenome (GOLD analysis project Ga0209594, IMG submission 184126) | Groundwater microbial communities from Big Spring, Nevada to study Microbial Dark Matter (Phase II) - Ash Meadows Crystal Spring... | ecosystem: Environmental > Aquatic > Deep subsurface...
TTGGCCGGCGAGCGCATCGCGCACGCGCAGGGGGTCGTCGCGCACTCCGATGGCGACGTGCTGCTCCACGCGCTCTGCGACGCCTTGCTCGGCGCCATGGGACTCGGGGACATCGGCCAGCATTTCCCGGACACGAGCCCGCGCTGGAAAGGTGCCGACAGCCGGCATTTCCTGCGGCACTGCGCCGCGCTCCTGCGTGAGCATCACTGGCGCCTCGTGAATGCCGACCTGACCCTGATCGCGGAATCTCCACGCATCGGGCCGTACCGAGCGGCCATGCAGGGGCACATCGCCCACGACCTCGGCTGCGAGCGCGAGCGCGTGAACATCAAGGCGACCACCAACGAGGGGCTCGGGGCGCTCGGTCGCCGGGAGGGCCTCGCCGCCCAGGCCATCGTGCTCCTCGCCCACGCGGGTACCGGTTCGAACGGGCACTGAGGGCGTGAAACTCGCGCACGCGCACGGGGCCCCGCCGGCGCGCGGGCGCATCCGCAAGGAACCGGAAGACTTCCAGGTCGAGGAGCGGCTCGGCTTCGAGCCCGACGGCGTCGGCGCGCACGCGCTGCTCGTGGTCGAGAAGCGCGACGCGAACACGGGTTGGGTCGCCGCGCAACTCGCGCGGCTGGCTGGCGTGCACCCGCGCGATGTCGGTTACAGCGGGCTCAAGGACCGCCATGCCGTCACCCGGCAGGCCTACTCCGTGCCTTGGCCGGCCTCCCTTCCGCCCGAGGAGGGCCTCGCCTTCGCAGGCGAGGGCTTCCGCGTGCTCGCGGCCAACCGTCACGGGCGCAAGCTCCGGCCCGGATCACACCGCGCGAACCGCTTCACGATCCGCGTCCGGGATCTCGCCGGCGATCAGGCGGCGATCGCCGATCGCCTGCGCTCGATCGCGGCTCAGGGCGTGCCGAACTACTTCGGGCCGCAGCGCTTCGGGCGCGACGGCGCAAACCTCACGCGGGCACGGCGCTGGGCCGACGCGGGCGAGTCACCGCGCGATCGCGCGCAGCGCGGGTTTGCGCTGTCTGCGGCGCGCAGCGAGATCTTCAATCGCGTGCTCGAGTGGCGTGTGCTACGCGGCGACTGGGATCGGCTCCTGCCGGGCGAGTCCGTGATGCTCGACGGCCGGCGCAGTTTCTTCGCCGCCCCGGTCATCGACGCCGCGCTCGAGGAGCGCTGCCGCGCGATGGACGTGCATCCGAGCGGGCCGCTGTGGGGGCGCGGTGAGTCGCCGGCCACGGGTACAGCGCGAGAAATCGAGGATCTGGCGGGTGCGCGTGAGGGCGCGCTCGTGGCGCTGCTCACGTCGCAGGGTCTCGACCACGAACGTCGCGGTTTGCGGCTCCCAGTGAGAGATCTCGCCTGGACGCACTCGGACGACGCACTGGTCCTCGGTTTCGAGTTGCCGCGCGGGGCGTTCGCCACCGCCGTCCTGCACGAGCTGCTGCTGGAGGCGTGGGACCCCGACGAGCCGGGCGAGGAGTGATCAGCGGCCGCGCGGCCGGCCAAGCAGCACGTACGCGGCCCCGGTTCCGCCGTCCACCGGCCTCGCGGACGCAAAGGCGAGCACGTCGTCCATGCGCCGGAGCCAGTGGTTCACGACGTGCTTTAGTACGGGCCCGCGCGGGCCGGAGCCTCGTCCCTTGCCGTGGATCACGCGGACACAGGAGAGTCCCCGCGAGGCGGCGTCCGTGATGAACGCCCGCAGCGCTTCGTGCGCGGCGTGCCGACCAAGTCCGTGCAGGTCGATTTCAGACTCGACGGCGTACTGTCCGCGCCGCAGCCTGCGCAGGACTTCGTCCCGCACGCCCGGACGCCGGAACACGATCTCCTCTCCGGTGTCGAGGAGTGCCGGATCCGTCGTTGGCAGCAGGCTCTCCTTCAGCACGTCGAGTTGCTCGGCGCGCGTGAAACGGGCGACGGGCGCCGGCTTCGGGGCGCCGGGACGCGGCGTGCCTGCCGGCAGCCGGCGCACGTCAGTCATCGCCGCGCGGAACGCGCGTTCGTCGTCTTCGGACATGGCATGCACACTCGCCAGTTCGCTTCCGGCGTGCGGGAGGATTCCAGTATAGTGCCGCGAATTTCCTGCCGGTCCCCCCGATTGAGAATCCTGGTCAGCAACGACGACGGCTACCGTGCCGAGGGTCTGCAGAGGCTCGCGGATGCGCTCAGGCCGTTGGCCGAGGTGACCGTCGTTGCGCCGGATCGCAATCGCAGCGGCGCGAGCAACTCGCTCACGCTCGACGTGCCGGTCAGGGTGTCGAGGTACGGCGAGCGCATGCACTACGTGAACGGCACGCCGACGGACTGCGTGCACCTCGCGATCTCCGGGCTGTTCGACTTCGAGCACGACATGGTCGTCTCGGGCATCAACGACGGCGCCAACCTCGGCGACGACGTGCTCTATTCCGGGACCGTCGCCGCGGCAGTCGAGGGACGGTTCCTCGGGCTGCCGACCATGGCGGTCTCGCTCGTCGTCCAGCAGGGGCGCCACTTCGACACGGCGGCGCGGGTGGCGAGCGAGCTCGTCATGCGGCTCATGCGCAGCCCGCTGCACAGCTCGATGATCCTCAACGTGAACGTGCCCGACGTGCCCTACGAGCACCTGCGCGGCTTTCGCGTCACGCGCCTCGGTCACCGCCACCGCTCCGAAGCCGTGGTGCGTGCCAACGACCCTCGCGGCCGTCCGGTCTACTGGATCGGCCCGGCGGGCGAAGGGGCGGACGCGGGCGAGGGCACGGACTTCCACGCGATCGCGAGCGGCTGCGTGTCGGTGACGCCGTTGCAGGTGGACCTCACGCGTCACTCGGCGCTGACCGAGGTCGACGAGTGGCTGCGCGGTCGTGGGCCGTGAAGGGGCGCGCATCGTGACCGGCCCGCGCATGACCGGCATCGGCATGACCTCCGCGCGCACGCGCGACCGGCTGATCGCGCGGCTGCGCGAGCAGGGCATCGCGGACCCGAACGTGCTCGAACGGGTTCGCGCCGTGCCGCGTCACGTGTTCGTGGACGAGGCGCTTGCGAGCCGGGCGTACGAGGACACCGCGCTGCCGATCGGCCACGGCCAGACGATCTCGCAGCCGTACATCGTGGCGCGCATGACCGAGGCGCTGATCGAGGGCGGCGCGCCGCGCAAGGTGCTCGAAGTCGGCACGGGCTGCGGCTACCAGACGGCGGTCCTCGCGCCGCTCGTCACTACCGTCTACAGCGTCGAGCGGATCGCGGCCCTGCAGGTGCGCGCGCGCCGCGTGCTGCGCGACCTGAAGGTCACCAACGTGTTCATGCGCCACGGCGACGGATTCGAAGGTTGGCCACCGTACGCGCCTTATGATGGCATCATCGTCGCGGCTGCGACGATGGCGATCCCGGCCGCGTTGCTCGACCAGCTCGGCAACGGCGGGCGACTCATCATGCCGGTGGGCCCGGACCGCGAGCAGCACCTCGTGCGCGTGACGCGACGGGGCGAGAACTTTGAGCGCGAGGTGCTGGGGCCGGCGACCTTCGTGCCGCTGTTGCAGGGCCTGAGCTGAGTCGCGTGTCGCCGTGACCGCGGACCTGAATCCGGCGGCGCTACTGCTCGAGGCGTTCCGGGCAGCCGTCGCGGCCGCGAGTCCCGCGGTGCGTGTCCCCGAGTTCCTGCCCGATCCCCCACCGGGGCGCACGATCGTCGTCGGCGCGGGCAAGGCGTCGGCGGCGATGGCGCAGGCGTTCGAACGGCACTGGACCGGCGGACTCGCCGGTCTCGTGGTCACGGCGACCGGTCACGCCGTCCCCTGCCAGCGGATCGAGGTCGTCGAATCGTCGCATCCGGTGCCAGGCGAGGAAGGACGGCTCGCGGCGGAACGCATGCTGGAGATGGTGTCGGGGCTCGGGCGGGACGACCTCGTGGTGTGCCTCCTCTCCGGCGGCGGCTCTGCGCTGCTGCCACTGCCGCCGCCCGGGCTGACGCTCCACGAGAAGCAGTCGATCACGCGAACCCTGCTCCGTTCGGGCGCGACCATTGCGGAGATCAACTGCGTGCGCAGGCATCTTTCGCGCATCAAGGGCGGACGCCTCGCTGCCGCCTGCGCTCCCGCGCGCGTCGTGACCCTCGCGATCTCGGACGTTCCGGGCGACGATCCGATCGACATCGCCTCGGGACCGACGGTCGCGGATCCAGGCTCCTGCGACGACGCGCTCGCCGTGCTCGATCGCATCGGAGTGGGCGTTTCGCCGCAGACTGCGCGCGCATTGCGTTCGGGCGCGTGGGAATCGGTGAAGCCCGGCGACCCCAGACTCGCGCGCGCGCAGTACAGGGCGATCGCGACGCCGATGCAGTCGCTCGAGGCCGCCGCGGTCGCGGTGCGCGCCGCGGGTGTCCAGCCGTGGATCATTTCGGACCGCCTCGAAGGCGAGGCCCGCGATGTCGCCTCCGGCATGGCGGGGCTCGTCGATCAGGTCATCGCGGGCGGCCGGCCGGTGCGACCGCCCTGCGTGCTCCTTTCCGGTGGCGAGACGACGGTCACGGTGCGCGGGAGCGGTCGTGGCGGCCGCAACGTCGAATTCCTGCTCGCCCTCGGGCTGGCTCTCGGTGCGCGGCGGTCGGTTCGTGCCCTCGCCGCGGACACCGACGGCGTCGACGGCCTGGAACCGGTCGCGGGAGCGCTGTGGCATCCCGATACGCTCGCGCGAGCCGCCGCGCTCGGTCTCGATGCACGGCGATTCCTCGACGCAAACGACGCGCATACGTTCTTCGCTTCGCTCGGGGACTCGCTCGTCACCGGCCCGACTCTCACCAATGTGAACGACTTCCGTGCGATCCTCGTGCTCGAGGACGGGCGGCCCTAGGGCAGGGGCTCGAGGATCAGGGCCGCGGCAACCTTCCGGCCTTCGGCGACGAGGACGTTGTAGGTACGGCAGGCGGCGCCGGTGTTCATGATCTCGAAGCCAATCCGGGCGGCATAGAGGGCCTGCAGCGTCGAGCGGTCGGGAAAGGCCTGGCGTTCGCCGGATCCGATGAGCACCACCTCGGGCTCGAGTGCGAGCAGCGGCTCGAGGTCCGCGGCCTCGAGGTCGGCAATCCTCGCGGGCCGCCAGCGCTCGATGAGCGACTCGGCGGAGACGATCAGGCTGCGGTCGAAGGTCCTCTCGCCGATGCGCAGCGTGCCGGGCGCGTAGGCGCGGATCACGTGCAGGGCACCGGGCCGGTCGGGCGTGAACTTCATCGCGCTAACATAACGGATGCGGGCGTGGCCGGTCATCGGCGCCCGTTCATCCCGGAGGAGTTCTGTTGGGAGGACGAGGGCAAGGGCGGCTGTGGCTTGCGGTGCCGTGGCTCGACGGCGCGCTCGCGGCCGCCGTCGAGGTCGGTGCGCCGCCACGACTGGCTGCCGGCGAGTACCTGGTCTGCCGAGGTGACGTGGCTCGCCTGGAGCGGCCATGGCGAGAATGGCTGCTCGAGGCGATCGGGGTCGGCGGCGTGTGCCTCGAGCGGCTCCCGACCGGCCCGTGCGTGCGGTCGCTGGCCGCGGCGCCCCCGCCCGGCGCGACCTTTGCCTGCGCCCGGCCGGTGCACCTGCTCACGGCAATCGATCGCCTGCAACTCGGCAGTTCCGGCATCGATCCCGACCCGGCGGAGGCTGCGGCGATCCTGGCCGACTTGAACCGGCACCTCGACGGACGCGGGTATTCGCTGCAGTCGGTGGGAGTCGGCCGTGACTGGCTCCTCGCCTGCCGAGAGTCGCTCGACTGCACGAGCGTCGACCCGGCAGAGGCGCAGGGACATAACCTTCGCGAGACGATGCCGCGAGGTCGCGACGGTGCGAAGGTACGTGCACTGATGAACGAGATCCAGATGCTGCTGCACGAGCATCCGGTCAACGAGGCGCGCGCCTCGCGGCGGGAACCCACGATCAATTCGCTCTGGCTCTGGGGCTTCGGGTCGTCCTGCCAGACGACTTCAGCGACCTGGCCACAACTCTTCACGGACGATTCGTGGCTGGCGGGCATCTGGCGTGCTCACGGCCAGCCGACGCGACCGCTATCGGGGTTTCCGGATGCAGCCGGCACTGGCGCCGACGGCGCCGTCTTCGCGTGGTGCTCGGCGCCTGCCGACGCGCTTCATGAAGTTGAGAGCCGCTGCTTTGAGCCCGCGCGCCGGCTCCTCTCCGCCAGCGCCTGCAGTGAAGTGGCGATTTGCTCGGGGCGTCACGTGATCGCGATGGGGCGATGGGCGCGCTGGCGTGCCTGGCGGCGGAACTACCCAATGCACGAGGTGATTTCCCGATGAACCGCCGCATCGTGCGTCGCGAGTCCGTCGTCGACCGCCTGCCGGAGGCGGCCGCGCGGCTGCACCCGGCGCTGCGCCGCGTCTATGCGGCCCGCGGCCTCGAGTCCGCGCAGGACCTCGATCTCAGCCTCGAGCGCCTGTTGCCTGTGAGCACGCTCGGCGGGATCGAGGCGGCCGTCGAACTGCTGCTCGCGTGCAATCGCGCCGGGCGGTCGGTGCTGGTGATCGGCGATTTCGATGCCGACGGCGCGACCAGCACCGCCGTGGTCGTGCGGCAGCTGCGGCGACTCGGGTTCGCCGATCCCGGGTTCCTCGTCCCGGATCGGTTCAAGTTCGGCTACGGACTCACGCCGGAGATCGTGCGCGTCGCGGTCGGCCGCAAGCCCGGCCTGATCGTCACCGTCGACAATGGCATCGCGTCGCTCGAGGGCGTGTCGGAGGCAGCGCGCGCCGGCATTCCCGTGCTGGTCACGGACCACCACCTGCCGGGCGATACGCTGCCGCAGGCGGCCGCGATCGTAAACCCGAACCTTCCCGGCGAACGTTTCGCCTCGAGGTCGCTGGCCGGCGTGGGCGTGGCCTTCTACGTCGTGGCCGCGTTGACCCGCCGGATGCGGGAACTCGGCCTCGTCGCGCCGGGTGCCGAGACGAATCCGGCGGACCTGCTGGACCTCGTCGCACTCGGCACGGTGGCCGACGTCGTGCCGCTCGATGTCAACAACCGGATCCTGGTGGCCCAGGGACTGCGGCGCATCCGCGCTGGGCGCGCGGCGCCGGGACTGCGCGCGTTGCTCGAGGTGGCGGGGCGGCGCGCCGAGACCGTGAGCGCGCAGGACCTCGCGTTCCATGCCGGTCCACGGCTGAACGCGGCTGGACGGCTCGAGGACATGTCGCTCGGCATCGAGTGCCTGCTCACGGCGAGTCCGGACGAGGCGCGGGAATACGCCGCACGCCTCTCGCAACTGAACAGCGACCGCCGCGAGCTCGAGGCGCGCATGCAGCAGGAGGCGCTCGTGAAGATCGACGCGCTCCTCGCGCCACTCGAGGGACGCCTGCCGGCGGGCCTGTGTCTCTTTGACGGTGGCTGGCACCAGGGCGTGATCGGGCTCGTCGCGTCGCGGATCAAGGACCGGGTGCACCGGCCGGTGATCGCCTTCGCGCCCGGCGAGTCGGGCTGGGTCAAGGGCTCCGCGCGCTCGGTGCCGGGGGTGCACGTGCGCGACGTGCTCGACGCGGTGGCGACGCGGCACCCGGGACTGCTCGAAAAATTCGGCGGTCACGCGATGGCCGCCGGGATGTCGCTTCGGGAGGCGAGCCTGCCGGACTTCGAGCGGGCCTTCGCGGAGGAAGTCGAGCAGCGGATCGATCCCGACGCCCTGACGGGCGACCTGCACACGGACGGCCCGCTGCTGTCCGGGGAATTCGTTGCCGAAACGGCGCTCGCGCTGCGCGAGGGCGGTCCCTGGGGCGCGGGATTCCCGGAGCCCTCCTTCGACGGCCGCTTCGGCGTGAACGGCTCGCGCGTACTCGGCGAGCGTCACCTCAAGCTGAGGCTCAAGGCGCCGTCCGGGGAGTTCGTCGACGCGATCGCATTCCGCTACCTCGACGACCCGGCGGCCGCCGTCATCCGGCCGCAGGACGAGATCGAACTCGTTTACCGCGCGGGCCTCGACGAGTATTCCGGCTTGCGGCGCCTGCAGCTCGTGGCCGAATGGCTGCGTCCGGTGTCGTGATAAACTTTCAAGTTCCCTCGAGTACGCAGCCCGCCCGCCATGGAAACGAACCCGATCCGCCGTTCCCTCGAAGACCTCTCGCAGCGCTCCGCGGCGCTCAGGGGGTATCTTTGACTACGAGGGGCGCAGCGAGCGACTCGCCGAGGTCCTGAGGGAGCTCGAGGACCCGGCGGTCTGGCAGAACCCGGAGCGTGCCCAGGAACTCGGGCGCGAGCGCACCCGGCTCGAGTCGGTCGTCGGTACGCTCGACCGTCTCGGCGCCGGGTTGAGCGAGGCCGGCGAACTGCTCGAACTCGCCGAGGCCGACGCCGACGAGGGCATGGTCCGCTCCGTCGAGCAGGACGTTACGGGTCTCGAGCGCGAGATCGCGAAGCTCGAGTTCCAGCGCATGTTCCCGGGCGAGATGGACCCGCACAACTGCTTCCTCGACATCCAGGCGGGCGCCGGCGGTACCGAGGCGCAGGACTGGGCGCAGATGCTCATGCGCATGTACCTGCGCTGGGCCGACAAGAAGGGCTTCAAGGCCGAGGTCACGGACGTCGGCGAAGCCGAAGTCGCCGGCATCAAGAGCTGTTCCATGCGCATCGAGGGCGAGTACGCCTACGGGTGGCTGCGCACCGAGACCGGCGTGCACCGACTCGTGCGCAAGTCGCCGTTCGACTCGAATGCGCGCCGCCACACCTCGTTCGCCTCGGTGTTCATCTCGCCCGAGGTCGACGACGACATCAACATCGAGGTGAACCCGGCGGACCTCGAGATGGACGTCTACCGCTCGAGCGGCGCCGGCGGGCAACACGTCAACAAGACCGAGTCCGCGGTGCGCATCCGCCACCTGCCGAGCGGCATCGTGGTGGCCTGCCAGAGCGAGCGCAGCCAGCACAAGAACCGCTCGACGGCGATGAAGATGCTGAAGGCGAAGCTCTACGAACTCGAGGTGAACAAGCGCAACGCCGCGGCCAAGGTGCTCGAGGACGCCAAGTCTGACGTGAGCTGGGGCAACCAGATCCGTTCCTACGTGCTCGACCAGTCCCGCATCAAGGACCTGCGCACGGGCGTCGAGATCGGCAACACGGGCGCGGTGCTCGACGGCGACCTCGACCCGTTTCTCGAGGCGAGCCTGAAGCAGGGGCTGTGAGGGAAGTGACTGGTGACTAGCGGATAGCGGATGGTGGAGGCGAGCGGTGGCGCGCCGGTGACCGCAACAGGAAGCATTGGGATGGCTGAAGACAAGACTCCGACCGAAGCGGACGAAAATCACCTGATCGCGGAGCGCCGCGGCAAGCTCGAGCGGCTGCGCGGGCGGGGTATCGCGTTCCCGAACGACTTCCGGCGCGATTCGACGGCCGAGGAGCTGCACGTCGGCTACGGCGGGCACGCGTCCGAGTGGTTCGACGCACACCCGACGCGCGTGACGATCGCCGGGCGCATGATGTTCAAGCGCGTCATGGGCAAGGCGAGCTTCGCGAAGCTCAAGGACCGCAGCGGGCTCATGCAGGTCTTCCTGCAGTCCGAGGCGCTCGGCCCGATTTACGACGAGTTCAAGGCCTGGGACGTCGGCGACATCCTCGGCGCCGAGGGCACGCTCTTCAAGACGAGGACGGGCGAGCTCTCCGTGCGCGTCGAGGAACTCCGCCTGCTCGTGAAGTCGCTCAGGCCGCTGCCCGACAAGTGGCACGGGCTCGCGGACGTCGAGAGCCGCTACCGGCAGCGCTACGTCGACCTGATCGTGAACGACGACAGCCGCGCGGTGTTCCGCGCGCGCAACCGCATCGTGCAGTTCCTGCGCAGCTACCTGGAGGCGCTCGACTTCATGGAAGTCGAGACGCCCATGATGCAGGTCATCCCGGGCGGCGCCGCGGCACGGCCCTTCATGACGCACCACAATGCACTCGACGTCGACATGTACCTGCGCATCGCGCCCGAGCTCTACCTCAAGCGCCTCGTGGTCGGCGGCTTCGAGCGCGTGTACGAGCTCAATCGGAACTTCCGCAACGAGGGACTCTCGACCCAGCACAACCCCGAGTTCACGATGCTCGAGCTCTACCAGGCCTACGCGGACTACCGCGACCTCATGGACATGGTGGAGCGCATCTTCCAGGGCGTGGCGGACACGGTCTGTGGCACGCGCAGGATCGACTACCAGGGCGAGAGCATCGACCTCGCTTCGGCGTTCCGCCGCGTGACCGTCGAGGACCTCGTCGTGCACTTCACGCCCGGCTTCGAGCGGGCGAGGGTGCGCGACCTCGAATACCTGCGGGAAGTCTGCTCTCGACTGGGTCTGCAGCCGCACGCGGCCGACGGACCGGGCAAGCTGCAGATCGAGATCTTCGAGAAGACGGGCGAGCACGAGCTGCGCCAGCCGACCTTCGTTTACGCGTATCCCGCGGAGGTCTCACCGCTCGCGCGCCGCAACGACAACGACCCGTTCATCACGGACCGCTTCGAGTTCTTCATCGGCGGCCGCGAACTCGCCAACGGCTTCTCCGAGCTGAACGACCCGGACGACCAGGCCGCGCGCTTCCGCGAGCAGGTGGCCCGCAAGTCCTCTGGCGACGAGGAGGCGATGTTCTACGACGCCGACTACGTGCGCGCGCTCGAGTACGGACTCCCGCCGACGGCCGGGCTCGGCATCGGCGTCGATCGCATGGTGATGCTGTTCACCAACCAGCCCTCGATCCGCGACGTCCTGCTGTTCCCGCACATGCGGCCGGAGCAGGAGAAGTGACGCGCAGATAGCGGATAGTGACTGGCGGGTAGCGGATAGTGAAAGGCAGGCAGTTTCATCGTGCCACCGGCCCTCTTTCACCATCCGCTATTCGCCAGTCGCTAGTCACTTCCCAACGCCCCCTCGTAAGGCAACTCGATTGGTACCGCGGTACGGCCGTCGTCGAGGGAGAGGGTCGCACCGCGAGCGTCCAGGCTCGTCACGGCCAGCAAGTCGACACCCCCGGCGCGCTCGGCGGCCGTCAGTACTTCGGCGACTTTCGTTCCGTCCTTCGCGAGCGCGGCGAGGGGTGGCGGTGCCGTTCGCGACTCCAGGCGATAGCGGAACATGCGCCGCTTGATGCGCCCGAGGTGCTGGGTCCGGGCGACGATTTCCTGCCCGGTGTAGCAGCCCTTGCGGAAGCTGATGGCGTCGAGCAGGTCGAGGTTCAGCATCTGCGGCACGAACTGGCCGGACGTCGAGGCACCGACTTGCGGCAGTCCCTCGGCGATGTCGGCGGCGGTCCACTCGTTCTCGATCAGGGGGTGGGCACGACTCGCGGACAGGCCCGTGATCGATCGCCACGCCTCGGGGGTGACCGCTATGACCTGCCGACCCGGGGCGTAATCGAACGACACGACGTGGGTCGAGGTGAGGCCAGGCATGGCGGACACGGTGCGGGTCATGTCGCATGTCGTGTCGACGAGCGCCGGCGAGAGCGGGGACGTGCCGATCCAGCCGGCCTGTAGGTCGGCCGCGACCTGCAAATCCACCTTCGACCTCAGCACGAATCGTCTCAGCAGGGCCGCGACCGTCTCGACGAGATCGGTGGGCAGCAGCGCGTAGATCGCGTCCTCGGCCCGATGCAGCCGGAGGAGGGCGAGCACGCGCCCCTGCGGTGAATTCAGCGCCGCGAGCTGGGTGCGTCCGTCAGAGAGCTGCTGCACGTCGTTCGTCAGCTGGCCCTGCAGGAAGCGGGTAGCGTCGACGCCCCCGATGCGCAGGACGCCGAGGAAGGGCAGCAGCGCTGCGTGGACCGTTTGCGTGGATTCGTTCATGCGTGTGGGCGCGCATTCTAGGGCCGTCCCGGCCGCCGTGGGCAGTGCGCAAGTCGCATTGTGTCGAGAGCTGGGCGCGGGCCCTGCCGACGGCTGGTTTTGTCTTTGTTTTCAAGGTGGTTAACGCGGCCCCGATCTGGCAGACTTCAAGGTGGCACCCATGAATGCACCGCAAGAAAAGCAGTCCGCGCCGCAACCCGACCCGAACCGGCCCTCGGCCCCGGGCGAGCCGGCCCAGCCGCGCCCGCGCGAGATCGGCGGGCGGGACGGTCCCGAGCCCACCCGGTTCGGCGACTGGGAAAAAGCCGGCCGTTGCATCGACTTCTAGCGGCCGTCCGAGGAGGTACCCAAGCATGGCCCAGCCCGAGCGGCCCCTGTCCCCGTTCCTGCACTACCGCTGGCAATACACGAACACGCTGTCGATCCTGCACCGGATCACGGGCGTGCTGCTCAGCCTCGGTTTCTTCATTCTTGTCTACTGGCTGGCCGCGGCGGCCGGAGGACCCGAGCAATACGGCAGGGCCGCTGCCGTCATCGGTTCGTTCCCGCTGCAGCTCGTGCTGTTCGGCGCGGCGTTCGCCTTCTGCTACCACCTGCTGAACGGCATCCGGCACCTGTCCTTCGACATGGGCCGCGGCTTCGAACTCGCGACCGCACGCAAGAGCGCCCGGTTCGTGGCCATCGGCGCCGTGGTGCTCGCGCTCGTCGTGTGGTTCGTCCTGCGCGCCTCGCTCGGAGGTGCCGCATGAGCCTGCGAAGCCCTCTCGGCAAGGTGCTCGGCCTCGGGTCCGCGAAAGAAGGTTCCGCCCACTGGTATGCCCAGCGCGTGAGCGCCGTCGCCCTCGTGCTGCTCGGCCTGTGGTTCTTCCTGTCGCTCGCGTCGCTCGACGGCGCCACCCACGCGAACGTCGTCGCCTGGCTCGCCTCGCCGCTCCACGCGGCCCTCGCGCTCCTCCTCGTCGTCACCGCCGCGCATCACGCGGCGCTCGGGCTGCAGGTCGTCGTCGAGGACTACGTCGCCGACAAGGGCCGTCGTACGGTGGTCCTGGTTGCCATCAAGTTCGCGCTCGTCGTCGCCGCCGTCGTGGGCGCGCTCGCGGTACTGCGCATCGGCTTCGGAGTCGCCGCATGAGCGCCTACACGTTCACGGATCACACCTACGACGTCGTGGTGGTCGGAGCGGGCGGCGCGGGGCTGCGCGCGACCTTCGGCCTTGCGGAGGCGGGGCTCTCGACCGCGTGCCTGACCAAGGTCTTCCCGACGCGCAGCCACACGGTCGCCGCGCAGGGCGGCATCAGCGCCGCGCTCGGCAACATGGGCGAGGACGACTGGCGCTTCCACTTCTACGACACCATCAAGGGCTCGGACTGGCTCGGCGACCAGGACGCCATCGAGTACATGACTAAGGAGGCGCCGGCCGCCATCCTCGAACTCGAGCACTACGGCCTGCCGTTCTCGCGCACCGAGGCGGGCAAGATCTACCAGCGTCCGTTCGGCGGCATGACGACGCACTACGGCAAGGGCATCGCGCAGCGCACCTGCGCGGCCGCCGACCGTACCGGCCACGCGATGCTGCACACGCTGTACCAGCAGTCGCTCAAGCACCAGGCGCGCTTCTTCATCGAGTTCTTCGCGATCGACCTGATCATGGAGAACGGCGAGTGCCGGGGCGTCGTCGCGCTCGACATGGCGAGCGGCACCCTGCACCGGTTCCGCGCCCACAAGGTCGTGCTGGCGACGGGCGGCTACGGGCGCGCGTACTTCTCCTGCACGTCGGCTCACACCTGCACGGGCGACGGCGGCGGCATGGTGCTGCGCGCCGGGCTTCCGCTGCAGGACATGGAGTTCGTGCAGTTCCACCCGACCGGGATCTACGGCTCGGGTTGCCTCATCACCGAGGGCTCGCGAGGCGAGGGTGGTTACCTCACGAATTCCGCCGGTGAACGCTTCATGGAACGCTACGCGCCGAACGCCAAGGATCTCGCCTCGCGCGACGTCGTGAGCCGTTCGATGACCATCGAGATCCGCGAGGGGCGGGGCGTCGGTCCGCAGAAGGACCACATCCACCTGCACCTCGAGCACCTCGGTGCCGCCGTGATCAACGAGCGTCTCCCGGGCATCGCCGAGACCGCGCGCATCTTCTCCGGCGTCGACGTGACGAAGGAGCCGATTCCCGTGTTGCCCACGGTGCACTACAACATGGGCGGCATCCCGTGCAACGTGAACGGGGAGGTCGTGACGCTGCGCGACGGCAACCCCGATTCCGTCGTGCCGGGTCTGATGGCGATCGGCGAGGCGGCGTGCGTGTCCGTGCACGGTGCGAACCGGCTCGGCTCGAACTCGCTCCTCGACCTGGTGGTGTTCGGACGCGCCGCGGCCCACCACTGCGGCCGTACCGTCGAGCCCGGCACCTCGCACAAGCCGTTGCCGAAGGACGCCGGCGACCTCGCGGTGAGCCGCCTCGACCGGTTCCGCAATGCCCGCGGTTCGCGGCGCACGGCACAGATCCGCCTCGACATGCAGAAGGTGATGCAGAACCACGCCGCCGTGTTCCGCTCCGGCGAGTCGCTCGCCGAGGGCGTGCAGAAGCTCGGTGCCGTCTTCGAGTCGTTCGCCGAGGTACAGGTGAGCGACCGCTCGCTCGTGTGGAACACCGACCTCATCGAGACGCTCGAACTCGAGAACCTGCTGCGGCAGGCGATTGCGACCATGCACTCCGCCGAGAACCGCAAGGAGAGCCGCGGCGCGCACGCCCGCGAGGACTTCAAGGAGCGCGACGACCAGGCGTGGCTCAAGCACACGCTGGCCTGGGTCGACGAGCCCGGGCGCGTCTGCATCGACTACCGCCCCGTCCACCTCAATACGCTCACGACCGAAGTTGAGCCCGTTCCGCCGAAGGCGAGGACGTACTGACATGCCCCAGTTCAAGCTGCCCGAGAACTCGCGGGTCCGCCCTGGCAAGGCCCACGCCGCACCGGCCGGCGCGAAGCACCTGCGCACGTTCCGCATCTACCGCTTCGACCCGGACTCCGGCGAGAACCCGCGCGTCGACTCCTACCAGGTCGACATGGACGGCTGCGGGCCGATGGTTCTGGATGCTCTCATCAAGATCAAGAACGAGGTCGACTCGACGCTCACCTTCCGCCGCTCGTGCCGCGAGGGCATCTGCGGCTCGTGTGCCATGAACATCGACGGCGTGAACACGCTCGCGTGCACGAAGGCCACGGCCGAGATCCGCGGCGAGGTGAAGATCTATCCACTGCCGCACATGCCGGTCATCAAGGACCTCGTGCCCGACCTCACGAACTTCTACGCGCAGTACGCGTCCGTGAAGCCGTGGCTGCAGACGCGCACGCCGGCGCCGCCCGACGGCGAACGGCTGCAGTCGAAGGAGGACCAGGAGAAGATCGACCGGCCCTCCGCCTGCATCCTGTGCGCGTGCTGCTCGACGAGTTGCCCGTCCTACTGGTGGAACAGCGACCGCTACCTCGGTCCGGCGGCCCTGCTCGCGGCGTACCGCTGGATCATCGACACGCGCGACGAGGCCACCGGCGAGCGTCTCGACGAGCTCGAGGATCCGTTCCGCCTCTACCGCTGCCACACGATCATGAACTGCGCCGAGGCGTGCCCGAAGGACCTCAACCCGGCCCGCGCGATCGCCGAGATCAAGAAGATGATCGCCGAGCGGCAGCACTGACGGGGTGGCGGCGCACGGCATGGCCGACGGGCCGGAGGACGTGGCGCGGCTGCGCTGGCGGTGCCGGCGCGGCATGAAGGAGCTCGACCTCGTGCTCCTGCGTTACCTCGAGCAGGACTACCCGCTGGCGTCAGCCGCCGATCGTGACGCGTTCGCGCGCATTCTCGAACTGCAGGACCCGGACCTGTTCGGTTATCTTGTCGGGCGGGACAGTCCCGCGGAGGCGTCGCTGCGCCATGTCGTCGCCAGGATCCGGCGCGTTGACGGTTGAATGGCCGCGGTGGCTCATGGCGGACCGGCTGACCGTGGCGCTTGCAGTGGCCGCCGCCGGGGTCGTGGAGTCCGTGCTGGCGAACCATCCGGGCGTTCCTGCGGGCCTCGGGCTTGCACTCGGCGCCGTGCTCATTGGCGGCCAACTGTTGCGGATGCGCAACGTCCGTATCACGATCGGTGCCCGGCTCGATCCGGCCAGCGGTTGGGTGCTCCTGACCCGGGGCAGCCGCCAGCCTGCCGAACTTATGCCGGGTTCGCGCGTGCTCGGGCCGACCGTCGTCCTGCGCCTGCGAACGGCCGACGGCGTCCGGCAGGTCTGGCTGACCGAACGGGACGTTCCGGCTTGCCGCCTTCGCGAACTCAGGGTTCGGCTGCTCGCCGCTGGCGACCGGGCGAAGGCATAGTGGCCACCCAGCGCCGGGTGCGAGCCCGATGAAGCCCATGGCGAACTTTCCCCCAAACGACGGGTCTATGGAGGCGCATGAGCCTCGGGAAGACGGCTCGCGACCGGCCTCCGGCGTCGAGCAGAGCGATCTCGAGCTCGTCAGGCGAGTCCAGCGGGGCGAGCGCGGTGCGTTCGACCTGCTGGTCCTCAGGTACCAGCACAAGGTCGTGAAGCTCGTGGCGCGGCTGTTGCGTGACCCGACCGAGGCCGAAGACGTGGCGCAGGAAGCCTTCGTGAAGGCGTACCGGGCGATCGGCTCGTTCCGCGGCGACAGCGCGTTCTACACGTGGCTCTACCGGATCGCCGTGAACACGGCCCGTAACGCCATGGCTTCGCGGCATCGCCGGCCGCTCGACTATGAGGCCGACCTGAGCGAGAACGAACAGAGCGCTGTGGCGTCGCGCATGCGCCACAACGACACTCCCGAGGCCACGGCGCTCTCGGAGGAGATTCACCAGACGGTGAACCAGGCAGTGTCGGAGCTTCCGGAGGACCTGCGCACCGCGATCATCCTGCGGGAGATCGAGGGGCTGAGCTACGAGGAAATCGCCGCGGCAATGGACTGCCCGGTTGGCACCGTGCGGTCGCGGATTTTCCGCGCCCGCGAGGCGATCGACCGCAGCCTGAAGCCGCTAATGGACTGAGTGAACGCCATGACAGACCGCATACGCGAACAGATGTCGGCCCTCCTGGACGGGGAGTTGCCGCAGGACGAGGTCGGTTTGCTCGTCCGCCGCCTCGAGCGGGACGAAGCGCTGCGCCGGGCGTTTGGCCATTACGTCCTCGCCGGCGAGGTCCTGCGTTCGCCGGGCGGACCGCTTGCGAGTTCCGGGTTCGCCGCCGCGGTCAGTGCCGCGATAGACGACGCTCCGGGGCAGACGTCCCCAACCCGGACCGAAGCCTGGGAGCAGTCGCGCTGGTGGTCGAAGCCGGCGTTCGCGACGGCGGTCGCGGCCACCGCCGCGGTCTTCGCCGTGCTGCTCGTGCAGACGGGGGTGCAGCAGCCGCCGGCGTCGGTCGCAGGTTCTGCGCTGCGCCAGGCGCAGCAGGCCTTCGCGGCGATGCCGGCCGTGCACTCGTCCAGTCCCACGGCGGCCAGCAGCCAGCGGCTCGCTGGCTACATGATGGC
>Ga0209594_1000788_pt1 | contig 17214 bp, 22 predicted proteins | sample AshMeaCrysSpring_FD_184126 | JGI IMG/M metagenome (GOLD analysis project Ga0209594, IMG submission 184126) | Groundwater microbial communities from Big Spring, Nevada to study Microbial Dark Matter (Phase II) - Ash Meadows Crystal Spring... | ecosystem: Environmental > Aquatic > Deep subsurface...
CGGCAGGCGGTCGCGCAGGATCCACTCCGCCAGCGCGCGCGCGTCGAGCTGGCCGTGGCTCGGCGAGAGCAGGACCTCGCAGCGCTCCGCCAGGCGATGCTCGACGAGCTTCGCCCTGGCCCATGCGTAGTCGGCGGCGTCGCACAGCACGAGCTTCACCTGGTCCTGCGGCCTCAGGTGCGCCAGGTTCTCGTAGCGGTTGCGCGCAACCTCGCCCGATCCCGGCGTCTTGAGATCGAGCACCTTGACGACGCGCGGGTCGACGCCCGAGACGTCGAGCGCGCCGCAGGTCTCTAGCGACACCGCGTGACCCGCGTCGCACAGGGCCGCCAGCAGCGGCAGGCACGCGGCCTGCGCGAGCGGCTCGCCGCCCGTCACGGTGACGTGCCGCACGCCATAGGAGCCGACGCGCGCGAGGACCGCCGCCACGTCCGTCCCCTCGCCCCCCTTGAACGCGTAGGCGGTGTCGCAGTAGCGGCAGCGCAGCGGGCAGCCGGTGAGGCGCACGAACACCGTCGGGATGCCGACGCTGCGCGACTCGCCCTGCAGCGAGAGGAAGATCTCGGTGACCCGCAGCGCGCCCGCCGCGGGGCTATTCGCGCCCGTCACCGGCCTTCGGCGCGGATCGCGTCGAGCTTCTGTTGCGCGAGCTTCGCGGCCGGCGTCTGCGGATACTGCTTGACGACGCGAGCGAGCGTCGCCTCGGCCTTCTTGCGGTCGCCCGTCGCGTGCTGGATCGAGCCGATCTTGAACAGCGCGTTCGGCGCCTTGCTGCTCTGGGGATACTTCTCGAGCACCGTCTGGAAGGCCGCGAGCGCGCCCTTGTTGTCCTCGCTGACGTACAGGGCCTCGCCGAGCCAGTACTGCGCGCTGTCGGCGTTGTCGCCGGCGGGGTACTTCTTGAGGTAGCCGCGGAAGCCCCCTGCCGCCTCCCTGTATTTCTTCTGCTGCAGCTGCCTGAAGGCCGCCTCGTAGTCCGCCTGCTCCGCGGCAGGATCGGGCTGCGCCGCGGCCGGGGCCGGCGCGCCGGTTCCCTGCGCCGGCTTCGCGGCCGGCGCGGCTGCCGCAGGCGCCGGGGCCGGGGCCGGCAGGGGCGCGGGAGGCGCGGCGGGCCGTTGGGCGAGGCGCTGGTCGAAGTCGGTGACGACCTCGCGGATCCGCTTAGTAAGCTGCTCGACGCGGTTCTCGAGCTCCTCGACCGTGCCCCGCAGCTCGCGGTTCTCCCGCTTGAGGCGGTCGACCTCCAGCGCGAGATCGGAAACGACCTGCGCGCGCGCCTCGAGACGTTCGAGGCGCTCCTCAGTCCCTGCCGCCGCCGGCCCCGCCAGCGCGAGCACGAGGGCGGCGGAAAGCGCAGAGGCGCGCATGCGCCGTCAGTAGACGAGGACCGCGCGACGGTTCTGCGCCCACGCGCTCTCGTCGTGCCCCGGGTCCGCCGGACGCTCCTCGCCGTAGCTGATGATGCTGACCTGGCCGCCGGAGACGCCTTCCGCCTCGAGGTAACGCTTGACCGCCTGGGCGCGGCGCTCGCCGAGCGCGAGGTTGTACTCGCGGGAGCCGCGCTCGTCCGCGTGCCCCTCGACGGTGACGTTGGTGCCGCGGTTGCCGGCAAGGTAGCCGCCGTGCGCGCGCACGGTGTCTCTCGAGTCCGGGCGCAGCTCGGCGCTGTCGTATTCGAAATAGAGGACGCGATTGGCGAGCGGGCTGCTCGGGTCGTCGAGCGCGCCGCCCGACCAGCGACCGCCGCGTGCGCCGGCCCCGCCGGCGCCCGCGCCGGTCGCGTCGGTCACCGGGGCCTCGGTTCCGTCCGTCTTCTGCATGGAGGAGCAGCCGCCGAGCGCGAGTGCCAGCGCCGCAAAGGCTGCCAGGGCGAAGGTGCGATTGAGCATTCGGAGATCCTCTAGCGATTGGGGAAGGGCGACCAGACGGGCTCGCGAACGTCGCCCGCGTCGAGCGTGAGCCGCTGCCGCGTGCGGCCGTCCGCCGACACCGCGTACAGCACGCCGCGGCCCTGCGAGCGCGCGGCGTAAATTATCATGCTGCCATTGGGCGCGAAACTCGGGGACTCGTCGAGCGGACCGTCGCTCACCGTGCGAAACGCCTTGCTCGCCGTGTCGAGCACGCCGATGCGGAAGTCGCCGCCGTCGCGCGTCACCATCGCGAGGTACTTGCCGTCGCGCGAGTACGAGGCCTTGGCGTTGTACTTCCCCTCGAAGGTCACGCGCTGCGGCTCGCCGCCCGCGGCCGAGACCTTGTAGATCTGCGGCTGCCCGCCCCGGTCCGAGGTGAAGACGATAGACCGGCCGTCCGGCGACCACGACGGCTCGGTGTCGATTGCGGGGTGACGCGTCACGGCGCGGACGTTGCGGGTCGCGACATCGAGCACGAAGATGTCGGGGTTGCCGTCCTTCGACAGCGTGACCGCGAGCTCCCGTCCGTCCGGCGACCAGGCCGGCGCACCGTTGATGCCGGGAAAATCCGCCACCTTTTCGCGCGCCCCGCTGTAGACGTCCTGCACGAAGATCGCCGGCTTGCGGTTCTCGAAGGAAACGTAGGCGAGCCTGCGCCCATCGGGCGACCAGGAGATCGAAAGTACCGGCTCGGTGGAGGAGAAGATCGTCTGCGGGTGGCCGCCGTCCGCGTCGGCCACCTGCACCGCGACCCGCTCCTTGCCGTCCGCACTGCGCAGCCCGGTGATGTAGGCGATGCGCGTGCCGAAGGCCCCGCGCTCGCCGGTCAGCGCCTCGTAGATGAGGTCCGCGATGTGGTGTGCGGTCGCGCGCAGGTCGCGCTGCGACGCCGCAGTGAACTGCCAGGCGCCGAGGCCCTGGCCGCGGAACACGTCGAACAGCTCGACGCGCAACTGGTAGTTGCCGGGGCCGCCGCTCACCTGCCCGACCGCGAGGCTCTCCTGCTTGAGGGCGCGCCAGTCGCGGAAGTCGACCTCGGCGCCCTGGTGCGGCTTCACCAGCATGTCGGCCACGGGCAGCGGGCGGAAGCGGCCGCTGCGCTTGAGATCGTTGGCGACGATGCCCGCGATGTCCTCGGGCGAGGAGCCGCCGAAGGGCACGACCGCGATCGGCAGCGCGCCCTGCGCGCCCTCCGTGATCTCGATAGTCAGCCCGGCGGCCGCCATGAGGTGCCAGCCCCAGAGCACGAGCAGCAGGATGATTCGCTTCATTCGGCAGACCTCTTGTTTCCTGGAGCCATGAACAACTCTGCGTCAGTGTCGGGAATCGCCCTGCAAGCCGGGCAGCCCGCCGTCATTTTGCCTTGAAGACGAAGGTGATCTCACGGATCGCCGCCGGGGGCTTGGGCAGCGGGTCCGACTTGAATACCGCGGTCTCCACCGAGCGGTCGAAGGCGCCGTTGCCGCTCGAGCGCACGATCCGTACCGACTGCACGCCACCGTCCGGCAGGAGCCGCACGAGCACCTCGCAGCTCAGGTCGTCGGCGGCGTTGGCCGGCCGCAGCCAGTTGCGCTGCACCCGCTGCTTCACCGCCGCCTCATAGCCCGCCAGCTCGGCGCTGCCCGCGCCGCCGCCGGCGCCCTTGCCGCCCCCCTTGCCGCCTCCTTTGGCGCCCCCTGCGGCCTCCTCGGCCGCCATCAGCTCGCGCATCTCGCGCTCGCGCGCCTCCTGGTCGGCCTTGCGGCGCTTCTCGTCGTCGAGGCGCCTGCGCTCCGCCGCGAGCCGCTTGCCCTCCTCCTCCATGAGGCGCTTCTCTTCCTCGGCGCGGCGCCGCTCAACGTCCTGCCGCTTTGCCTCCGCCTCCTTGTGCCTGCGTTCCTCCTCCGCGCGTCGGGCCTCGGCATCCGCCCGCCTGCGCTCCTCCTCCGCGCGCTTGGCCTCCAGCTCCTGGATGCGCACCTTCTCCTGCTCCCGCCGGCGCTCGAGCTCGAGCTGTTCCTGGCGCAGCCGCTCGACGCGGGCCTGTTCCTCCTGCGCGCGCTGCTGCGCCTCCGCCCGGCGTTCTACCTCCTCGGCCTCGCGGGTCTCGCGCTGCGCCTCGATCTGCTGCAAGCGCTCCTGCTCTTCCTGGCGCCGGCGCTCGAGGTCCGCGAGGCGCTGCTCCTCGTCGCGCTGCTTCGCCGCGCGCTGGGCGCGCTCCTGGCGGATGCCCTCCATCTGCGCCGCGAGCTGCGCGCCGTCGACCACCGTCGCCTCGACGATCGCGACCTCGCTGTCCACCGGCTTCGGCCGCTCGCGCCAGTCCACGCCGACCACCAGGAAGGCGACGATGGCCACGTGCATGACCACTGCGAGCAGCAGGGCGAGCGGATTGCGGCGCAGGATCTCGCGCATGGCGGCTAGCGCTTCGGCTTCGGCTCCTCGCGCGGCTCGGTGACGAGGCCGACCTTCGGCGCGCCGGCCTGCTGCAGCAGCACCATCGCGGCCACGACCTGCCCATAGCCGACGTCGCGGTCCCCTTTGACCAGCACCGGGATGTCCGGGTTCAACCGAATGATCGCCGCCGCCTTGTCGAGCAGCTCCTGGCGGCCGACCGGCAGGGTGCGGTCGTCGTCGTAGGTGAGGAACAGGCCGCCCCCCTTGTCCACGCTGACGACCAGCGGGCGCTTGGCGTCCTCGTTCATCGGCCGCGCGTCGGCCTGCGGCAGATCCACCTTGACGCCCTCGGTGAGCAGCGGCGCGGTGATCATGAAGATGACGAGCAGGACGAGCATCACGTCGATGTAGGGCACGACGTTGATCTCGCCCATCGGCCTGCGCCCCTTGGACCGCCTGCTCATTGCCTGCCTCAGCCGCGGTGCGCGGCGACGTGGGCCTGCCGCTGCAGGATGTTGGAGAACTCCTCGACGAAGTCGTCGTAGCGGCTCTCGAGACGGACGACGTCGTTCGAGTAGCGGTTGTAGGCCACCACCGCCGGAATCGCGGCGAACAGGCCCATGGCGGTCGCAATCAGCGCCTCGGCGATGCCCGGCGCGACCAGGTTCAGCGTTGCCTGCTTGACGTTACCGAGGGCGTGGAAGGCGTTCATGATGCCCCAGACCGTGCCGAACAGGCCGACGTAGGGGCTGGTGGAGCCGACCGTCGCGAGGAAGTTGAGGTGCGTCTCGAGATAGTCCATCTCGCGGGAGAGCGCCACGCGCATCGCGCGCCGGGCGCCCTCCACGATCGCCGCCGGATCGATGCCCGGGCTCTCGCGCAGCCGCGCGAACTCGCGAAAGCCGGCGTGGAAGATCGCGGCGAGCCCGGTGGCGTCGTCCCGGTCGCGCTCGACGCGGCGGTACAGGTCGGCAAGGTCGCCGCCCGACCAGAAGCGGTCCTCGAACTCGTCGGCGCGGCGCTGCGCGCGCTTGAGCACCCGCGAGCGGTCGAAGATCATCGTCCACGACAGGACGGAGGCGAGCACCAGGGCCGCCATCACGAGCTGCACCAGCGGGCTCGCGTTGAGGACGAGGTTGAGGAAGGACAGGTCGCTAGTCGGCATGCGGCATCACCTCGAGAATGGCAGCGGGAATGGGCGCCGGGCGGAAGCTCGCGGCCTCGAGGCACGCGATCTTGACCATTCCCTTCACGAGCACCTCGTCCCCGCGCCGGATCTCCTGCGCGAACACGAGGCTCGCCCGCCCCCTTTCCGCAAGGCGGGCGTGAACGGTGAGCGCGTCGTTGAAACGCGCGGGCTTGAGGTAGTCGACCTCGACGCGGCGCACCGCGAAGATCACGCCGGCATCGCTCGCCAGCGCGTCCTGCTCGAAGCCGAGGGCGCGCAGCCACTCGGTGCGGGCGCGCTCGAGGAAGCGCAAATAGTTCGCGTAGTACACCACGCCGCCCGCGTCGGTGTCCTCGTAGTACACCCGCACCGGCCAGGCAAAGGCGTTCATGGCGCGCCGAACAGGCCGCCCGGGGCCGGCTCCGCCGACGGCCGCGGCGGCAGCCCGAAGTGCTCGTAGGCCGCGCGGGTCGCCACGCGGCCGCGCGGCGTGCGCATGAGGTAACCCTGCTGGATCAGGTAGGGCTCGAGCACGTCCTCGATGGTGTCGCGCTCCTCGCCGATCGCGGCCGCGAGGTTGTCGACGCCGACCGGACCGCCGTCGAACTTCTCGATCACCGAGAGTAGGAACTTGCGATCGAGCTCGTCGAAGCCGCTCGCATCCACCTTGAGCAGCGCGAGCGCGCGGTCCGCGACCTCCGCGGAGACCTTACCGCCGGCGCGCACCTGGGCGTAGTCGCGCACCCGGCGCAGCAGGCGGTTGGCGATGCGCGGCGTCCCGCGCGAGCGCCGCGCGATCTCGACCGCGCCGGTGTCGTCCATCTCGACCGCGAGGATGCGGGCCGAGCGCCGCACGATGCGCGCGAGCTCCTCGGTCGAGTAGAACTCCAGGCGCTGGACGATGCCGAAGCGGTCGCGCAGCGGCGAGGTGAGCAGGCCTGCGCGCGTGGTGGCGCCCACCAGCGTGAAGGGAGGCAGGTCGAGCTTGATCGACCGCGCCGCGGGACCCTCGCCGATCATGATGTCGAGCTGGTAGTCCTCCATCGCGGGGTAGAGCACCTCCTCGACCACCGGGCTCAGGCGATGGATCTCGTCGACGAACAGCACATCGCGCGGCTCGAGATTGGTGAGCAGCGCCGCGAGGTCGCCGGGCCGCTCGAGCACCGGCCCCGAGGTCTGGCGCAGACCCACGCCCATCTCGTTGGCGATCACGTGCGCGAGGGTCGTCTTCCCCAGCCCGGGCGGGCCGAAGATCAGCACGTGGTCGAGCGCCTCGCCGCGGCCCCGCGCGGCGCCAATGAAGATCTCCATCTGCTCGCGCACCGCGGGCTGGCCCACGTATTCGGCGAGCGAGCGCGGGCGGATTGCGCGGTCGAGCGCGACCTCGTCCTGGTCCGCGGCGGGGCTGACGATGCGGTCCCGATCGGCCATCGCGGATCAACCCTGCGGCGCCGCCGCCTTGAGCGCGGCGCGGATCAGGTCCTCGCTCGCCAGCCCCTCGGCCGCGACGGACCGGACCATGCGGCTCGCCTCCGGCGGCCGGTAGCCGAGCGCGATCAGAGCGCTCACCGCGTCCTCGACCGCGGAGGGCGCGACGGCTCCCGCCGCGCGCGGCCGCACCGCGTCGACGATGGCCTGGTCGTCGAGCCGCTCGAGCCGGTCGCGCATCTCGACGACGAGCCGCTCTGCGGTCTTCTTGCCGACGCCGGGCAGGCGCGTGAGCGAGGCGATGTCCTCGCGCTGGATGCAGCGCGCGAATTCGTCGGCGTTCATGCCGGAGAGCAGCGCGAGGGCAACCTTGGGGCCCACCCCGCTCACCCGGAGCAGCGCGCGGAACAGGCCGCGCTCGACCTCGCGGGCGAAGCCGTAGAGCGTGTGCGCGTCCTCGCGCACGACGAGGTGCGTGTAGAGCAGCACGCTCTCGCCCACCGCGGGCAGGTCGTAGAAGGTGGACATCGGGGCCTCGAGCTCGTAGCCGACGCCGCTCACGTCCACCACGAGCTGCGGCGGGCGCTTGTGCACGACCTGGCCGCGCAGCCGGCCGATCACCGCCGCGCCCCCGCCGCGCCGCGCGCGAGCAGCGCGCGGGCCGTGCGGCCGTGCGCGTGGCCGAGCGCGACCGCCAGCGCATCCGCCGCATCGGCCGCGAGCTGGCCTTCGAGCCCGAGCAGCTGCCGCACCATGTGCTGCACCTGCGCCTTCTCGGCGCCGCCGTTGCCGACCACCGCGAGCTTCACCGCGCGCGGCGTGTATTCGTAGACCGGCAGGCCCGCCGTCACGGCCGCGCAGATCGCCGCGCCCCGCGCCTGGCCGAGCTTGAGCGCCGACTGGGCGTTGTGCGCGACGAAGACCTGCTCGATGGCGACCTCGCGCGGGCCGTGCCGCTCGACCACGCCGCGCAGGCCGTCGAAGATGCGGCCGAGCCGGTCGGGAAAGTCGCCATCGTCGAGCCGCAGGCAGCCGCTTTCGACGACCGCGCTGCGCACGCCGTCGCTGTCGATGACGCCGTAGCCCGTGACGCGCGAGCCGGGGTCGATGCCGAGGATGCGGACGGTCTCGGCCACGACGCCGTCAACCGCCCGCCGCGTCGATCGCGGCGTCGTCGATGTCGGCGTTGGTGTAGACGTTCTGCACGTCGTCGAGGTCCTCGAGCACGTCGAGCATCCGGAGCAGCTTCTCGGCCGCCTCGCCGTCGACCGCCGCGCTGGTCGAGGGGTGAAAGGTGACCTCGGCGCCGTCGGCCCGCAGGCCGGCGGCCTCCATCGCCGCACGCACCGCAGGGAAAGACTCGGGCGTGGTCAGCACGTCCACAGAGCCGTCCTCGTAGCTCACCACGTCGTCCGCGCCGGCCTCGAGCGCCGGCTCCATGACGCGGTCCTCGCCGACCTCGGGCCCGTAGCTCAGCACGCCGCGCTTGGTGAACAGGTAGCCCACCGAGCCGTCGGTGCCGAGGTTGCCGCCGTGCTTCGTGAACGCGTGCCGCACCTCGGAGGCGGTGCGGTTGCGGTTGTCGGTCATGCAGTCGACCATCACCGCGACCCCGCCGGGGCCGTAGCCCTCGTAACGGATCTCCTCGTAGTTGTCCGTGTCAGTGCCCACGGCGCCGCGCTTGATGGCGCGCTCGATGGTGTCCTTGGGCATGTTGGCGTCGATCGCCTTGTCCATGGCGAGGCGCAGGCGCGGGTTGGCGCTTGCGTCGCCCCCGCCCTCGCGCGCGGCGACGGTGATCTCCCGGATCAGCTTCGTCCAGACCTTGCTGCGCTTCTTGTCCTGCGCTTCCTTGCGGTGCTTGATGTTGGCCCACTTGCTGTGCCCGGCCATGCGGAACCTCTGCTAACCCTCGGGGATGCTTCAAAAAGTAGCGCATCATAACATCGCGGCGTGGACGCCGCTCCCGCAACGTCGCCTCCCGGTGGGAGCGGCCTTCTAGCCCCGATCATCGCGCCGTGGACGGCGCTCCGACAGATTCGCAGATAATCGGCGACCGCCCGATCGCGACTTCCCGCGTTGACGGGCATCAAACGGGGGCGCGCGCAACGCGGTTTAGAGTGCCGGTGTCCTTTCGAGCCCCGTGACGTGCCCGACCAGATCAGCTACCCCATCGGCGACCGCCTCTACCTCAACATCACGGACCGCTGCACCCTGGAGTGCACCTTCTGCCCCAAGACGCTGGGGCACCCGCAGGTGCACGAGTACGACCTGACCCTCTCGCACCGGCCGACCGTCGAGGAGATCGTCGCAAGCATCGGCGACCCGTCGCGGTACGCCGAGGTGGTGTTCTGCGGCTTCGGCGAGCCGACCCTGCGGCTCAAGGTGCTGCTCGAGGTGGCGCGCTGGATCAAGGCCCGCGGCGGGCGGGTGCGGGTGAACACCGACGGCCTCGCGAACCTGGTCCACAAGGACGACGTTCTGCCCCTGCTCGGCGAGTGCGTGGATGCCCTGTCCGTGTCCCTGAACGCCCAGGACGCCGACGCCTACGAGCGGGTCTGCCAGCCGGGGCTGCCGGGCTCTTATGAGAGGCTGCTCGGGTTCCTGCGCGAGGCGCCCAAATACGTGCCGGACGTGACGGCGACCGCCATCCGCGGCCTGCCGGGCGTCGACATCGCCGCCTGTGAGCGGCTCGCGCGGGATCTCGGCGTCAAGTTCCGGGCCCGCGAGCTCGACAAGGTGGGCTGAGGCCCCACCACTGCACTGGAGACTCCCATGCCGGGCCCCTTCGACCTCGCCGACGACCGCGCCTATGCCGCCTGGCGCGAGACCAAGCTCGCGGCGCACCCGGCCCGGGTCGAGGAGATCCTCGTCCCGGTGGCCGACCCGCGCGCCCTCGCGCCGGCCGAGCACGCGGCGCTGGCCGCCCGCATCGCGCGCTGCAACATGGTGATCTACGCGAGCCGCCTGGGCGAGGCCGAGGACAAGGAAATCCCGCGGGCGCTGGGGCGGCAGTTCGGCCTCGAGCGGCTCGACCACAACATGGGCGCCGACGAGGACGCGATCACCTCGCTGCAAATCAACGGGGACGCAATCCACGCGGCCTACATCCCCTACTCAAACCGCCCGATTGCCTGGCACACCGACGGCTACTACAACCTGCCCGAGCGACAGATACGCGGCTTCATCCTGCACTGTGTGCGGCCCGCGGCCGCGGGCGGGGCCAACCGCCTGCTCGACCCGGAGATCGTCTACCTGCGCCTGCGCGACCGCGACCCGGCGCACGTGGCCGCGCTGATGCGGCCCGACGTGATGACGATCCCGCCCAACGTGGCCGAGGGCGCGGAGCTGCGCGGCGAACAGACCGGGCCGGTGTTCTCGGTGCACGAGGGCCGGCTGCACATGCGCTACACGGCCCGCAAGCGCAATGTCGCCTGGCGGGAAGATGCCGCCAGCCGGATCGCGGTGGAGGCGCTCGAGCGCGTCCTCGACGAGGAGCCGCTCGCCTTCGAGGCGACGCTTGCGCCGGGTTGGGGCTTGCTGGCCAACAACGTGCTGCACACGCGCACCGGCTTCGAGAGCGACAGCCGGCGACTCATCTACCGGGCGCGCTACTACGACCGGATTGCGGTTGCCTGACAATCACGCGGGCGCGGTTGAAGGCCCCGGCGGGGCGTGCAACCATTCCGGCCGCCTCGGGCGCCAGGCTGGCGGCGATGCATGAGAACGAGCCCATGAGCGACCGCACCCCCGAGATCCACCCGACCGAGATCAGCCTCCACAGCAAGTCGCGCATCCTGTCGATCGCGTTCTCCGACGGCCAGCGCTTCGACCTGCCCTGCGAGTACCTGCGCGTGCACTCGCGCGCGGCCGAGGTGCGGGCGATGGGTCGCCCGGAGGCGGGCAAGGAACGGGTGAACATCGACCGGATCGAGCCGCAGGGCAGCTACGCCGTCCGGCTGGTGTTCGACGACGGGCACGACACCGGGATCTACTCGTGGGAGACGCTGCACGACCTCGGCGTCAACCAGGAGAAGTACTGGGCAGACTACCTCGCGCGCCTCGCCGCGCACGGGCTGGAGCGCGGCGGCGAGCGATCCGGCGAGGCGGCCCGGCGTACGGTGCGGGTGCTGTACTTCGCCTACCTCGCCCAGCGCCTGCACAAGGAGGCCGAGGAGGTCGCGCTGCCGCCGGAGGTCGCCGACGTCACCGCGCTGCTCGACCTGCTGCGGCGGCGCGAGCGCGAGCGCGGCTACCTGCTCGCGGACGACACGGTCCGGGTCACGGTGAACCGTCAGTTCGCGGAGCCCTTCACGCGGCTGGACGACGGCGACGAGGTGGCGATCGTGCCGAGCTCGCCCACCCCGCCGCCCCCGCCCAGGCAGCCCCGGACGGGCGAGGAGTGAGGTTGCGGCCGCGCGAGCGGCTCAGCGCGTGTAATTCGGGTCCCGCCAGCAGGCCGGCAGCGGCTCGCCGGAGGGAAAGGCCAGAACTGACTTGGCGAACGTTTCCTCGTCCTGCAGTTCTTCGCCCGCGTGGAATCGGCCCCGAACCTGGCTGACGCAGGGGTCGAAGAGCGCATCGAGCTGGGTGATCTCGACGAGATCGTTGGAGTCGCGGTGCCTGAGGAACATCTGGTGATTCTCCTTGTTCGCGCGGGACCGACTGCCTTGCGCGTCCCCGCCCTTAGGATAGCCGAGCGGACCGCCCCCGGCAGGGAGACGCGGCAGCCGTGACGCCATGATCGACCTTCCGGGCATCGTCCGCGAGTACGGCTATCTCGCGGTCCTGATCGGGACCTTTCTCGAGGGCGAGACCATCGTCCTCATCGCCGGCTTCCTCGCCTTCGGCGGCCACCTCGAGCTCCCGCTCGTGATGCTGGCCGCCTTCGTCGGCTCCACCTCCGGCGACCAGCTGTACTTCTTCATCGGCCGGTTCTGGGGAAGGAAGCTGCTGGCGAAGTTTCCTGCCTGGCGCGAGCGGACCGAGCGGGTCTTCTACCACGTGCATCGGCATCAGAACCTGCTGATCCTCTCGTTCCGCTTCTTCTACGGGCTGCGCAACGTCACGCCCTTCGCGGTCGGGATGAGCGAGGTGACCACCCCGCGTTTCGTCACCCTCAACCTCATCGGCGCCGCCATCTGGGCCGTCACCTTCGGCTACGCCGGGTACAGCTTCGGCCACGCCTTCGAGTTCCTGATGGGCAAGATCAAGCAGTACGAGATGACCGCGCTGGGCCTGCTGGTGGTCCTGGGTCTCTCCATCTGGCTGTCGGCGCGGCTGCGCAACCACCACCGCAAGAAGCGCTTCGAGCAGGAGCACCGGCGCGACGAGGCGGCTGCGGACCCCGGCAAGGAAGCCGCGGGGCAGGGCTTGCCGGCAGGCGCGGCGCAGGCGGCGCCCGCGGGCGAGCGGGCGCCGTAGCCGCCGCCAGCGGTCGTTGCAGCGATCGCGCCGTGGACGGCGCTACCGCCTTCCGAAGATTGCCCGGATCGCCCTGCGATTGGTCCAGGAGGTGGCGCGGCGCGCGGCCTCGGCCGCGGGCAACCACCGGCACTGCCGGTGCTCCAGCCGGTTGAGCTGGACCATCCGCCGCCCGGGCAGCTCCACGGCGAACCAATGCTCGGTGTTGATCCGCGCGCCGGGCCCGTATCGGGCTCTCCAGGGCGGCACGATGGGAAAGCGCGCGCTGCGCCCGAGATCGACCAGCGCGAAAGCGGCGTCGAGGCCCGTCTCCTCGCGCAGCTCGCGCACCGCGGCGGCGGCGGCGTTCTCGCCCCACTCCAGGCTGCCCGTCACCGACTGCCAGAAGCCCCGCGGACGGACGCGCTCGAGCAGCAGGACCTCCCCGGCGCGCGTGTGGACGACGACCAGAATCGACTCCGGCCGCTTGTAACGGCAGTCGGCACCGGGGCCCGCGACGGGCCGCACGGCCGGCACCGGCGCCCTTCGAGGATCCGTCAGCCCTTCTTCTCCTCGCCGCCCCGCACCCGCACGTGCAGCTCGCGCAGCTGGGCGGGGGCCACGTCGGACGGCGCGCCCGTGAGCAGGCAGGCCGCGGTCTGGGTCTTGGGGAAGGCCATCACGTCGCGGATCGTGCGGGCGCCGCTCATCAGCATCACCAGGCGATCGAGACCGAAGGCCATGCCGCCGTGCGGCGGGCAGCCGTACCGCAGCGCGGTGAGCAGGAAGCCGAACTTCTCCTGCGCTTCCTCCTCGCCGATGCCGAGCAGGCGGAACACCCGCGACTGCACCTCCGAGCGGTGGATGCGGATCGAGCCGCCGCCGATCTCGGTGCCGTTCAGCACCATGTCGTAGGCTCGCGAGAGGCAGCCGGCGGGGTCGTCCTCGAGGGAATCGACCGACTCGGCCTTGGGCGCGGTGAAGGGATGATGCAGCGCCATCCAGCGGTCGGCGGCGGCGTCCCACTCGAACATCGGGAAGTCGACGACCCACAGCGGCCGCCAGCCCGGCTCGGCGAGGCCGAGATCCTCCCCGAGCTTGACGCGCAGCGCGCCGAGCGACTCGTTGACGACCTTGGCCTTGTCGGCGCCGAAGAAGATCAGGTCGCCGTCCTGCGCGCCGGTGCGCGCGAGGATGCCCGCGATGGCCTCGTCCGGCAGGAACTTGAGGATGGGCGACTGCAGTCCGTCGCGACCCTTGGCGAGCGCGTTGACCTTGACGTAGGCGAGGCCCTTCGCGCCGTAGATCGCGACGAAGCCGGTGCAGTCGTCAATCTCCTTGCGCGACATGCGCTCGCCGCCACCCGGCACGCGCAGCGCGGCCACGCGCCCGTGCGGATCCGCGGCCGGGCCGGCGAAGACCTTGAACTCCACGCCCTGCAGCAGGTCGGCGACGTCGACCAGCTCGAGCGGGCAGCGCAGGTCGGGGCGATCGGAGCCGAAGCGGCGCATCGCCTCCGCGTAAGACATGCGTGGAAACGGGTCCGGCAGCTCGACGCCCAGCACCTCGCGGAAGAGGCGGCGGATCATCTCCTCCATGATCGACATGAAGGCACCCTCGTCGAGGAAGGAGGTCTCGATGTCGAGCTGGGTGAATTCGGGCTGGCGGTCGGCGCGCAGGTCCTCGTCCCGGAAGCAGCGCACGATCTGGTAGTAGCGGTCCATGCCCGCCATCATCAGAAGCTGCTTGAAGAGCTGGGGCGACTGCGGCAGGGCGAAGAACTTGCCGGCGTGGGTGCGGCTCGGCACGAGGTAGTCGCGTGCGCCTTCCGGCGTCGCCTTGGTGAGCATCGGCGTCTCGATGTCGAGGAAGCCGTGGTCGTCGAGGTAGCGGCGCAGGTTGCGCGTGACGCGGGTGCGCAGGATCAGGCGGTCGCGCATTGCCGGGCGGCGCAGGTCGACGTAGCGGTAGCGCAGCCGCACGTCCTCCGAGACCTCCTCCTCGTCGAGCTGGAACGGAGGCGTCTCGGCCTTGTTCAGCACCTCGAGGTCCCTGCCGAGCACCTCGATCTCGCCGGTAGGCAGGTTCGGGTTCTCCGTGCCGGCCGGGCGGCGTCGGACCAGGCCTTTCACGCGCAGCACGAATTCCGAGCGCACCTGCTCGGCGGTGCGGAAGACCTCGGGCAGGTCGGGGTCGTAGACCACCTGGACCAGGCCCTCGCGGTCGCGCAGGTCGATGAAGATCACCCCGCCATGGTCGCGGCGACGGTGCGCCCAGCCGCAGAGGGCCACTTCCTGGCCGATGTGCGTCGCATCGAGCGCGCCGCAGTAATGAGTGCGCATGAGGGTTCCTACGGGGCCCGGTAGGGCCCGGAATCGGTTCAGGAGAATCGGCTCAGGACTGGCAGGCGTTGCAGGCGCCGCTGCCGCAGGCGGGCGCGGCGGCGGAGTCCTTGCCGCCGGTCTCGGCCACGTTCTTCTTCGCGCCCTTCTTGAAATCGGTCTCGTACCAGCCGCCGCCCTTGAGGCGGAAGCCCGCGGCGGAGATCAGCTTGCGCAGGTGGGGCTCGCCGCAGGCGGGGCACTCTGCCACCGGCGGGTCGCTCATCTTCTGCATGATCTCCATCTCGTGACCACAGGTGTCGCAACGGTATTCGTAGAACGGCATGACACGCTCTCTGGGCAATAGGGAAACGGGGCCGGCGCCCCGCGGACGTGAAATGCTAACACGCACGCGACCCGCGACGACCCGCCGGCAGGCGCCAGATGGCGGCCAAGCGACTGATTGGCAAACCCCTTTGCGGGCGGCCGCGCGCGGCCTCGGCTCAGACGGGAAACTCGGGCCGGCGGATCGACCGGGCGGCCAGCTTCTCGATCTGACGGATCAACGCCCGGCGGTCGCCGTCGTCCTGACCGAAACGGAAGTAGCGGTCCGCGTCGCGGACGAAACGCTCCAGCGCCTGGTTGCGCTCGTGCAGGTACAGGGCGACGTGGCCGAGGTGGTGTGGGTCGATCCCCATCTCGCGCATCTGCTGTGCCGCCTCGAGGGCGGTCTGGATCTGGGTCTCGGTGGGCGGCGCCTCGTCGCCCAGTTTGGGAGTCTCCATCGTCGGCACCTCTCGGCGGTCAGTCCCCGTCCTCGTCGGCCGCCTCCCGCTGCCGACGCAGGTGCTCGCCCTGGCGCCGCAGCATGTGGCGGATGAGCAGATCCCGGTCCTCGTCGCGGATGTGCGTGAAGTCGATCCGCATCACCCGGCTCCCGTCCGGGAAGCCGCTCTGCTCGGACGGCGCGCCACACTCGACCACCGCCCCGTAGGCCAGGATGCCCGCGAGCGAGGGGAGCAGCAAGAGACGGACTTCCACGGGGGTGCCGGGATCGAGACCTTCCCGTACCGGGATTGCCAGACCGCCGGCGCTGAGGTTCACCGGCTCCGCGCGCTTTGCCGCGAGGTCGGATCCCTGAACGAGCAGGGTGCGCGCCACGGTGTCGATCTTCTGGTCCAGTGCCTTGAGGTAGTGCGCGACCTCGGCATTCTGGTGCTCGATCCGGCGCAGGCTCACGGACACACGCTGGCTGATCGCCGCGAGCGACGCCATGAGGGCGTAGGCACCGCCCATGCCCTCGTTGAGACGGGCCACGCCAGCCTCGAGCTCCGCCGCCGTGAGCGGTCGGTAGGCGAAGCGGACGGCGTCGTCGATTCGGAAAAAGCGCCGGCGGTCCCGGGCGTTGTCCTGCAACGATTGGGTCATTCCTGCTCGGACGCGTGCCGCGCGGCGGACTGCCGCCCCGACAGGGTATAACGGGCATCTCCCCCGAAACTTGACCGTGCCCGGAGGCCGCCTTGCCCGCGCCATCCCGTCCCGTCCTCGTCACCGGCTGCTCCTCCGGGATTGGCCTCGCTGCCGCGCGAGGCCTCGCCGCCCGGGGCTTCCGAGTCTTCGCCACCGCGCGGCACGATGCGGACGTCGACCGGCTCCGGGCGGAAGGATTCGAGGCGTTGCGGCTCGATCTCGACGACGATCACGGCATCGCCGCCGCAGTCGATTCGGTCCTCGAGCGCACGGGCGGACGGCTCTACGGTCTCTTCAACAACGGCGCCTACGGCCAGCCGGGGGCGGTGGAGGACCTGCGGCGGGACGTGCTGCGCGCCCAGCTCGAGACCAACCTGCTCGGCACCCACGAACTCACCCGCCGGGTGATCCCGGTCATGCGCCGCCAAGGCGAGGGCCGGATCGTGCACAACAGCTCGGTGCTCGGCCTCGTCGCCTTCGCCTACCGGGGCGCCTATGTCTGCTCGAAGTTCGCGCTCGAGGGGCTCGCCGATACGCTCCGCCTGGAGCTGCACGGCACGGGGATTCATGTCTCGCTGATCGAGCCCGGCCCGATCCTCTCGCGCTTTCGGGAGAACGCCCACCGGGCCTATCTCGCCAACGTCGATTGGGAGAACAGCGTCCACCGCGACTGCTATCGCGCGATGGAGACCCGGCTGACAAAGCAAGGCGCGGCCCAGCCGTTCACCCTGCCGCCGCAGGCGGTGGTGAAGCGGCTCATCCACGCACTGGAGAGCCCTCGACCGAAGGCGCGCTACTACGTCACCTACCCAACCGCCCTGTTGGCCGCGTTGCGGCGCCTGCTGCCGACCGCCGCGCTGGACGCCGTCCTGAGGGCTGCCTCGGGGGGCGGCCGGCGGTGAGAGCGGGCTCGTCGGGGCGCCGTTTGGGCCAGGCCGTGCGCCGGAGGGTCAGCGCGGTAGCTCCCCCCTTAAAAGCACTCCTCGGCATCAAAGCCGCCGTTCTCCCTCGCGCAGTCGCTGACCGCTTCGCCCCAGCCGCCCGGCCCCGGGTTGTAGGGCTGCTGGGCCGGACATCCCCCCTCGTCCTCGGGGATCGGGCAAGGGGCGGACCACACCGCAGCGGGCAGGCCGCCACT
>Ga0209594_1000796_pt1 | contig 17106 bp, 15 predicted proteins | sample AshMeaCrysSpring_FD_184126 | JGI IMG/M metagenome (GOLD analysis project Ga0209594, IMG submission 184126) | Groundwater microbial communities from Big Spring, Nevada to study Microbial Dark Matter (Phase II) - Ash Meadows Crystal Spring... | ecosystem: Environmental > Aquatic > Deep subsurface...
ACCACCGCCCCCGGCGCCACCACCACCGCCCCCGGCGCCACCACCACCGCCCCCGGCGCCACCACCACCGCCCCCGGCGCCACCACCACGACCCGACCCAGCGCCACCACCACGACCCGACCCAGCGCCACCACCACGACCCGACCCGGCGCCACCACGGCACCGCCGCCGAGCGGCACCGGCGGCACCGGCGGCTCGGGTTCCCCGGAGCTCCCCGAGACCGGCGGCGGCGGTTCGACGACCCCGCTGCTGGCCGCCATCGTCATCGCGGCCGGTACCGGTCTGCTCCTGGTCACCCGCCGCCGGACCCCGATCGACGGCTGACCCCCACAACAGCGCAGACGTCGGGGCGATCGCCGCCCGACGATGCCGTCGCCCTCCCAGCGCCGGACGGTCGCCGGGACCGCGCTGCTGACCGCTCGGTGACCGGCCGCGCCAGTCTCAGGTGTCGGCGCGACCGAGGGGGATCGTCACCCGAGCCACGGTCCCGGCCGGCGAGGAGTCGAGCGTCAGCTCGCCCCCGTGGCGGTCGACCACGATCCGGCGAGCGATGTCGAGCCCGAGCCCGGTGCCCTTCCCGACGTCCTTGGTGGTGAAGAACGGCTCGAAGACCCGCGCCAGCACGGCCGGGTCGATCCCCGGGCCGGTGTCGGCGATCTCGACCACGACGTCGTCGCCGGCGAGGGACGTCGCCAGCGTGAGCGTGCCGCTCCCCGCCATGGCGTCGACGGCGTTGTCGATCAGGTTCGTCCAGACCTGGTTGAGCTCGGCGGCGTACACCTCGACCGCCGGCACCTCCGGCGCGTACGAGCGCACGACCGTGAGGCCGGCCAGCTTCGGTCCGAGGACCGTCAGCGTGCTCTCGATCCCGCTGGTCACGTCGGCCTGCTGCGCCTCGGCACGGTCCATGGCCGAGTAGGTCTTCACGTCCTCGACGAGGTGCCCGATCCGGCTGGTCGCCTCCCCGAGCTCGTCGAGCAGCGCCGTCATGCCGAGCGTGCTCGTGATCCAGCGCACCGCCGCCGGCATGGCGTCCGAGCCGACCGCCTCCTCGAGCTCCTCGAGCCACCCCCGGTCGGCTCCTGCGGTCGCCAGCACCGGTGCCATCCGCCAGGCGAGGTCGATCCCGTTGTCCTCGAGCCACGAGCCGATCAGATCCTCCCGGTCGGCCTGGTCGAGTGGGTCGTCGTCGACCGCCTCGTGCTGCTCGAGTGCAGCGCGCCGCCGGTCGATGTCGAGGAACGTGGCGGCGGTGACGCCCTGCTCAGCCAGCGACACCAGGGAGTCGAGCATGTAGTGGGCGGCGTTGCGGACCGCCTCCACCGCCCGCAGCGACGCCGACGCCGGGTTGTTGATCTCGTGCGCCAGCCGGGCGGCCAGCTCGCCGAGGGCCAGCAGCGACTGCCGTTCGCGGGCCGTGGCGTCGATCGTGCGAACCGTGTGGAACACCCCGAGCAGCAGATGGGTGGCGAACGGCGACCACCGCTCCACGAGCGCGCGGAGCTGCTCGGACGGGACGGCCAGGCAGCGTCCTTCGGTGGCGGCCCGACCGGAAGCTCGATAGGTGGCGTCCTCGTCGCCCCAGGCGGTGAGACCCCCGGCCCACTGCCCCGGCGTGCTCATCGTCGCGACGACGACCGTCTGGCGGCCGATCCGGCGCGACAGCTCGATCTCGCCCTCGAGCAGCATCCACAGGTGGTCCGCCGGCCGGCCCTCGTGGAACAGCTCCTGCCCCGGCTCGAAGCAGATCTCCTCGCTCACGGCCGCGAGCTCGGCGCGCTGGGCATCGGAGAGCTCGCGCGTCAAGAACGCGGCGCGGAGGTCGTCGGTCACGCTCATACCGTCTCCAGGAACTGGTGGATGTTGCTGATGGCGCTGGCACCCTCACCCACCGCCGACGCCACCCGCTTCATCGACGACCAGCGGACGTCGCCCGCCGCGAACACGCCGGGCGAGCTGGTCTCGAGCGGGAACGGTGGCCGCGCCAGCGGCCAGCGCGGCCCGTCACCGGCGAGGTTCTCGACATCGTGACCGGTCAGCACGAAGCCCCGGTCGTCCCGAGCGACGACGTCACCGAGCCAGTCGGTGCGGGGCACCGCACCGATGAAGACGTAGAGCCAGTTCGACTCGACCCGCTCCTGCTCGCCGCTCGTGCGGTCGACGAGGTCCAGCCACTCCAGATGGCCGTCACCACCGCCCCGGACGACCTCGGTCTGGTAGCGGACGTCGATCGTGTCAGTCGCCAGCACCCGGTCACGCAGGTACTGCGACATCGAGTCGTTGAGCGAGTCACCGCGCACGAGCATCACCACCCGCCGGGCGAAGCCGGCCAGGTGGAGCGCGGCCTGCCCGGCCGAGTTCGCCGCACCCACGACGTAGACATCGGCACCGGCAGTCGACCGGGCATCGTTGGCCGACGCTCCGTAGAAGACGCCGCGGCCCGTGAGGTCGCCGAGCCCGTCGCCCTCGAGGAGCCGGTAGGAGACCCCGGTCGCCACGAGCACCGCCCGAGCCTCGATCTCGGAGCCGTCGTCGAAGCGCAGCGCGTGGACACTGCCACGCCGCTCGAGGCCCTCCACCTGGCGAGCCAGCACCATCTCGGCGCCCAGCCGCTGGGCCTGCGTGACGGCCCGCTGCGCGAGGTCGGCGCCGCTGAGGCCGCTCGGGAAGCCGAGGTAGTTCTCGATCCGGGCGCTCTGACCCGCCTGCCCGCCCGGCGCGTCGCGCTCGATCACCGCCGTGCGCAGCCCCTCGGACGACCCGTACACCGCCGCCGCCAGGCCGGCCGGTCCGGCGCCCACCACGACGACGTCGTACAGCGACGCCTCCGCCCGGGTGCGCAGACCGAGCGCCGCACCGAGCTCGGACAACGAGGCACCGTGCAGCGCGGAGCCGTCCGGCAGCACGACGAGCGGCAGCTCCGAGCCGGCGCCGAACAGCTCGTGCAGCCGCACCGCCTCGGCGTCACGCTCCAGCTCGAGCCACTGGTAGCTGACGTGGTTGCGCGCCAGGAACAGGCGCGTCTCGTAGGCCCGCTCGGACCAACGGTTGCCGACCACCCGAGCTCCGTCGAATCGCTTGCTGTTGGCACGGTCCCACCCGTCGAGCAGGTCGTCGAGCACCGGGAACAACCGCTCCTCCGGGGGCGACCACGGCTTCATCAGGTAGTGGTCGAGACCGATGTCGTTGATCGCCTTGATCGCAACGTCGGTGTCGGCGTACGCCGTGAGCAGCACGAGCTTCGCGCCCGGCACCAAGGGCCGGCACCGCTCGAGCAGGTCGATCCCGGTCATCTCCGGCATGCGGTGGTCGGACAGCACCAGCGCCACCGGCTGGTCCCGCGACGCCAGCTTCTCGAGCGACGCGAGCGCCTCGTGGCCCGAGGACGCGCGCAGGATGCGGTAGCGCTCGGCGTAGCGAGTGCGCAGGTCACGGGTGATCGCCTTCGACACCGTGTCGTCGTCGTCGACGGCCAGAATGACCGGTCTCACCATTGCCTCCCCCTCGTCGCGCGCTCACCGAGCGCCGGAACCTGGCGTTGCGTCATCGGGCGTCTGCACGTTCTCTGCGTCGTCACCGAGACACCTCGGCGGTGACGACGGTCGACCTCGGCCACGCCGGTGGCTGGTCTCTCACCCTGGAGGCCCGTCACGTCGACCTCACCGATGGGGTCCACCGTCCGTCCACGACGACTGCCTCGTCGTCGCCCGGCCAAGGCGGCATGGCCGTGCACGTGAACACCAAGGGCTCCTCGCCCACGCAGCGGTACTGGAAGCTGGTGCCGAGCGGGATGTCGACGCTCACGCCCGGAACGAGTCGGGTCACGCTCTCGGTGCCGTCCGCACCCCTGCGCCAGATCTCCCCTTCCCCCGAAAGCACGAACCAGTACTCCTCGACGGTCCGGAAGTGGCAGGCGAGGCCGACCATGCCCGGCGGAACGGTCGAGTGGATCAGGTTGCCGTACGGACCATCCAGGAGATAGCGGATGTACGCCCCCAAGGGTGAGCGGCCCGTTGCGGCGGCGTCGAGGGTCGTGGTCTTCATGTGGGTGGCCTCCTCGTTGCTCGTGCCATCCTGCCCGGGAACGGGGGTACCCGGTGACCGATCCCGCGCCACCCATCTGCACGGTCGATCTCGACCCACGGATCCTGTCCACACCGTTGCGGGTGCAGACCCGCTGGCACGTCATCACCGGCGCACCCTCCTGTGGCAAGACGACACTCATCCGCGACCTGGCCGACCGAGGGTTCGCGACCGTACCCGAGACGGCCCGACGCCACATGGAGGCCCAGCTGGCACAAGGGCGCAGCATCGAGCTGACCGAGCGCGGGCTGCTGGAGCCCCACCCGCCGGGCCAGGGAGGCTGACGGCTCTGCGGCCGTCACCTCAGCGTCGGGCCGCAGCCGCCGCTGCTCCGGGCTGCTCAGGCGGGCGTCACGACGCCACGGGCACCTCGTCGGTCCTCGGCTCGCCACGGCGGCCGTCGGGCTCGGCGGGCTTCGTCGTCTGCTCGGATTCCAGCCGGTGGGCCATCGCACCCCGTTACACCACAGCGCGCGGCGGGATCCATCGTGGCGGCGGGGCGCGACCGTTGATCGAGCAACCTCACGCGGCGACGTCACCGGACCTGACTCGTGCCGCGAGACCGAACTGCGGTCCCAACGCCCGGCCAGTGGCGTCCACCCGGCCGCCCTCGGCAACGAATCAGGAGCGTCCCTTGGCGTGGTGGGGTTTGGGGTAGCCGGGAGGGTCCACCGCGCGGTGGGGCCATCGGCGTGATTCTCGGTGTGTACCGCCAAGTACGCACTGAAGGAGATCTCGACCGATGGCCCTGGCTCAGTCTGTCCTGTCCGAGCTGTTGGATGCGCTCCGCGCCGGTGAGGGTGTCGATCTGGTCCGTGACGCAGTTCGCCTCGTGATGCAAGAGCTCATCGAGGTGGAAGCGGCCGAGCACATCGGCGCTGGCCGCTATGAGCGCACCGAGACCCGCACCACCGACCGCAACGGCACCCGACCCCATCTGGTGGCGACCCAGGCCGGTGACATCGAGCTGCGCATCCCCAAGCTCCGCAAGGGGTCGTTCTTCCCGTCGATCCTGGAACCTCGTCGACGCATCGACCAGGCCCTGTACGCGGTGGTGATGGAGTCCTACGTCAACGGGGTGTCCACCCGCGCCGTCGATGATCTCGTGGCCGCGTTGGGGGTGGACTCGGGGATCTCCAAGTCGGAGGTGTCGCGGATCTGCGCCGGTCTCGATGACATCGTCGGCGCCTTCCGCACCCGGCGTCTCGATCACATCGAGTTCCCCTACGTCTACCTGGACGCCACCTACCTGCACGTCCGCAACGCCACCTCCCAGGCGTGCTCGATGGCAGTGATCGTGGCCACCGGCATCACCGCGCAGGGCTCGCGTGAAGTGCTGGGTATCGACGTCGGCGACTCCGAAGACGAGGTGTTCTGGCGTGGCTTCCTACGTTCGTTGGAGTCCCGCGGGCTGGGCGGGGTGCGTCTGGTCATCTCCGACCAGCACGCCGGGCTCGTGGCCGCCCCGCGCCGCAGCTTCCAGGGCTGCGCCCATCAACGATGCCGAGTCCACTTCGCCCGCAACCTGCTGGCCCTGGTCCCCAAGTCCCACCAGGACATGGTGGCGGCGGTGTTCCGCACGATCTTCGCCCAACCTGACCCCGCCACCGTCGCCGCGACCTGGGACCAAGTCCGCGACCAGCTCGCCGGGCGGTTCCCCAAGATCGGCCCCCTCATGGACACCGCCCGCGCTGAGGTCCTCGCCTTCACCGCCTTCCCCCGCAGCCACTGGACCAAGATCTCGTCGACGAACCCCTCGAGCGGATCAACAAGGAGATCAAGCGACGCAGCCGCGTCGTGGGGATCTTCCCGAACGAGGCCGCCGTCGTGCGCCTCGTGGGCGCCGTCCTCGCCGACATGCACGACGAATGGCAAGCCGGCGACCGTCGCTACCTCTCCGACGTTCCATGGCCGAGCTCTACCCCGAGCGCGATACTCACCCCGTCGCCGAACTCAACACTGGCGACTGACACCGAGGATCACCTCGAAGTCCACCACTCCGCGGGTCACAACCAACGAATCGGCGATTTCCCTGCTGGAAGGGGTCGGTGATCACGTGTTTCGTGCCTCGCTCCCGACCGCCGTGCACGAGACGGCCGTCGGCGTTGCGGACCCGCCACCAGGGATAGGTCTCGCCCCACAGGCCGTCGAGACGGGCGGCGTCCTCGGCTGATGCCGCTCCTCGCCCGTTGCCGGTTCCGCTGGGCACCTTCATGGCCGCACCGAGCCCGCCGTAGCTCTCCCACTGCCCCGGCGGGATCTGCTCGCCCAGTGCCACCACCAACTCCTTCCCCGAGCCGAGCGCGAGCAGTCGCAAGGCTCGTGATCGGGTCCTCGAGGCGACGCCGGGAATCGAACCCACGTACAGGGCTTTGCCGGCAGCCACCGACAGGCGGGAAAGACCAGGTCACGGGGCCTTCCGCCGCCCCCCACCGTGCTCATGGGAAGGCTCTGGACACCGAGGGGTGCAGCTTCACCGTGTGCCCACTACGCCGTCACAGCCAGGTGCGAAGATGAGACGAGTGGAAGCGACCTACGACGAGCGGAAGCTCACCGAACTGCTGCTGTACGTCGCCCATCGCCTCGAGTCCGATCGTGCGGGCGGCGCGACGAAGCTCAACAAGATCCTGTTCTTCGCCGACTTCGCACACGTGCGCAGGACCGGAGCTCCCATCACCGGCGCGGTGTACCAGAAGCTCCCTCAAGGACCGGCACCCCAGCAGCTCCTGCCGATCCGCAGCCGTCTCGTCGCCCGTGGGGAGGCCGAGCTCGTCCGGGAGGACTTCCTCGGGTACGAGCTCCACCGCCTCGTCCCTCGACGTCAGCCCGACGTGAGCGTGTTCTCGGCCGCGGAGCTGGCGACGATCGAGAAGGTGCTCACCGACCTCGACGGCCTCAATGCCCGCCAAGTCAGCGATCTCTCACACGAAGAGGCGGGGTGGCGGCTCGTCGGCGAGGGCGAGGTCATCCCCTACGAAGCCGCGCTCGTCGGAGCCCGGCAGGTCTCGACCCCCACGACTCAGCGCCTCGAGCAGGAGGCTGCCGAGCGGTTCGGACTGCTTCCTGCGTGATCCACGAAGTCCGGGCGGCCGACTCCGTCTACCATCTGGCGACCGAACGCTTCGGCGAGCAGCGCACGGTCGAGGGTGCGCCCTCCGAGTACGACTTCGTGGCCGGACCGCTCGCAGCGGCGATCTTCGCCTTCCGCGACTTCGAGAACCTCTCCTACGACGTTGTCTCCTCGGTCCGCACGTACACCATCGTCGACCCGTTCTTCGGTCCGGTCGTCTTCGTTGCCGTCCGCGTCGCCGTCGGCATCGTCGAGATCGTCGGCTTCAGCGATGATCCCGACTACTGGACGACGATCGACCAAGACCCCGAGTAGGCCCGCCGCTCACGCGCTGCGCCGTTCGCTCGACGTTTCTCGTCGTCGGGACGACGCTCACTCCCTCGACGCCAGGAAGTAGACGGGCGTAATCGGCAGGAGTGTCTTGTCGGCGTCGGCGATCGATTCGTAGTGCTCGACCCAGAGGTCGAACAGCTTCTCCATATCGATGAGGGTGACCCGGCGGTTCTCCTGCCCGCGCACCTCACGCTCGGCATCGCTCGTGAAACCACCGGTCGAGATGAAGAGGCCCACGTCGTGCGTGCCGAGGACGGCCAGAAAGGCTCGGACCCCGTCCACGGCGATCTTGTCGGCGCGCCGCTTCACCTGCACCTTGATCCGTGGCCCGGTCGCGCCGAGCGGGTCCGTGTAGGCGACCACGTCAATGCCCCGATCCGGGCCCGGGGGCGAAACCCATCCCACGTGGTAGCCCATCGCCCGCAGTAATGCGGCGACGAGGTTCTGGAAGTCGTAGGGGTCCATGGCCGCAAGGTGCGCGCTGATGTGAGTCCACGCGGCCTCTTCCGCGAGCTCCACGCTCATCGTCTCGGTCACCGATTCGGCTTCTTCCTCGTCCGCGCCGAGGTCCTCGCCTACCTCGGCGTCGGCAACCACCTGCTGCTTCTTCCAGGCCTCGTACTTGCGTTGGGACTCGCGGGCGAGGTCACGCGGGTCGGGGTACTTCTCGTACGCCTCCCGGCCGGCCTCGGTGAGCGTCCACGCCGCCTTGCTCTTGACCAGCCATCCCGCCTTCACGCAGTTGACCGTCCAGAAGCGAGTGGCGATGACCCCCCGGGTCTCGGTGGGGTTCGAGTCGTAGTGCCCTTGCTCGTACTCAGTGAAGGGGACGACCTCGGGGAGGCGATCCATCACCTGCCGGCCGCTGAGGCCCTCGGGATGGTCGAGCAGGATCTTGAACACGCCCCGGATGAGCTCACCCTGGCGCTCCATGCTGATGCCCGGCTTCTTCACCATCACGCCTCCGATCCGAGGTCAGCTCTCCTGGCTTGCGGTCGAAGTAGAGCACGTTGGCTCTCACGCCCTGGGCGTAGGAGACCCCGGTCGGCAGCCTCAGGATCGTGCGGAGGTCGCACTCGGCCAGCAACCGGCGCATCGAGCAATGAGCAAGGCGCGGCTGGGCGCGTGGAGTGCGAGGCGCCATCAGGCGGCGAGCGCGTTGCGGAGGCCGGCCAAGTCGGCGGGGACGAACTCATCCGGCGGCACCCACAGCAGCGTCCTGGCGTCGAGCGAGAGGTAGAGCGCTCGGGCGACGCCGAGCGTCTGGTCAAACCCGGTCTCCCACCGGTTGGCCAGAGCAACCTGAGCGAGCTCGGCCCGCAGGCGGTCGTTGCGGTGCCGCCAGCGCCCGACCAGCGACGCCGCGGCCAGATGGTCTCGCTTGCGGTTGTTCACCCGACGATCGGCGACCACGAGGTTCTCGACGGCGTTGAGCGGCGACCGGGACCAGGGGACGAAGTGGTCGACGTCGGCCTCACCGAGACGAAGCCGCTCGCCGGTGTAGAAGCACCGCTGCTCCTGGAGCTCCCACAGCGCGAGCCGCAACCGGGTGGCGTCGAGCCGGGCGCGACGGAACAGGAAGTCGTCGAGGCGTCCGTCAGGCAGGCGGTTGTAGACGACCACACGGGCGGCCCACAGCCGCTCGACCAGCGGGCGGATCAGCGGGCTGAGGCGGACCAGCTCCCGGCCGACACCGGGGCGCAACCGGATGGCCCGGTCGAACCCGTCCGCCTCGAACTGCGAGCGGGTGATGGTGTCGTCCCAGGCCATGTCGTACAGGAACCGGTGGTCGACCCGTCCGATGCGCTGCAGCCGCGGTAGCGGCATCTCGGCCAGCTTCCACGCCACCGTGGCTCGCAGGCGGGGGAACGCCGGGCTGTAGCGGGCCGACGCCAGCGTCGACCGCCCGGCCGGGTCGGCCCGCCGGAACCTCTCGATCGCCGTCACCAGCTCGGCCTGCCCCGTCCCCGACTGGCGCAGCACCCCACCGCTGCCCGGGTACGGGTCGGTGTGGGGCCAGTACATCGCCAGCACCTGGTCGGCCAGCATCGCCACCTCGATCCGCTCGGGTGGCTCGCCGCGATCGTCGGTCGACTCGAGCGAAGCGTCGAGCAGTGCCAGCACGAGCGCGTACTTGTACGTGGTGGCCACCGACGCTTGGTCGAGCAGGGTCAGCAGCCGCTCGGCGAAGCTCCCCGTGCCCTCGGCCGTCGCCCCGCCCACACGGCCAACGTATCTTCCGGCATCGCGCTGCCTCGGCGTGTGCGAGCACGAGGGCTACTCGAGCGCAAGGCGTCGAGCCACGTCCACGCAGCGGCGAGCGCGCTCGACTGCTCGGGCTGCGTCACCCCGGGCGATCTCGTCCGGCTCGTACTCCGCTCTGCTCTTGAAGGGAAGCAGCCGGCCGAGCTCTGTCTCGACCGCTGCGCCGTCCTTGCCGGCCTCACGCAACAGCCCGAGCACCTCACTGTCATCTTCGCCGACGGAGCGGACCCGAGTCGGCGGCCGGCGACAGCGTCGGCCGCGTTGGTGGCGGCGTGGATCGCCAGGCTGGTTGCGACGATGGAGCGACCAGCGTCGAGCTCGCTGCTGGCCGCGGCGAGGTACTCCTCTGCCTTGGCCACGTAGGCGCGCACCTGGGCGGCGTTCACCGGCCGGGTACGTCCGCGCCTAGGCACTGAGCCTCTTCTTGAGCGAGGCGAGGTCACGGCCGGACACCACGATGCCGTCTCGCTGCACGTCGAGCCACAGTGGCTTACGGGATCGGAGCCGCCGGCCGGCTTCTGTCTCGCTCACCTCGAGCAGCTCCACTCGGTTCCCGGTCACTCGGCGGGCACGGCGTGCCCACTCGTCGATCCCGCGCCGCCAGCCCGGGTCGTCTTCGTCGACGACGTCAGCTCGCACGACCAACACGTCGACATCGCTCCCCGCGACCGCCTCACCCCGGGCGAACGAGCCGAAGATGACAATGCTCGTCGGCGCTGGGTCGAGGGCACTCGTCAACCGGGAGAGCTCCTGGATAGCGAGCTCACGTGCATCAACGAGCAGCAGCACGGCACGAGCCGCGACATGCTCGGGGACGAGGCGGAACAAGGCCGACGGCGGAACGTCGCGGCGCTCGACGAGGCCCAGGGCTACAAGTGACGGGAGCACCCGTGACGTCTGCGCGCTGCTCACACCGGCCAGGCGAGCGATGGTACGCAGGTTCAGCTCGCTCGTGGTCCGGGCGAGCACCGCCAAGATCCGACCCTGCGCACCGGGGATCACCGCCTCGACGGGGTGCACGAAGTCCACAACGTCAGCCTACGCCGATAGCAGTCAGGAATGGAACGGTTGCTTCGTATCTGCTTGTCTGATCGCCACTGCGCCACGAGGCACGGGTGGCGGCGCGATGGACGTGCCACTGCTCGTCGAAGGCGGAGGCGATCGCCTCGTCGAGCTCGGGGAACAAGTGGCCGTAGCGGTCGGGGGTGACCGTGATCGAGCTGTGGCCCATGCGCGCCTGAATGGCCTTGGGGTGCGGGCGGCGACCTTGGGCGGGCGGACCCGGTCGCACGGGTTGATCAGCAGCCGGTCCTTCTCCACCGCGGTCTGCAGCACACGGCGCAGCGTCCGGTAGTGGCGGTGGACCGACGACGCGGCGAGCCCGCAGCGAGCTCGTCGTTGAGCCACCGCTCGATCTCCTCGGCCCGCAGCTGGGAAACGCGGCGGGCGCCGCCGAGGGCGGGTAGCACGAAGCGCTCGATGTCACGCCGGTACGTCTCCTGGGTGGTCGGCGCCAGCGAGCGGGCCAGCGACAGGAACGTCTCGCACCACTCCTGCAGCGCGATGTCGCCGCGGCGCGGGTCGATCCACGAGCCGCGGTCCATGTCGACCTCGACCTCCCGGGCGAACCGCTCCGCGTCGGCCTTGCGGTGGAAGGTGCGACTGCGCTGGCGGCCGGTGGGTCGCGGTCGCGGACGCGGTAGGCGCCGTTGCGCCGGTCGATCGAAGCCACGGGCCCCTCCCGCTGGACACATCCTGGACACAGCAGGACGGAGAACGAGGGATCCCGAGGGATCGAGCGGGACAAGCCCGGACAGCGATGGCGACACGAAAAAAGAGGCGAGATACCAGGTCAGCGCTGGAGGCGACGCCGGGAATCGAACCCGGGTACAGGGCTTTGCAGGCCCTTGCCTAAGCCACTCGGCCACGTCGCCAGTGCCGTCGACCGGGGTCGGCGGCGAGCGGTCACCTTAGCGGCTGGTCTCCTCCGGCTACCTCGGCCCCCCGGCCGAACCCCCTCGAGCGCCGCGCTTGCGGTCGAGGCGCCTGGACAACCCCATCCGTCTCCCGAGGTCCCCACCGCGCCAGCCCTGGTCGCCCTGCGCCGTCGGCGGTGCACCACGCCACCGGCAGGGTGCGGCCCGCCGGGCCGTTGGGGCGGGAAGCGGGCGCCACGATCCGCCGGGCAGGTCGACCGGCTCGCTCCACGCACGTCCGGCCAGACCCGACCTTCGATGCAGGCCAGCTGGCCACTCCGGCGCCCTCGACCAATCCCTGTCACACCCCTGTGCGAACATGTGTTCTATGAAGGCCGCCGAAGTGCACGAGCTGGTCGAGCGGTTGGCGACGCTCGACGACGCGTGCGCCGACCGCGCCGTGTTGGCCGCTCGCCTCGCCGACACCGAACGCCTCACCTCGTGGGCCGAGTCGCGCCGTCTGGTGCTCGCCTCGCTCATGGCCGGGTGTGCGTCGTTCCCCGAAGACGCCATCGGCGCCGCCACCCGCCGCTCCCACCGCGAGGCCGCTCGCACCCTCGAGCGGTCGCAGGTTGCCGAGGAGGTGCCGGCGCTGGCCGAAGCCCTCGCCGACGGCGCCGTGGCGGGAAGCCACCTCGACGCCCTCGGCGACGGGCTCCGGCGCCTCGAACCGCACCAGCGCGCCGAGGTCGACACCGACCGGCTCGCGCATGTCGCCCGCCACACCACGCCAGACGAGTTCCGTCGGGCGGTGGCCCAAGAAGTGCAGCGGGTCCAGACCGACGTCGGCATGGACCGCCTCGAGCAGCAGCGCCGCAACACCCGCCTGCGCTCGTGGACCGGTCGTGACGGCATGGTCCACCTCGCCGGCCAGTTCGACCCCGAGACCGGGCTCACGCTCCTCGGCAGGCTTCGCAACGAGGTCGAACGCCGCTTCGTCGAGCACACGCCTGATACGTGCCCGTCCGATCCCTTCGAGAAGCAAGACCACCTCCGTGCCCTGGCGCTCGTGTCGCTCACCGAGGGGAATGGCCCCCGTTCGTCGCTCCCGGAGATCATCGGCGTGCGTGACGAGCGCTGCAGCGGCTGCCCCATCTGCTCCCCCTCGCAGCCGGTCGCCGAGCACGACGCTCCGGCGGCACCGTCCGACGACCTCGGGATCGCTACACCGCCGTCCGATGCGGCCCCGACACGCCGGCAGCCGCAAGAGCGTGACGACGCACCGCCTCGCCGCAGCCGGGAGGCCACCGCCGTCATCGACTGGGGTGTCGACGTGACGCTCCCCGCACCCGTCGTCGACGCCATCGCCGCCCGGGCTCGGCACACCGAGGTCGTCGTCCGCGACGGCATCGTGGTCAGCCCAACCAAGGGGCTCCGCCAGGGCCGCACGACTCGTCTCGCCAACCAGATGCAGCGGCGTGTGCTGCGGGCCCTCTACCCCACGTGCGCGGTCCCCGGCTGCCAGGTCCGCTTCCCGTCCACCGACATCCACCACGTCGTGTGGTGGGAGCACGGCGGAGCGACGGACCTCGACAACCTCCTGCCGCTGTGCTCCAAGCATCACCACGCCGTGCACGACGGCGGCTGGCAGCTCGCGCTGCTTCCCGATCGCACGCTGCACGTCGCCTTCCCCGACGGCACCAGGACGACGACCGGGCCACCAAGCCGAGCGGCACCGTGACCGGCAGTGAGGCGCTACCTGGAGAGGTCACGGTTGGCGTTAGATCGACGAGACGGGGTGACCGTTGACCCGGCGGCTCCTCGTTCGGTGGCGGCTGGTCGTACCGCCGCGCCGCGGATCGCCTCGGACGGCCCACCAACCGACCGGGGACGAATCGTCGATGGGGCCACCGAGCCGACGAGCCGCCGGGGCCACCAGGGCCACCAGGGCCACCGGGCAGCCGAGGCAGCCGAGGCCACCGGGCAGCCGAGGCAGCCGAGGCCACCGGGCAGCCGAGGCACCGGGCAGCCGAGGCACCGGGCAGCCGAGGCCACCGGGCAGCCGAGGCACCGGGCAGCCGAGGCACCGGGCAGCCGAGGCACCGGGCAGCCGAGGCCACCGGGCAGCCGAGGCACCGGGCAGCCGAGGCACCGGGCAGCCGAGGCCACCGGGCAGCCGAGGCACCGGGCAGCCGAGGCCACCGGGCAGCCCGAGGCCACCGAGGCCACCAGCGCCGCCGAGGCCGCCGAGCCGCCGAGCCGACGAGTCGCCGGGGCCATCGGGGCCAGCAGGGCCACCGGCCAGCCGAGCAGCCGGGGCCGACGTGACCGCCGAGCCGACGTGACCGCCGAGCCGCCGAGCCGCCGAGCCGCCGAGCCGACGAGCCGACGAGGCCACGGGTGCCCGCGTGCGACGTGTCGAGTCCGAGCGTTACTGCGGTTGCGGGCCGCTCGTGACCCGCCCAGTCGTCGCCGGCGCCGGAGCGGTCACCGAGGACGACGGGCCTAACGGGCCGCCGGGTGCCTGCGTGCGAGGTGTCGGTCCGAGCGCTCCGCAGCTGCCGGCTACTCGAGACCGGCCCGGTCGTCGACGAGGCCGACGGGGCCACCGGGCCGGCGGGTGCCCGCGTGCGACATGTCGGGTCCGACCGTTCCGCGGCCGCCGGCCATTCGAGACCGGCCCGGTCGTCGTCGGGCGGCGCCGTCGGACTCTCACTGCGCTGCCCCTTCGCCGACGACGGCGGCTCGGCCGACGATCCCTGAGCGGACCTTCAGCGGCCGGCGAGCGGCAGCACGCTCATGTCGCGCGCTGTCCGAGGCGTGCCGGCGACCTGCACGATGCCCTCGGCCGTGCGCACGGTGTCGACGTTCGGGCAGCCGCCCCCGGGAAAGGTGAGTCGCACCGACTGGGGCCGACGGACGACACCCGACGACGTGGCGGCGGCGAAGTCGCTCCAACGCACGACCACCTGCGGGTCGGTGCAGGCACAGAAGAGCTCGCTCCACACCACGAAGCCGGTGAGACGGTCGCCGCCAGCGAACAGGTCGCGGATGTGGGAGGTGACACCGGTGCTGACGTTGGTGATCTCACCACGCCAACCCGACGCGGCCTTCGATACCCGGAGCCGGTAGGGCACACCTTCGGCCCACGGGAAGTCGCGGGTGTTGCGGTCGTCGACGGTGGAGGCGAGCGGCGATGGCGAGCCCGCCAACACGCTGCGGACGTCGGCCACGTCGCCGTAGCCGCCCCAGTTCACGGCGGTGCTGGCAGCATGGCGGGGATTCCACTGCAGACCGATGTGGGCGGCGCCGTAGGTGCGATAGGCATCGGCGAACGAAGCCTGCAGGGCCCAGAAGTAGAGCCGAGGCGCCGCCGGCCGCTGGAGCACCTCGAGCGTGGCCTGCACCTCGACGATCGGGTCGGCGTCGGAGCCCGTTGCGCCGAGCCCGTCCCACCAGCAGTGGAACGACGTCGACCCCGAGGGTGGCTCCACCGTCGACGGCACCGCTTCCGGCAAGCCGCTCAACCGGCGGCGCAGGTCGCCCAACAGCCCCATCCCGCCGACAACGTAGATCCCGGCAAGCGGCCTCGGCGCACGAGCGGCGCCACGTCGACGGCGACCACCTCCAAGCATGGTGCAACGCCACGTGTTGGCTCGCGATCAGCATCGACGTGTCATCGGCCGTCGCTCACGAGGTGGCTCGTGCTCGGAGCCCAGGAACGTCGCCTCGAAGCCCAGAAGCCTCAGGTCCAGCGCACCTGGCTCTCCTCCGAGCACCGGCGGCTCGACCTGTCATGTGCCGAACCCTCCACGAGAGCCGTTCCGAGGCCAGGGCGAGGCCAGCGGCGCGCCGCCCACCGCTCGCCGTCCGTCGACGACGGTCGAACACCAGCGAGTCCACCGGTCGCGTGCAAGACCTCCACGAGAGCCGTCCCGAGGCCAAGGGCCAGTGCCAGCGGCTGGCGCGCCGCCCACCGCTCGCCGTCTGTCGACGACGGTCGAACACCAACGACTCGACCCGTGCCGCTCCGAACCCCACGAGAGCCGTCCCGGGGCACCGAGGCCGGCGTCCGCCGGTTCGCGGTTCGCGGCTCGCCCGACCCTCATCGCTGCGCTGGCCGTGGCCGAGCCGTCAGGTGCTCCGGCCCACGAGCGTCGACAGCAGGCCCTGGAGGGTGACGAGCCCGCACACGCTGCCGAGGTCGTCGACCAGGACGGCCCAGCGGCGCCGCTCGGACCGCATGGCCAGTAACAGGTCCTCGAGCGCCTGGTTCTCGTAGCCGACCGAGACGGGCCGGGCCAGCGCGCCAGCGGTCAGCTTCGCCCGATCTGACAGGTCGAGCAGCAGCACATCGCGCACATGGACGACACCGACGAGATCGTCGAGGTTGACGAGATCGTGCCGGTCGCTGAGCACATCGCGGTGGCCGCCCACCACGAGGAGCCGACTGAAGCCGGAGCGCCGGAACACCTCCTCGACCTCGCCGACCGTCGCGTCGGCGGGGACGTACACGATCTGCTCCCGCGGCGTCATGGCGCTATCGGCCTGCAGACCGGACAGGTCCAGTGCGCGTGTGAACAGCTCCACCTCTCGTTGGTCGATGGCGCCCTCCTCCACCGAGTCGCGCAGCAGCAACGACAGGTCGGCGGCCGAGTGCGCCATGGCCCGCTCGTCCTGCGGTGTCACGCCGCACAGCCGCACCACGCCGTTGGCGAGGCGGTTGAGCAGCCAGATCACCGGCCGCAGCACGAGGACGAAGGCCCGGAAGGGGCGAGCGAGCACCAGCGCCGCCCGCTCGGGATCGGCGATGGCCCACGACTTGGGCGCCATCTCGCCGACCACGATGTGGAGGAACACGACGATCGACAGCGCGATCGCAAAGGCGATGCCGTGGCGCAGACCCTCGGGAACACCGATGGCCTCGAAGAGATCCTCGAAGAGGTGGGCGATGGCCGGCTCCGCCACGGCACCAAGGCCGATCGAGGCCATTGTGATGCCGAGCTGCGCACCGGCGAGCATCAGCGAGAGCTGGCGAGTGGCGGCCAAGGCCTGTCGGGCACCGCCGGCCCCAGCGGCGGCGTGCTGCTCGAGCCGTGACCGCCGTGAGGCCAACAGCGCGAACTCCGCCGCCACGAACACGCCGTTCACGAGCAGGAGCGCCACCGCAACGCCCAGCGCGACCGGCGTGCTCACCGGTCACGCTCCCCGTGGTGGTCGGTGACCGTGCGCAACGCGCCGAGTCGCCGAAGCCGGACGCTCACAATCCGGCGCGCGTGCACCTCGAGCACCGTGAGCTCAATGCCGCCGAGTCCGTCACCGCGATCACCGCGATCACCGCGATCACCGCGATCACCGCGATCACCGCGATCACCGCGATCACCGCGATCACCGCGATCACCGCGATCACCGCGATCACCGCGATCACGGCCGTCGCCG